>JGI24158J21664_10005886_pt1 | contig 16091 bp, 9 predicted proteins | sample Ectturendosymbi3_FD_21664 | JGI IMG/M metagenome (IMG submission 21664)
ATAGTAGAGTGATCTCGTCGGGTGATCTCTATTGTTGCTTGCTGCCACGGTGCGAAGCTTTGCGCACTTGCCGCTCGGGATTTCCGATCGCAACACCTTGCATCAAAGTGAAGGCGCAAAAATGACCGAAGATTCAGCCTTTTTTTAAAAAATATGTTGCAGTTTCATTGGCGTCGCAAGGGCAGAGGTTGGCCTTGACCCCACTCTGAGTTTTGAAAATTTCAGCAAAAAAAGGTTGGTTTCTTAGTTTCGCGTAGGAAAACCCAAACTTCACCACTTTTGGATAAATGAACTAATGGCCCTCTTTGAATAAAATCCTTTCGATGCCCAGTGCAGTTTGCTTAACGAAGTCACCCTTTCAGAGCCTGCATCCGCACCCTCAAAAACCACATGAACACCTAACTATCTATGGTTAACTGTGATGTACCCAAATCCACGGTTTTGAGCCACAACTTTAGACAAACCAGGTTTCCGAGGTCAAGACTGAAACTTCACAGTGCGTTACAGCCATGACGGAGCCCATTCGAATTACTGTAAGCCGGACCAAAGGCAGAAACTATATGTACCTATCTTTGAGCGAGTAAAAAATTAAGCGATTTTTACCTCAAGAGAAGGCAAAAGCGTCTTTTGCAGATGCCCCGTTTTCGTTTTTGAAGTTTCGCGTTTTATTCGCAACGTTTTTCACTGAAGAGCTTGCAATTTGCCTTCGATCGCTAATCACATCGACGTGGTTTGTTTGTCTCGTGTTTGGGTTGAAACTTGCGTTTGCTTGGCAGAACAGAAGACGCTGGTTTCCACTGCTTTAAGATATGTTTGTGCGTTCATTTAATATGTGGTCTTTATAGACTTTCCGAAAAATTTTCATAAAGTTTTTTCCCAGGCAAAAAGAGTAGCTTGGGCTATTCAAGGTTTTCGAGCAAAGTAACATCTTTGAAATGGAAAATGTCTGACAGTTAACAACTGAATGACTCGTGAGCTTGTCAGCATATAAAACTCAGCCCCATAGGTTTTATGCAGCAAAGTTTTCTGCAATGGAAAAACAGGTATAGATTATCCTTCTGCTTTTTACAGTAATGCAGATGTTTAGAAATAATGCGCTTCCTGAAGTACTGCAAACCTATCAAAACGTCCTGTCACTATCGTTATAACAATAAAATCTCCATGATTTTAGGTCCCTGTTTGACAAGCTTTAACACTTAAATCAGCATTCATAAATGTGCAATCTTGAAATTTTGCGCTTTTCCCTTTCAACTGACAGGTAAAAAACTGCATTTTGCTGTTGTCCTCACTTATATTGACAAATGAGGCCAAGGTTTCAACATCAAAGATATCACGATAATCACGGCAATAAATTTACTTCAGATGTGCTACCTTATCCATGACCATTTTTCATTCTGTGCAGTGTTTCGCTTTAGTGGAAAGTTAGCCCAGCAGCGTGATATCAACAATATGCTCGACCTGTCCCGCAATCCAGATTAATAAGATTCTTGNAAACCAACGCGCAATGTAAAGACACGTTGCGCTTTTGAACACAAAAAATGTCAGCNAAGCTGTAAAATCTAACNTGCTCTGTTTTCGTAAATATTGACGATGGAAATCGCTACAAGAGATGTAGAACTTCACTCCGATCTTCAACAAACTTGCATTGCCGTGGAACTAAGNGGAANGTCAGAACTATCAGCTTCAAGTACAAGATTATATCATCGGTTTCATTTNCAAGTGACTAAATCTTGCGCAAAATGAAGCATGAATCCTCGTAAAAAGATTCTGCAAACCGTGCCTCCAATTTTCCACTTGTACTATAAAGTAACAGTATTTTTTAAACACTAATTTCTCCATCAGAAATCCAATCCACTATCGCAACATCTTTTTGTCGCCGCCCAATCGATTTGCGCAAAAGTAACCCTTGAATGAGGTCGTCAGGAACTGAAATGTATTTACGCAGCCAATCAGTGCTTTCTCNTCAAGCGTTGTCAGTANTTGGCCAAGCTTTACCAAATATCAAACAAAATGGCGCTTCATTTATCTTTCCTCGCAACTTTACACATTTTATTCTTTCTTCGTTTCGGTGCTGCCTTCACACTGATGCTCTGCCTCTGCAGCATGCCCTGAGGTTGTATGCAAAATATACAAAAAAGCTAAGATGAATTTTTCGAAAATGCTTTCAAAATATGATATGTTTGAATCAGCACATCTTCCAATTTCCCGACATGAACAATTAAAGAATTATACACAAGATCTGCACTCTACCTGAAGCGAGATATATGACCTGCAACATATTCACTCCATTTTTGTTAGGCATAAAATTCTGCAGGCTCCTTCACGCGAATCAGAAATTCCTCCCCAAAACAGACCTCGACGTAAACTTGTCGTCCAGGAGCGTAAGGGCAAAAGATGTTAGCTCCCAAGTCTAACTGAATCACGTCAGGAAGTAAATGAGCTGCGGTCACTACAGGCCGAGTCCCTATGGGGCTTCGGTTCATCCGATGAGTATATTGTCATGGAGGAAGCATTCGAAGTGCCAGAAAAGAGAAGCTTTACATGAAATTTACGAGTTTTACTTAAACTTGTTTTTGGCGTATAGGTACTTCTCAGCACGAGTAGGTTTACGGTGGTAGCGGTGCACTTTTCGCCGTTTATCGACTTGGGTTCAAAAATACTAATGAAGAGATGTAAGTAAAGAAAAGTTTTTCAGTCAGAGGCAACAAAACTGGGAACGAGCTCAAAGGATGGGTGACAGAACAGTTGTTCAAATGGCGACAAAATTACTCATTGTGCAGAGACATTTGAATTGAGATCACTGCGAATAAACGGCCGTGTTAAAACCTGTGTTTGCTACGTTGCGGATATCAGTTCGTACAATTTTATTCTACAAAATTTTGATCATGTCATCCGTATAGGATTGAACGTTTATTGATATTGTTTGGGGATACACGAGAGGTAATCTTCAAAAAGTAAATCCTTCAACATAGAAGCGTTACAGTAAATCTTCCACATAAAACTTTTCCGTACCAGAGTTCCCTTTCCAAATAACAGGCTGTTGTCTATTTTCCTGCCGGCCAATTCGAGGGCAGTACATTAACACGCTATAGTTCAATCCTTGAAGTTCGACGTAAGTACAAATTTATATTCTCCATTAATATTGATTAAATGCACAGTAATAGACAATGATACAACGATATAGGCAAAACCAGTACTCTCAATCACGCGGAAAATCACGTACAAAAAAACGTCTATTTTACTAAAGGCGGAAGCACTAAATATAAAAAATGACAAGCGTATTGCCACTGGCAGAATTGCGTTTTTAAATAACTTAAAAGTTTCTCGAGTCGTATAATGAATGCACTGCGAGTTTTTGAGCAAGATCACATTTTTGGTATATTTTGATGTGTAGTAGTCTCGAAAGTTTGATGGTGAAAAGATCGGTTGTACCTTACTGCTTTTGCATGGTGAAAATTTTCACTCACGTTTAAGTTCACACTGCTGTAATGCTACCGAAGCAGTTCATCTTGTTACGCTGAACGCAAGTCAATTTTGCGTGGATACTGTCGCGCTTATGAGCAAGTGGATAATCTGTTTGAGTGTCAAATAGCATAAGTCCAGTATTGGTTGTGATAATAAAACTTCGTATATTTAGCCAAGGAGTTAAATCCCAGGCAGGTGACGTGTCGACAGCTCTTTGTCTGCGCCCCTCGACGCTGGCGCTGGAGTGGGTTGAAACAAATTTTCACTTTGCCCAAACAGACATAAGGTTGAGCCACGACAAACTGGCTTCGGCTGTAGTTTGTTGGTTTGGACTGTGCACAGGTGAGAGATGAGCGACAAACTTGCACGTGGCCGATGAGTGCTTTTCGTAAACAAACCGCCGGTTGATGCTTGCTCGCCAATGGCTTTCTGCCAGGTCCAGGGTGCAGTTGTAAACCTGTGCAAGATAATATTTTTTCAGCTCTTCAAAATCTTTTGCACTTGCTGGACGGACCTATGACGGAAGAGGCACAGCGTCATATCCCAGCTCCCTGTAAACTTGCAGTACAACCTGCAAACGACCAGCCCAATTTGTTCCTGGGGCACTGTTACCCAACCGCTTGGCGAAACCTGTCTTTAGTATTTCTTTTACATTTTTACATCAATTTTTCACAACAGTGAGAAATACTTACGAGGTAATGTGCTTTCTGCATTGAGAAAGACAAACTGACCTTAAGATTTTAGTGTGACAGGATGCAATCCTTACCCAATTTCATGAAAGAACAGGATTTTTATGTTTGTTGTATAAATAACAAATCAGACTTTAAATATGTCATTCTTGGAAGTAAAACCATGCAATAACGAAGTTTTAGCTGAAAACAAAAGCAGGATCTTTGTCAAAACTGTATATGTGTGACGTAAAAACAATCCCAAAATCAAAAGTAATACAGGCTTTTAATTTCTTTTACAACTAACAATTCCTACCTTACAAATATTACAATCAGAACATGCCTGCAAAAATCTAGAAACAACAGGACGAAAATATCTTACGGTGTAGGAGTTTCGGCGGACTACGTAATTACACGATAAAATAAATTACTACAGCTGGTAAGACCAGCTTTTCATTAAATTTATTATTTGCATTTACGTATTTGCCTAACATTCATGATTCATATCGCAAGGTTAATCGAATAACACAAGAGCACAGAACTGGTTAGTCATGGCACATTACAGAGTAGGTGTTAGCTGATAAACACAGCCAACATTGAGAGTGGAGCTAAACACTGAAACAGCACCCCAACCATAACTACATTCACTCGTCGTCATACAGAAATTCGGAAGTGGGAGAGAATGGAGACATTCTAATATCAGGTTTTGAGGTAAGCGGCCATCAAAAATTCGGAAGGGATGCTCAGCGGTGCGCAAAAGCATGTAAATTGTTTTGATCAAGGTTTTAAATGTTTTTATGCGATAATTCGCTTGAGGCTGACAACTGTTTGTTTTCACTGAATGTAAAGCAAGATTTGGCGGTTGATGATTTACTAGTTACATATATTCACTTTTGCATGCTTGGCTTGCGCACATCTTAAACATGCTGCGTGTGATACAGGAATCACAAGGAAATATAGAAACCATGAGGCGCCACGAGGCAGACGAAAGGTTTAGTTTGCTACGCAAAGGCAATATTTTCGAAATACAAACACCGAAACAACGCGCCAACATCTACTGCACTTGGTCACCGTCATACAGGAGCGTTAAAAATAGTGGAGGAAAAATGAAGGCTTGTTTTCGTTATGAAAGTAATTGTATCAAGTTTTCTACAAGCACGGCGATGATAGTATGTGGAATTTTGGAAAATAAGGCTGCAAGTAACTTCTTGCACGGTCTTCATTTATCTGTTCTATTTCCTACCTAGCAAAATGTTTGATTTGTCCTAACAGACTCTTAGTCATAGACTTTGCTGGAAAACACAAATCGTGTTGCTAAACACCAACACAGTTTTAGTAGCATGTCCTGGTTCGTAAAATTTACTGCAAGATTTGGAATAAACTTACTTCATTTTTAACAAAGCAGCCGTTTCTGCTGCATGCACATTACGGCCACCCTGCCCTTGACCGCCTGATAATTAAGCGCCCCCTACAGTGTTTTCGGAAGTCTTGGTTGGACCCCTTAGTTAAAAATAATGCACACACATTTACGAGCACCATATCAGATAGTTGAGCTATTCAACTCATCATCCCGTCAAAATAGTTTCAAACTAAATTTTTCCTAACGCTTCTAAATACAGTGATCGTACAGCCAAGTTGTGTAAGTCGAATAAATAAGACTTGCTATGATTTATCAACGCACAAAAAACGTTTATCATTTCAACATAAATGAAAGCGCTCACTCATGGTTAGCTGCAAAACATTTTCATTGGTTTCAAAAATAAACATGTTTATCCCAAACAATGAGCACTTCATTTGTGTTAAGGACAGCGCATTCATGGTGATATCGCCGTATCTTGAGCTCTCCTAGAAATAGTGTGCAATGTAGCTGAAGAAGTGAGTACAATGATACAACCTAGGTGTCCCAACAAGTGTAGGAAAAATGATCTTTACTAAGTATAGTGGAAACTTATGGGCTGTGACTTGAGTTATTCATTGTCACACCTCCATGGAAGAGATCTGCCATGTTCCAAAATATTTGAAACAAAAATTTAACATGCATATCGAGGTTTCACGCTTCGGCCGGAGTTTTTCAAAACTTTAGGGTTCGAAGGTGGAAAAAAGAAATCAAGAGTTCTACGGTTTGAGTCGCTAAACTCTGCGTGCACTGCTGACAGGACAGTCAACAGTAGAATTACTCACTCTCTGAAAAACGTTAGATTGTACCCTTTTCAATTAGCTTTTTGTAACAAAATAAAGCGATTTGTTTGCCCAACAAGTAAATATATACTAATTTTGCTGTGCGACTACCTCCATCGGCTGCAAATGTCAAATGACCCAAAAGCGTTGATTGCCGAAACGTTTTGCATGGTAACGTTTTTGGAATTTTACTCAAAAATAGCTAGTGGCGACCGCTCAACATCTAAATCGGTATTTCTTTACGGCATCCATTTTAATTTAACGACTGTAAATGTCATATTTATCAATCAGTGCAGCATGATTATGGTTTGTCGTATAGCATAGAAAAAACTCCACCAGATTTTTTTGCATTCTCGTCTCTTTTTATTTAATTGTGGTGACGGCAATTGGTATCAGGCCGAAGCCTGAAATTTGCTTCTTGCCGGAGCGGTTGTGATAAACGCTCTTACCTAAGGAGCGCTACAGCAATTCACTCAGCGACCGGCGTTCGAACACCCAACCTTAGAGGCGAACAACTCTACTACTGAGCTATCGCCGTCCCGTTATTATTATTTTCTCGTCTCAATTTTTAGGTAGTCACCTCCCATATAGTTTCGCACAGCATCGTGTTATAAAATTACCTCCTTTGGGTTTTCTGCCATGTTTTCACGAACGGCGACAGGCAAGGAGGTTCTCGAGCAATCTGTCTGACGTATCACTGCGCAGGTAACAACAAAGCATGATGAAATTATTCTTTTTCATATACATGTGCTGAAAATATTTTGCTTAAAGTTAAACGCATTTCTTCTCAACAAACTGCAAAAAATTTTCAATACAAGCTATAACTGTTCTCATTATATTTTAAACTTGAACATTCCTTCTCTACTAAGAGGTGAAGCTGGGTGTGTGAGCTGGATGGCCACGTAGTAAGGTCACAGCAGGAGAACAGTGTGTATGACCTGTCAACTATCTATTAGTTCGCACCAATTCGGAGCATATCGGAAACAACCTTAGCTCACAAAGACATAGACATGGACCTGATTGCTAGCTTCAAACACGGAAAGTTACGCTTTAGTGCACCAACAAACCGGAAAACACCTGATTATGGAAACAGTCCACACAACCTGATTTTTCTGAAGTAAATCTGAGTTAATTCATTAAACCATGTTGCTTCTTTTCCTGTGAAAAAATACTTCATTTGTATGTTAATCAAACTATGGCACATCATTGAAACGAGAGCAACAATTATAACCGGCTTCACTACTCAAAGAGAGGTAATTACAAATAGTTTACAAGTCACTGTATAATCATTATATTCAACGTGCTGACTTAATGTACATACCTTCGTTAAGGTTTTCTACTTTTGGTTGGTCGTTCCGTCTGATTGTACAAAGTGCGAGTGTAATGGAAGCAGCTGCTCGTACCGACGGAGGGTACTTGAGAAAAGTTTCTTCAAGCAACATGATGTCCGAAAAATATTCAGCAAGGAAACAAGTTTTTTCGTTCAGGTTGCATTTCTGCAAACATGTCGTTCAGCTAAGATTTTTTTTTTAATCTTATACTTTTGACGAATTAAAACAAATTTCCCCAGGCCAAACGGTTGCACTTGTTTTGATACTTTTCAACATTTGATCATTCAAGTATTAAAATCTGATTTAAACCGAGTTTACCTGACATAGCAAGGTTATGTATTGATACGTTGTTGGTGTGGACAAAGTGCAGTCGAAGACACGAAGTATAAGTCTCTCCATGAGCAACACTTCCGACCGGGAGTATGTGTCTGCCGTGACGTAAGCAAACTCATCTGCGTCTGGAGGGTAGATTTCTTCGAATTTGGCAGCAAGAAACATCGCTGTGGTTCCTAAGGAAGATGCAGCATCATTTCGTGTCTTGGAAAACTTCCGTGGTGGCTGTTCAACCGTTATCAAAATCGCATGGAGTACCTTACTGAATTGATGCTATTCAAACGTAATGCTGTTCTAAGCATTCTTTTAAAAGCTCGGTCCTTTGCAGGAGCATTAATTCACACAATTTTAAACAGAAAAGTCATTTTTGAAACTACGACCCCAAATCTCAGCAGAGTGTCACTTATCTTTTACAACGAATGCAAAAGTTGGTTTAAGGTTTTCTGATTTGAGTTTTTTGACAAAAGTCAGGGCCAAAATACCAATTAGGTTGCGAAATGCTGCAATTTCAGGCAAAAATCCAGCTGGGTGATACAGGACAAGCAGCTCAGAAGCCACAAACTATTTTATTTAATTACAATGCTTGGCGTGGTGGTTGAACCAACTGATAAGTACGTTTCACGGTTCAGTTTGCTTTGGCCACCGCGACCGCCATGAAGAAACTAGGTTAACAGCAGCGCCATCAAGCGGTACAACCAAGTTAGTTGGATTCCCGCTCGCAGTGTATCGGTGCTTTGTCAGAAAAAGCACCAGTATATACTTTGGAAGGTTACAAATACATTCCAAAGCAGGTCTAATAGAAAGATTAAATAAATTATAAACTGTTGCCAGATGCTTGACTAAAAAAGAACGGCCATACAGCATATATGGCTAGATTAATCTTTTGAAAGTCGAATTAACGAGGATTACGTGACAGATCTCGTGACACTGTTCAACTGCGATTACCTTCATATTTCTAAGCTAACCACAAATTCAGAGTAAAAGTGCATTCCTTTTCTAAAAAGTAATTTAAAACGACGGTGGAAAAGATTTGAACCAACTTAATTCATCTGCTTCTGGCACGAGTATCTTAAAGCTTAGTTTAACTCCAAGTCAACACAGACAGTTGTAAGCTTAGGCGCAGAAAAATATTTGAGCGTTCGCAATGTAATCGCTGTAGTTTGACTTACCAAGAAGCTGTAGCTTCGCTCGTGTTACCGACATGCTCGACAAGAACCGATCAACGTAAGACACAGCCAGATGTAGGGTTTCGTTTTGAAGCTTGTACTCATCTTGCACTTCAATCAACCAGTCCACGAGTTTCACTCGCATGGACGAGGTGATCTCTTTCTGTTTGGAAAGGTAGTCGGAATGTGGAGCATATTTTAATTCGGCGGATTTCATGAAGCGCAGTATATCGAGGAAGTAGTCGTCCAGTATGTCACACACCAGTTGTGTTCTGTGCTTTTCTCTGAGTTTGGTTTTCGAATCATTTCTTGGTTTGCTTACTGGTGCCATGCTGCAGACCAGCTGCGACTCGTCTGTGCTGCCACACACGTCGCTTTCCAACACGCTGCGGAAAGACGAATCGGATCCTGTGTCCATGCTATCGCTGCTGCTTTGCGAGTCGCAAAGTGAGGAGCAGATACGGATACTTTCGCTAGCTTCTTGAAGTTTGGCCTCTTCTTGGTTTCGAGTATTTAGCTGGTTTAGGTTGATGTCCCGCAACGGTACGCGATGAAAAGCATCGCGAGCCAGGTGTTCGTAATTGTCACAGTGTTCTCTAGGAAATCCATTGTAACAGACTTTCCGGGTAGGATCATTATTTTCTTTTCCACTTGTTGTTACAGTTGTTTCTGCACAACATTCGAGCAGAGGATATGATACTCCTGGTATTAGATTGTCATTCGGCAATGTCTTCGTCCTGTGCTGTCCCAGCCACTTATGCCCGGTCTTTGCAGCTCTGGTAGGTTGGACTCTGGTGTTATTAGGGTCCAAGGCAGAAAGCGGTTTCCTCTCAGCAATCATTATTGTCCTTCATCAAACAGAACATTTTCTTAGAAGAGGTAGAAGAATAGTGGAATGCGTGTCAGTAAGGGAAACACTATATTTCGGTTATAAAAAGTCTATCTTTGGTCTCTTTAGATGAGGGGTTCCCAACCTAGGGTACATGTACTCCGAAGGTTACATTTGCCTATATGAAGTGGTATATTTAAGGTTAGCAATAGAAGGGAAATATACATTTACATATTATTCATTTCCAAGTATTCATACATATGTCAGTGAATATTATTATCAAAATTAATTTATGTCTGAAACCAGACTTTGTACAAACTCAGTCATGGTCCTAAAAGTCCACTGTAGTTATAAAGCGCCATCAACGCACCATATATATGCTTTTTGTTTAATATACCAAGGATTAGGCGTGATAAAATATTTGGGAAAAGTCGATCAAACCAGTATCAGACATGATCCAGTTTGGTAGAGGCTTGCATTCGTCTCGTCTTCTTTAACTTTTAGTGGTACATGGTCATCTGTCGAAATGCTGCAGGGGTACATGGTCAGGGAAAGATTGGAAACCCCTACTTTATATGATGTTCATAAGCCATACAACTAGATATTGTAGATGGAGCCATGCATTATTTTTTAACTTCACTTCTCATCCGTAGAAATCCGATGGCGTTAACTCTTGTAGAATCTCTTATTACGTGGTAGAGTTAAAGCTTGATACTTGGTATGCAGAAATAACTTTTAAAATGAATTTTAGAACAAACCGCATTTTAACGAAAATGTTTACCTTTAATGTTATAATGACATAGTCTCTATACTCCTGGGTTAAGAACAAAGCGATGAATAGTCTGCTCCATCCACAAACACCTATTTTAGGCTATTTTTAAATTTTAAAGCATCCTAGAGGAAAGCGTCTTTCGTTCTTTGTTTCAAGAATTTCGCTTAGAATGTCACTATGTACTAAGTAGATTTTAAATACTGCGTAACCAGAGGTTAACGATTTATAATATAATGCAGGCATAAGTTCATTTATCTTATGAAAGTGTCCATACTGCTGATCAACTCCAAAGCTGAAACAGCACACTTTTAGCCATTTAAAGAATCGTTTCTCTACATTTTATTTGAGTACGTGCAACATCAAGATACTTTACGCATAGCTAAAAAATTATGACTGCAAAGTGTACAATAGAACTAAGAGCAAGCATCCCTCATGCAGTACTATAAGGCAAAACTTAGAATTTGAATTACCATCTTTGTATGTCATGCCTATCTAGACGCGGTGACAAGCAATATTGCGTTAGGTTGCTTTACGAATCCAAATACAGATCAATAACACAAAAAGTTGGCACACTTTAAGTACTCTCAAATAATTACGCTCACTTTCAGCTGTATCGGTATGGTTGTCTGCTATTACTAACCTGCCGTACTTTGACAAAACTAGAAGTGGGGAGAGGCTCAGTGAGAAAATAAATGCAACTTGTTGCTAGTCAAGACAGCTGAGAGCTACAGTACTGCATTTCTGTTGAAATTTTTCATGATAAATGGCAACAAATGTCACATGAACTTGGTGCCACAACCAAGGAGTAAAAAACCTTGTTCCTTTCACCAAGAAGGGCAGTAATCGACTGCATTCCCCATCTTCCTGATTAAGCCTGCACCACTGCTGCTAGCTGAGGCCATTCATCCCTTTGCAAGTTAGTTTTCAAGTTCCAACATTCTTTGAAACTTCATTTCAATTTTTCAAGTTTAAATTGGACCACTTTTTCAAGTATATTGAATCTTTTACTGACCAGAGTTACATATATTTTAGGCATAGTCTTATGCTTGTGATGCATCATCTTGCGAGAAACTGGAAGATAGAAATAGAAAGTCTTTGAAAATTGACATGTCCAAACAAGACACGAAATGCTGCTGATAGCTAACAATGAAATGGTTGTTGCGTAACAATCACGCAAATTTTCCTGAGTCAGTGGGGACAGTTTTAAAAGTAACTGAGCACCAAATTAACGGTTTTCCAAATTTTTGTACCATACATTCGCAACATCAATTGGAAATTTCCTAGCAAATTGTACGAAGAAAACAGACCAAAACTTGCCAACAAACTTTGCCCTTAGATAGTTAAATGTGTGCAGCAAAGATAAAAATGAAGTGGGCACTAGTCTAATTCTTAAAGTTGAAATCACCACCGTATTTCCGTGTAATTGTAACAATGCTTTGCTAGTATTGGCTTACCTTGTTTGCTTAGGAAAGTTCTTCACTTGACAAAACAACAGGGATATCGTATTCATCAACTGTTCAACCAGTATTTATGAAGGTATACTTCAACTTCGCATGGAGACGGTTTACTGGCAGCATAACTTTGTGTATTGAGTGTTTGCAACGTCATAAACTCAAAACAAAATAAGCTCAATAATCTTTCAATGACGAAATAATAGATAGAAAGACTGTAAGCGGGGTTAAAGAAGAGCTTGCAACAGTTTAACACAGTGTTGCCACTGCTGTTTTTTTTTTCACTAGATCTGGGGTGTTTCTGTTTTGTCTGGGGTCTTGGGGTTTTTATTGAAAATCTGTTTTTTTTTAACTCTGGTCAAATTTTTGAAATATATGCTGTTTTAGTGTATTTTCCATTCAAGAATACAATAATTTCATAGGCTTAATGTGCAGAGTCAGTAGCCAGTACAGTTAAGTAGGGCTAAGCTTAACCAAATTGTTTTAAATTTATAGATTCATTAAGCACTGACTAGGCATAGGTCAGCACTATAATCTATCGCTAACATGTCAAGGGCTTTTCTTGTGCATGATTTTGGAATGTTTTTTTGACTTTGAAGATGATATGGTTGAGAATCTGTTGAGAAATGAGAATCTGTTTTACAGGCGCATTGTGATAGGCATGAATGTAAAATTTTGAAAGTGAAATTGGTAGTAAAATATTGCATTGATTAGTGTGAAAAGAAAACTGTAGGACCTTGAATGTATCATGTACATGTTTCAATTTATGCATTTATGTGAAGGTAAAAGAAAACACTAAACGATTTTCAGAAAAGATCTAACTAACTTTATGTTACTGCATACCTTTGATTTGTTGCTAGCCTACTTGTAAATTGTCATTATGTTTAAAAATAGACCTGAACTTGTTAAAAATTTGATGCAAATAATGCGTATTATCTAAATTTTTATGTGGAAGTACCGTTAGCATACATTTCAAGTTTGATTTTGACTTTTCAAAAACATTTTGTATGTCTTGGGTTTTTATTATTTTCTGTTTTTTTTTTCAGAGTAAAATCTGTATTTTCTTCATAACAGAGCGGCAACACTGGTTTAACAGTAGCCTACTGACGTTAATCTGGATCAGAGGTCCAATAGGAAAGCTCTATAGACGTAAATCAATGCAAGAAAAAGTACCAGAACAACAGGTCTCTCTTTGATTTAAACCTATGAAACATTGAAAACATGTAGCGTATGCAGCATGTTTCGCCATCATTCCTAGCGCACGGCATGACAGGCGGTTTGACTTTTCAAAATGGGCATTTGCCATGCCCTAAAAGGTCAGGAGTCGGCAACCTTTTGCTGTGTGTGACTTAAGGTTTCAAATCATTCAGTGTGCCAACAACACACGCATTTTAGACGAATCAAAGGTCATGTACCATTTGCATGGCCGTAGTCAGGGTGAAATTTTTTCCGAGGCGAATATTTTAATTACGTCCCCGGTTTAGTATGCCTTTTAATGAAGTTCATGGAGACCTAGCATACTGCCGTCATCGAATCTAGGCTGGTGTTTGCGACACAGTGTAACTGCACTGCTGCTCTTTTTAAAATAGCCACACAATAAAATGTGATTTGATTTAACGTTGCAAAAATATTTCGTGCCAACACTACAGAAGGTTCACGGAGGAATGTGGCTCATTTGCCTCAATCTAGCTACGGCCTAGATTTGTTTGAATCACAACAAAACTGAAATGTAAAACTGTAAAAGCAATTGCGTGCCATTGGAAAAATGTAAAAGAATTTCTGCGTGTCATTGGAAATTGTTTGATGTGCAAAGTCTGGCATGTATGTTGCTAACCCCTGTCTAAACTATATCATTTATGGGTAAATCATGGCCCGGAACGGTGATGGCCCCGAAGGTGCGTTGAAAAAGGTTTGTGAAGTCAAATTCGACAACTAGGCTATTGGAGGAAAAACGGCAAAAGCTTTGATGTCGCCCCAAGAGAGTTAGCAACATCTTTTCCCCTGCACAGGTTGTTGAATGCAGTCACTGTGAGTAAGGAGGCAAGGGTCAACATGCCTGGAAACACGGTTTGTTCAGGGGCCCACAAAGTGAGAAGCTGAAAAATGATATAACTAGAAATGAACATTCAANGTTTTGATTACATCACCGTTTTCCGCATCATTATTGAAGAAATGAGCTTGTNTGTGTCGGACACTTGCACCTCAATCTCGACCATGTCCTCATCGCTGACAACTTCCGGCACCGAATTTGACTGGAAGAGGGCCTTACACAACCCAACATTTTGAGGGTGCCAATAGTCTTTAAACTCCTGACTTCTATTACCAAATGTGCCTCCGTCACAGCCTACATTAGCAACCGATTTTGCTTAAGTGTTTCGCAGGCCCGTCTTAACAGCATCATGAGCCAAAGGCAANCAAGTGTGCTGGTGCCTCTANGACAAGTATAGTGGTAAGTCACTTNATTTGCAAAATAGCGTAGGGCGCTGTGTTGGTGGAGCCCCAGGCAAGGGGCACCGCNCCCACATGTTAAGATTACTCTGAGTGCTTGCTCAAACCTTATAGATTCATTAAATTGGAAATTAGGTGTTGTATTAAGTGTTGAGGATTTTTCAGAGTAAAATAGCTATATGCAATATGCAGAAAACGAGGTTGTTCCATAACAAATAGTAACTAGGGAAACGAAAGCTAAAAATAAAATAACTCGAGACGCAGCATAGGTGGATCCAGGATTAATTTTAGGGGGATCAGCGACAAATTAATGCGGATGTGTACTGACTGAATAGCCCCAGCGGTGAAGACCCAACTGCTATGATAACTTTTTTTTTAATAAACACGGTTAACAACCATATAAATTTCGGCCGAATCGCAATTTCACCTTTACCTAGGCTTACTGGGACGTTTCCGGAGCAGAAGCGGTTTTTACAACAATTCAGAAATTATTCTGAAACTTATCTAACCTTAAAAAAGTAACTTGTTAATTGTCGAAAATATTTTAATATTAGCAAAACAAACACAAGTCCCGCCGAAAGAAAGCGCTGGGCTGACGTAAAAGTGACGCAAAAAATACACGAAAAAAACGAAATGCCGCCAGTAACCATTGTTGGTCGTCTGTACAAGACCCATGCCGTATTGTGTTCGAAAATTGCAAATGTGCATGAAATAAAAGTTCATGACGTTCGGACTTGGAAATTTGTTTATTTTCGGAAAATTGTCCGAGTTTTATTACACATCACAAATGTTTAGTCAAAATGGCGAAATTTGTTTACAAAATACCTGCCAATCAGTGGCACACTATCAATCACAAACTATATTTAAACAAAATGCAAATGATATCAAAAATATTTGACCACAGAAAATAACTTGAAGGTCGAAAAAAGGTAGTTATTTAGAAAAAAGCACAACTCCCTCCCACACGAAAAAAAGTTTGGTGTACGCGCAAAGGCGTAGTCACGGGGCCAAGGGCATCATTGACCCAAAACTTCTAGCGTTTCTTGCCATTTTGTGCTTTGAAAGGCGGTGTCCAAAACAAAATACTGTTGCTCGTTTAAAGTCAAGATATTTTTCCCAACAAAAATTTGGGGCCTGACTACGCCACGTAGGCACGCGTAGAGGCACGCGTCCCAAAAAACTCGAAGCAATAAATGTTACGGTCACTTCGAGAGTTGTTGCGATTGCTCTAGGCTTTTCGCCGATTGGCGTAATCAAGCGTGCCTTGCGAAATCAAGCGTGCCTTGAAAGTAGTCCACTCGTTTTTAAGAAGAGGGCAAAATTGATTGATTTTATTGTAAAGGCACAACGCCGACTGAGTTGCGAATGTTGTTCGGCTGTGACAGGTAATAGGCATAAGGCCGATTTACTGTTGCTTCCTGTGTAAGGCAAAAGGCCTTTTTGTATTTAG
>JGI24158J21664_10005889_pt1 | contig 16088 bp, 9 predicted proteins | sample Ectturendosymbi3_FD_21664 | JGI IMG/M metagenome (IMG submission 21664)
ATTCCACTGATGAAGATGATGAATTTCATGGCTTTTAATAAAGTTGTGTTGCTGACATTGTTTTGTTGTTTTTTACCGTATGTACTTTTAGTTACCGTTAATACATGTTTTTTGTGACCAATTTTGACCGCTGTTTTTTTTTTGGTCCAAAGCTATATCCACCCAATAAGCCGACCCCAGAAAATTAGGTCGCAAAAGTAGGTCCAGAAAATCGGCTTATTAGCCGGAAAATACGGTACCACCTTTTTGTGTATAACACTACGGCAATATCAAAACTACAGGATTCTTTTCTTCAACAACCTCATTGTATTTCACTGTGGCTAGATTGCTTGGTGGGAAAACTTTCAGTGAATCAGCTATCATACTACTTGCATTTGCAGCTAACAGCTCAAGCTTCGTTGTTTCTTTAATTTCTCTTGCGGACTTAGGTGAGCTGGCCTTGTTTGCAGAACCTGATATAAAATAGTCAATGGTTGTGCTTTGTCGCTTTCTTTTTTCGCTACTTGCTTTCACTCATGTTTCTTCTATTCCCTTAATTTGGGTTACAAGATAAACAGAATCAACCCACTTCTTGGTAATTATTTCATGAAAAATACCTGCAATAACAAATATTACACAAATTACTATGGGTGTTGCTAACTATTCCAAACGACAATTAAAAACTGTAAGGCTTCCCATTTGAAGAGCACTGATCTAAAAATCGTCCAAGCGACTACGCGCACTTGCTGCAACATACCAGTCAAACAGCACTACTGCACTATGCTGGCTACTGCCACTGGTAATTGTGCTCTAACAAATGTAACCTACAATGAGAATAAGTATTATGTTGTCACATGGACTGTTTATCTTGAGGCCTCGATGTACCTGCGCCGACACCAGTGACTATGTCAGATCGTTGTGATATGCCACATTGCTTATTGATTCCATAGCAGTGCAGTGTTAAAGTTTGACCAGTTTTATCACTCAAGCTTCTTCTAAAGCAAGCTTAGACTTGTTTTTTCATAAATGTATGTATGCGAAAGTGATTGATTCATGCATTATGGCCCTGTGAAGCATAGCGTTCATTGTGAATAAATATTGCATCCTCCCCCACCAAATTAGCCTGTGTCCACTACTGTATTGTCTCTTACTCCAAGACTCACCAACAACAGGTTCTCTCATTATCACAGTCTCCAGTGGCAAGCCACATTGGTTGGCCCGATAAGTGCAAAGCTTGATTTTTGTGTTAGCAACAAGTACAGTCTAGCAAGTGAGATTATTGATTTTAGTTATTTTCCCAAATTTTAGTCTTGTTTTTCACTATTAAAAGTTAGTAACAAGTGTATGAGATGAGAGGTTTGCCAAAATAAGTTTAAGGAAACGGTGGTCGTGGGGAAAAAATGAGAACCCCTGACTTAAGCCAACAACAAAGTTCTCTGGATTAAAGAAATTCCAAGAACAAGTTTTTGCGAACCAGTCGAATCCCATCACTCATGGTATTACTGCACCATCATCATGAATTAAGAAAACAAAAGGGATTGCATCAATGCAAGTAACAGCAATTCCATAACTTTGATGACATGATACATAAAAGAGCAAACTTGTATCACTGGCCATAATCACAGCTCAAGATCCAAACAAACAAACAGGGTTGCCAGATGCTTGACAAAGAATATGGCAAGTGTTCGTCATGTTATGGCAAATTTTTGGAAAAAATTTTGACAATGACAAAGTCATTAGCAATACTGACTTTTTCACAATTCATTTTATCCATACTTTTTTATTTTTAATGCTTGGCAATTAAAAAAATATTTGCTTTTGGGCTAAATGTTACTAGGTATGGTATTCCACACCTGTACATAGCCTATAGTATAATAATCAAGAGCCAAGAATTGCATCAATGCAATTCACATCAAACTGAAACTTTGATGACATAATGGACAAGAGAGCAAACTTGTATGACTGTCATAACAACAGCTCAAGATTTACACAAAAACAAACACTACTGACAATACTGTATTGAGAATTAGAGATCACAGAGCCGAAGTGCCACAGTGAAATCCGGCCGGATTCTACAATTTTGCTACAGCTAGCAACACATAGAAGTTAAGTGATAGCAACCTGGCATCGGCCCCCACTTTTCTAGTTTTACGGTTGATGTTGGAGGCCCCTTTTGAAAGCAGAATACTCAATACTTGCTCATTACAGTTGATACTAAGGGCTCCATTGAAAGCAGAGTACTTGCACACTGCAATTGCTGTTACGGACCTCTTTGCAAGCAGGGTACTTACACATTGCAGTTGTTGTTGATGGCCCTTTGAAAATAGAGTATTTACACATTACAGTTGCTACTGGGGACACCTTTGAAATCACAATACCTGCGAATAACAGTTTTTGTTGTGGGCCCCTTTGAAAGCAAAGTACTTGCTTATGACCTGCTTCAGAATATATTATATGAGTGGAAAATGTTTTTTACCAAAAATGAGAAAAATCTACACGCAAAACACCAAGGGGAGCTTGCCTCCCTTAAAAACACCACTGAGTGCAGGCTGCTAAGTATGAGGGAGCAGAAAGAGTATGAGACTGGTGGGTCAGTTCTGGCTGACACATAGCCATTAGCCTGATGCTCAACTGCTATGTCACAGCAATAGTTTTTTTGTGTGTGAATATGTTTTAAGTGAAGTGAGACGTTTTAAGTGAGACATGCAAGACAACAGTGCACTATGTATATTTAAAATGCAGCAACACCGGGTTAGTTTCAACCAAGCCAGCACAAGTATAGCTTACTTCAGGCTATTCTGCTTTCACATGCCATTATTTTCCTGCATGACATGAATGTTCACAACATAATAAGGAAGATAACGTTTTGTGAATCACGTTGTATGAAGTGTTTTCAATGCAACCTATGGGGTTTTATTTGTGCGGGCTAATAACTGAAAACAGTTGTTCCATTGTAATTTTACCTTAAGCACGAAGAGTTAAATGAAAATGTTAAACAAGGCTTGGTTCAGGTGAGAGCTAAAAGAGTTGAATGAGGTTTGGTTCAGGAAACAACAACATATGATTATATTTATTAGTTTCATGTTTGGTCAGTGATAACGTGACTCAAGTTAATGACTTGACTTGAATAATGTTGAAACACGATGGTGACTAGACTCTTTTATTGAATGACTCGACATGAGTCACAATCAATGACTTGAGACTACAGCCAGAGTCATTTTTACAAAATCTTCATACATATGAATGACAAACCTGGTTAATTCACACACGAAGAAATGAGCGTTTTTGCCTCAGTCATGAGCAATATTCAATATTGGCACTAATTTTCTTTTTTAACTGTCTACTGATGGTTTTATGATATATTTTAAGTACCAAGTATTCTACCTAACACGGAGGTAGAGGTGAGAATTCGCTTTTCATTGAAGTACTAGCACTGTAGGACGTAATAGGCCTGCATTAAACACATTTACTACGTTTACATGGCCAATTTTGCGTTGTCTTGTTACCATATATAGATAACAAGTGGTATGGTTCTGAACGTGATTTGCTGAGTCAGCACCCTGAACAAGCCAATGCATTGGCCACCTGGACAGAAAGCTGTCTCGTTATGAAGGGTATGTGGTCTTGTTCACTCAGTACGAGGCCAGCATTCAGTGTCTGTCTCCAGGTAAGATATGACTGCACCGTTATGTTAACTGTTGGTGTGTTGAGTTCAGTTTTAGAAGTGTAATACCAACACAATTACCATGCAGTCCATGAGGCGCGTCAGCAAGGATGGGTAGTTTTACAATAGATGGCAGTTTAGGCTTTGGGTTGGCAGTGTTAGGATTTCTTTTAAAGGCAAGAACCTTAACCAAATGTTCAGAAACCACCCTGCTAAAAAGTTGTTTGCTTCTGCACTTTACATGTCATTGAAAAAAATTGAGTGTAATAATTCTATCCCATCAATGGTGACAGAAGTACAGTAGAAGTTGCTACAGTAACTAAAACATACTTTTTGAAAAGTAGGCTATCTGNCAGTTTTAGATAGCCTTTATTGTTTCGAAATGAAACATTACTGAGAAGATTCTTGGTCATTATAAAGACTGAACGCTGTGCACAACATATGATAAAATAAAAGGCTCTGTTTAAATACAAATATATATTTTAAATATGTTACTGATCAACTGGAGTGGCTTGGCAGTGTTAGGAATAGTTGTTTTGAAAGTAAGAACCTTCTGTGTTGCACTAATCTTCATAAATCAGGCTTGCATAAACAGGGCAACTTGCTGGCATCAGTGGTGATAGTAGTAAAAGATATATAATTATTTCAATAGCTCTTTGAAAAAATGTCATAGGATTGGTATACATTTAATATTTATAACAAATACTGAATGTTTTGCGATTCATGTGACATTCATTAGGCTATTAGTTTAAGTATCAGTGTAATTTAAAGATTTTGACTGATGTGTCACCAAAAGTTCCACCTAGGCGCTTGCAGACACATGCAACATTAAGCAGTAATCTCCAAAATCTTTTTCAGCATTGTGCTTAGGAAACCTATGTGAAACTTGTATGCTTGTAACTTTGCACATGTGACATCAATGCATACTGTAAACGTGAGTACACATCTGCTATGGATGGATTTTACAGTGTGCAGCATGATCCACAATTCACGGCACTAACATGAGAGGCATGAACAGCAATTGCCAAATTGAAATTCGTGAAATCTGTTATCACTCAGTATACATGCTTTCAAACTGCATACAACCCTATGTTCACTAGCCTGCACAGTAGATGTTTATCGAACCATCTGCCACACGTGAATGACATTCAGACATGTAAACCGAACGGTACAATGACATCAGAACAGGCTGTCTCGTTTTTGTGGATCACCGCTTAACATGTAAACGTAGTAATTATCGCAATGCAGTATTACTATTTGCATATTGTGATCATAGCAGCCATACTTTTGCTTAGAATCTTTTCCCAGATGAGTGGAATGATGATGTTTTTCAAATTCAAATCTAACTAATACAAAAATTATATTTCAAAATCCAACGCAAATCTGAAACCTAAATCTTGTCTAAATCTAAATTCTTATCATCACTCTCATTAAGCCTTTAAAGCCTCGGCCCACATGTAATCCAACGTAAAGATTCAAAGACAAATAAATAAATAGTTTGGAAAGTAAATAATTTAAGTTAACTTAGTCTTATGATCTACGTTTGGCTCACAGTCACATCATCATAACAATTGATACTGCAGAAATTTCAAAATAATCACTGTTAGCCATTATGATAGTGCAACGAGATGCTTTAAGCTTAGCAACAGCGTGTAGGCAAAGAAAACCCATAAACAGGAGGCGGGAAACCGCACAATTGCCTCCTACGAAAACTTTAAAAAAACATGTTGGTTAGGCACAACTTAAGTGCCAGTTACAATCTTTTTCAATGAATAAATGTATTTTTGCAGCAGACACAAAGTCCATAGTTACAGTAGAAACACACACGACACTTTCTACACAATGCAGGTTATAAAAACATACAAAACGGAACGTTTTACAATGGCATTGGACATTGGTCTTGGATGGAATCAGCGGAATCACAGGGTTGCATCCACTTTCTTAACAGTACGTTTTGCAACGGCGTTACTTGCCGCAGATTGAGATTTAGGATGCTCGTTACTGAACTCGTAACTAGTTGAGGCCATATAAAGTACGAATGCGTTGTGGTATGACACACCATCAAACGAACAAACACTGCAATGACCGAGCACTCAGTCACAAAGTAAAATGCGGTTGCAGTGTTCAAACAATAAGGATGAATATAAACAACCTGACTTCATTAAAACATACAGCACAGATGAGAATTGGACTGGATCCGGGATATGCCGAATTTTGTTGAATTTGGATTGGATCCAGAATGTAAAATTCTTCATAAATTTAGGATCAGGGCCGGATTCGGACTTAGTCAATGGAAAATAATTGTGTGATATTTGTTATCAAAAAGCTGTATTTTCTTAATTTTTTGGATTTTATTTGGACTTGGACTATTAATTTCAAAAAAAGTTTAGACTGTGGTTGGACTTGGACTGAGTTTTGAAAAATCAGGACTGGATCTGGATCGCAAAACATGACAGTCCGCACACCTCTGACACACAGTAGAGGTGTGCGGACTCCATTTTTTTAACTCCGCATCTGATCTTGTTTGGTAAATTTTGAATCCGCATCCAGTCCGACTCCGCCACTACCGCGATGCAAGTAATCCGACTCCTGTTTGACTCCGCATCAATAAAAGTCATGCATATTCCACATAATATCAACTAAGTGAGCACCATTTTATCTATTACACTGTAAACACTCCTCTCACAACTTGTTATATGCTTAACTTAAATTGATGGCAGTGTCTATTTTGCCGCCAAGATACCAGCGGCAACAGGCTTGGCAGAAACAAAATAAACATAAAAGATAGACCCTAAGACTAACCCTAACTGTAGCCCTAAACTAACGCTAACTCCAACGCCAACCCAAACGCTAACCCTAATGCTAACCCAAACGCTAGCCCTAAACCTAACACCTAAGCGAACTTTGGAAAGTTTTGGAAAAAGTAAAAAATAAGAAAAGGGAAGTCGCCAAGGTGAGCGTCAAACTGAAAAGCAATGGCATACCAGACGCAAAGCATAACTCCTATGTTACGAGCAGCACGCCGATTGCATGACAAACTGACCTTTTTATTCAACTTGTGTCATGGCACGAGACCGAATGTTCGACTGGCGGCACAATAGCTCCAGCTGATCTGTTGCCACCAGAATCTTGGCGGTAAAATAGACACTACCTAAATTGATATCAAAACAAATGAAGCTTTGATATAGGCCAGGGGTCTCTTATTTATGGCCAGCAGGCCAAAGGCAAATCCAACCCGCAAAACCATTTCATTCGGCATGGTAAGACATTTTGTCAATTATGAAATTATGTTATATCAACAAAGAACTTGTTAATTTCGAATGTAACATATCCCAAAACAATGACATATAATCGATGTACAATCATCAGCGGTGAATGAGTAGTCTGAACAAAGTCTCGCCAAATCATCCAATGGTTGAAAACGCAATTCCAATGAAACTAATGCAGGATTCTTATATATAAATATATACGTAGGGCATATAAACTCTTATTGGAAAATCACAAATATAACACAATACCCAATCTAAAATGCATGGAATTGTTAAGAGCCTAGTTCGAAACCAGCATAGTTTAATCTGTCATTACACTACCATATCACGCAACCATAAACATAACCTGTGCGTAAATCACTCATGCACTGCAACTGCGTAGTGTACTTTTCTGGCATTGCGTGGAACAACCTGGAAGACTTTCAAAACTATAGCAACTATAGCAGATTATGCATAATTAGCAGTTACAGGCACAGCTCAGACTCACAAACCATTCTTCATCGGCAAATTGCAAAATCCAAATCCAGTCCGGTTCCGGTTCCTGTTAAGAAAACCTGAATCTGGAGTCGGAGTCATTTTCTCAGACTCCGACTCCGCTCTTGTCCAAAATTTTTGTATCCGGGTCCGGATATTCTTAAAATTTGAGAATCCGACTCCTGTTCAGACTCCGGCTACAATCATCGATCCAACCATAATTTATGTTTTTGCCAAGAAATGACCGAACAGACTCCTATTACTGCCGAAATGGAAAAGTACGGTAACTCCGGATCCGGGTCCGGTTTTTCATAAATTTTTTACTCCGGGTCCAGATCCGGGTCCGAAAGAAAAACGCAGAATCCTGCCGGAGTCGACTCCTGCAATTCGGATCCGGTCCCACATCTGGTACACACCGGAATGGAAAACGTGGCAATTGTCGACGAAATATCGTGCGTAAAGGTGTGACTTTTGAGCATGTCTCGCATGAAATCACTCTGGCGCGTGAGGTTCACGCGTGATGGCTTTTCGCAGAAAAGATAATGGCGTGTAAAATCTGCTGTACCAAAAGCGCTTATCAGAGATGGAGTCTGGAGACTTGGCAGGGGCGGATTAAGGTTGTGTAGGCCCCCTGGCTGAAACTTACACAGGGGCCCCTTTCTACAGGGTGTCCCAGAAGTCGCGCACCATGCAGATTTTCATGAAAACACATATAAATAACAATTTTGTTGATCACAATCATAACAGATGCTCCAATTGTTCACCCTCTGCATTAAAAAGATAAAAAAACAAACAAATTATTATATGGTGAAAAAAAAAAAATTATTATATGGTGCGCAACTTCTGGAACACCCTGTATGTACAGTATATGTGAAAAACTGAATGAACGAATTGAAATACTTGTATTATTGAAACAAATGAAGCTTGAGCAAAAAAAATAATCATTAACTAGTATCAATCACAATACGAACGAAACTCATGGATAAATCAAACAATACAATGTATGTATAAAAGAAATAAGAAAGAAAAAAAGAAAGAAAATTGAGCAGCCGCGTATGGGGATCATTGTTAATGCATATAGGCTGTTTGCATCGTCATAATATGACGTCATCTTTGCGTTTGCAAACCAACGTTTTGGCGAAGTTTGTTGACGCAATCTGCATATTATTCCACACGCACTCTCCTTAGTTAAGCAGAACTTCCCGGTTGTTGAGTCCTGCTTCAGTGTGGGATTGATCCTCGAACCTCGAGAAGGATGTTTTGTGACGTCATCAATGTTAACTCCGCGCCAGAAGAATCGGCCAAAGAGAGCTTTTACTTCCATGTGCATGGAAGTCACTTACAAGTGTCGCTTTCTTGGTCTTTCCCTTCTCCTTGCTTTGGCCGACTTTGTTCACATGTAGCGGTCGCGCTAGCGTGACTGCTACATCAGTCATTGTTCTACAATGTGTCACTGTAATGAACATATATCATCAACGCTTCAAGTTAGGAGACCGGAGCAAAACACAGCACTCAACGTTACCACGGAGCAGTTTCTACAGTAACTGCAAAAATATCCGGCAACGCATTAAAAGATCGGAGTACAACCTAATGCTACGTCAGCGCAGTTCACATCTGCAAAGGTATAAGTCTGCGCGAATGTCCCGTCGAATAGCAGTCGAGCAAAGAAGGTATGCAACTGGGATGGCAAACACCCAGGCATGACAGCTTGAAACTTGCTAACCACACAAGAATTCAGAATGCGCATAAAGTAAGCAAGAAAATTTTAATTTTTTATTATGTGACTGTTGGCATATATGTACAACTACTGGGGGGACTGAACAGATTCGGGCTTGTGTGAGCCGTTATGATCAATCCTCCTGAACTGCCAATTAATGACGAAGCTTGAAATGATGCACACATTGCAAGCACAGGTGCGCGGCTCCATCAGCACACACCCAAGATAGCCACATCAAAAAATGAAACTGGAAACTAGAGATGCATCAAAAAGTCAGATAAATCATGCGAGTTGAAATAGAACAATTTTGAAAATTCTTCCTGATGATCAATTAAACGTCCATATTTATCTTTCAAGCCTTTTTTGTGATTTTCCCATAATCGCACGATCTGGAACAAGTCACGTCACTGTCAGTTTGATTGGGTGTGTGCCGCACACCTAGAGTATAAGCCCTTGTATTGAAGAATGTGAAAATCACTGGCTTTTGAATACGTAAGAACTAGTGTTGGCAAAAAATACAAGTTCCGAAAAAGTAAACCCATGCATCATGTGTTAGCAGCTTTCCAATAGAAAAATGTCCAGTTACAGACTTTTGCTTTTTGCAATTTCATTCTTTAGATCACCCTCTGCCTTGGATGCCCAGGGACGTCGCTCCGTTCGCCCTTCTCTCTGCAAGCCACTGTTAGTGTCTCTACAATATCGTTTTCAATGCTCATCAGGAAGAGAAAACTGAGCCGCTGTTGACCCATGCAACTTTGAACCTCATATTTTATTCTTTTTTGTTTTGAAAAAGTCTCTCCCCACTGCAGTTTGACATTGCCATGGACAGATAAATGCGAACTGCGACGTGAACGTTTGGGAAGCTCATACATGAAACCTTTAGGAATGCAAGTGTGATTAAATCCACAAACGCAACCACCCCAGCACCGCTAACACGACCAATTCAGTGCCGTCCAGCAGGTGGTCGTGCTAGCGGGGTTCCACAGCATAGGCCTATATATAACCAAATGACAGTTTTTGCGTAAATAAATTTTTTTTTAATTATTTTCAGCAAAACCATCTTTCCATGTCAGATTCCAGATCAAAATACACTAACTTAACTGTAAAGCTAACCTAACCAAAATTTGACCTAAGCTTACCTCTCATAATAGCCCAGTTTGATATGTTCTAAATTTCTGTGGTTAAAATAATATTTCTACTCATTGTAATTTAGTATTTCATTCTTTCTGTCCACAATCAAGAACAAAGCCGTAAAACTAATAATAAGAACAAGAACATGCACTCATTTATCGATAACTGTTGTGAAACTCACTTTCACTTATTACGTAGTTTTACGTTCATTCACATAATATAACACTACTGAGTTGTTTTTATTTTTCTATTGCACTTAGAATATAAAATGCCACTCAACAGATTAAGTGAAAGCACATCTTACGACGTACTAAAATCGAATGATTTACTGATTTAAGTGAGCAAGCTTAGAGTTACTTGAACGAAATTCAAACAGAACTAAGACGTGCTTGATATGGTTTAATTCTTGTTATCAGTTAACGTTTTAAGTATCGTGATATCTGCCACCGTTCTGTTATCATTGCGTTTATTCTGTTTTAAGTTAGTTATCAAGAATAGTACTAAATAATGTCAATTCACATAAAAGTAATATGTATTAAAATGTCTAAGCTTACATCTTGGAAGTAAATACAGGTGCGGATTTACCATTAGGCTAAAAGGCTTAAGCCTAGGGCCCCCGATTTTCGGGGGCCCCGAAAGTTTGGGAGTAAGGACAATTTCCAGCATTTTTGCAAGCAATTATATTCCTATTTTTGTTATGGTCCAACGCACGTTTTTTACTTTACTATGCCGCTAACAAAAGATCTTAAAAGAAGATTGAAGTAAATGACAATGAGCATTCTCATTTTATGGCGTTGAGAATTGGTTATTGTTACGTATGATGTGTGGAACAAAACACCTGAGTCAATTTTTCAGATTACTCGAGGCAAGTGAGGTACGGTACTTTTGTTCAGCCCAGGCCTCTCTCTTGTTCATGGGCGTCTGAAGGGGAGCCAGGGCCCCCTGGATTTTTTAATTTAACATTTTATGTTACATTTTTAGCAAAAAAGGTCGTTTTCTTGATTTCGAGAAAGAAAAATATAATTTCATCAAGTTTGTCCCCCCTGGAAAAATTTGTATGGTTGGAAAAATCCGCTAATGGCATCCTCTAGAAAAAATCCTTCCGACGCCCATGCTCTTGTTGATTTTTGTGGGTAAGATACGGGGTAAACACAAGACTATAACCTCAATGGAGGTTATAGCCTGCACTGTAACCTCAATGGAGCAAAACGTTAACTGTTTGTAATACCGCGCGTGTTAAGCTGGGATGTTCTGTGACTTCAATTGTTTTGTAGCAATCTACGGCCATTCATTTCTACAGCTCAATGCATAAAAAATATTTTAACTACCATTGAACTTGTCACATATCTTGACGTATTAGTAAGGCCAATTAGTAGCTTGAGCTTCTTAGCTTAGTTAAGCACGTGAGCTTCACGTATAAGTTGATTTCTTTTTTTCAAAGTCATCAGGATAACGTTGGATCTGCAGTTGGATTACTTGCATCAACTTCAGAAGGTCGAAACATACATATGAAAGTGGTTCAAGCAAGCGAAAGAAAACCACTGCCAAACCAGATGCAGTACGAGCCGTTATTGAAAAAGCGAAACCAATAACTCAGTTCTTGAGTGTGCCAGAAGGATCTACAGCAGAGGTAGGCAACCACTACTTTATTAATAGCGTCGCTACCGCTACCGCTATTTGTTAAATTGAATAGCGGCGCTACAGCAGCCAATCTTGAATGAAAATAGTAGCGAGCTATCGCTACCGCTATTCGCTACCGCTCCTTTTGCTGCACTTAAAAAATTTTTGGTTTTGGTTTACAGACGTAGGATCTACTTTGAAAAACCTTACGCTGAAATCTTTTTTTGAAAAAAAAAACGTGATCTGAAAACAATAGTCATGGAACAGTAATGATATAGGAAGAATTATTTTACAGTACATGCACATATGAACGAAACACAGACTGCAGAAACGTCCATATAGAGTCCATTTGGTTTTGTGAGTCGATTGTTGTAGGCTAGCAATCGCCTTTACCAATGCAAGTTTCGCGCTGTGTGCACAGTACTGAAGAGAATGGTCAAGCAATAAAAGATCAAGTCTGTTTGTCACAGAGTTTAATAAACGTGTAAATTGAATTAGGACCCGCAACGAGAGTGGGGGACAAACCTGGCTATCAAAGCCTCTCACGGAATTTTTATGCATTATTTTAGATCAGGAGTGGCCAATCTTGCTCTATTTATGAGCCGTATATAGTAAAACCCAAGTTACAAAGAACCGCAACATAAAATCTGAAAACACGAATTTATTTTCAATCTAAGCTTCCGTGACATCAGAATTCTTTTTTGGAACGACTTGCAAAAGTAATACTGTACGCAAGCTAGCTACCGTAGTACTATTTTACAATACAGTATTTCTACACTTTTCAATAGAAATAACAAATCAAAAACAAATACATAATTTTCGGAAAGTTCAAAGAGCCGGATGCAAAGCTTCGAAGAGCCGCAGTTTGGCCTCCCCTGTTTTAGATTTTTAAAAAAATGTTATGTTGATCTATGGTTTCATGTGAATCCCCTGAACAAATTACCGACTACTTGTATTTTAAACTGAGGTCCTTGTTTCTGCATGGTTCAATTTATTCGCGATAGTAGTTTTATGTAGAACTTAGTTTATATGGCCTGCGTGCAAAGAATGGTTATCTAGATATTCGAGAGCGAATTGACCAACCACCGTTTTCTGCCAGCTTTTGAAGGTGCAACCTAAGTGGCGGTAGGAGATTGAGCGGACGCGCTGCAGCATGCTCGGAAGCCTAAACCCTCAAGTGACCGGGAATTGTGATTTGGCAACGTCTACAGATTATGCGAACTTTTTCAGCAGTTATCACTGATGTTGAAAACTAATTGTGAAGCAATAAACATAGCGATTGTACGCACAACCCGAGTTTTGCAGTAGGAAAAGTTTTGGTGTTTGCCAAATTAGCTTTATTTGATTTTTGCTGAACAGCAGAACTTTGAATGAGTAACAGAAAACAAAATTATGCGCTTTCAGTGTCTCGTTTAGTGAAAGTGTAAAATTCTTCAACGAAAATAGTTTCACACAGGAGACNGCTTTTTTTAGTGAGTGGGAAAATTACTGAATTGGAGCACTAGGGAATATCTCAAATTAAGTCCGATGNTTAGCAGTATTCCTTTTACAACCCAAAGTCAAGCAGATGTTTCGAAATGTTTTAAGTGAAGAAAGAGGGGAGAAAACAAAATATATTGGTGAGTGATTTCAGGAGAATGTTTGCAAGACAAATACCAAAAGTACAACTTCATGGGCGAAGATTGCAAAAGAAAGTGCGCAAAAACTAGAAAGTTGGTGCATACAACGTTAAAAGCATGACAACTTCAAACATTTGAATGTAAATTTGTTCTGCGTATTGGATTCATTGTAAAGGCTTACTGCTCGATGTGCAGTGTTGGTTTGGTACACCGTAATTAACATGACGAGATGTTTCGGTACAAAAAATAGATGCAACCATTTAGTAGGTTTGCTTACTGGCAGTGCAATTCATGGAATACAAAGAAGCTTTGCTTTCTATGCGCGTTAATGCTAAGCTTTAAAATTATTGTATTTTCAACTTAGTCGGTTTTGAAGTGTTTTCCCATGTGCTTATGTATATAACAGCTTCGTTGCAGGTAGGAGGGTAGCCCAGCCAGACCGTTGAATTGTAACATTGTATCAAAAACATTTCGATTTGGGCTAAACATGTTGCGCAACATTGATTATGTTACTTGAAAAGTAGCAGTGGATGTCTGTAATCGCATAGATTATGTTGCTAACGATTGACATCGCTTAGTAGACAAACTGGCGATTTTTATTCAACGTTGATGAGCATTTTTTGTTCAGCGAAACGTTTGGTTTTCACAGGTGCAAATTTTTGTTTCTGATCTTGGTGAACGTTGTAAACATGTAAGAAAACGCAAATGTTAATGGAAGCAGACAATGCTATTATTAAGGTGGAGTAATAACAATATCATTTACGGTTCTCAAAGACGATATTTTTTTCATAAGACTAAATTCGTCAGATTCGAAAAAAGAGAATTATGTAGTTGTTGAACTTAGCACAATCCGATGCACGAAACTCAAAGTGAAGACCCCTGCGACCACGCTTACAAAAACAGCGTTTCCCAAATTAAATGCAATGTGAAAGAAACGCTGTGACACCTGTAAGAAAAAAAACGTGCGATGTAGCAGAAAAGCGACATTTCATTACAAAGGTAAGTTACAAGAAGTTTTTCCTGCTGGTTTGAACGACATTAAATACGACTACGTAGATTCCAAACAGCATTTTTATCTACAGTATCACGTTGCAGCAACAGACATGAAACCACTTTGCAAAAAGCAAACGACACTTCAAGCAGTGACGTACCTCGGGTTTCCTGCGCCTGGTGTTGCAGTTGACTGCATCGCCTTGAACTACGGAGGCAAGCACAAGGGAAAGATGGAAGTTCGGGGCATTAACTAACAGGAAAGCAACCAGCAGCAATAGAGCTCCCTCACTGAGTTCACTCTACTACTGGGTTGCACTATCATTATATAGGGATAAGACAATTACGATAATTCGCTTGTGGTGACTATCACAGTGACTTGTTACTCATGGGCACCATCTGGCAGTAATCATTTATTGACATGTGGCGCCATCTTCTGGCCGCCACACTGGGGACAAACTCAGTTTAAGCGCTCCCAGCCCGTTCGTGGCAGCATCAAATAAAAGAAACACTGCAATCTGATGCTTTATTGCAATTAGCCTATGTAATTCCAAGGGCAAAGTTTTCTTGCCTTTGCTGCTGAAAATGTATCGATTATATTGTCAAAAAGGGGGAAAGATTTAAATGTGTCTCATATTTTAACCTAGAAAATATCTAAGCCAGTGACTCTTTGTAAGAAATTTTGCTCGCAATTTTGTGATCTGAATTTCGATAATCATGTCTGTGGAGATGCTAAGTTTATAGGTGAAATTAGATAAAACACAGGTAGCAGCCGTAGGGCAGGGGTTAGCGAAGGTATTGAGGGAAATGCAAATTTACAAAAAACACAAAATTCTTCCCCAATGTGGTTGTTTCTCTTCAGCAACAATGTTGACCTCACAAATAATAGCAGAGAGTGTAGAAAACCCTTCTGAATGTTGTGGGTGCGTGAGTAGCTGCAATAAATTTGATTCGACTGGATCATGTCAACCACGAAATTGAAATTCCCTATGATACTGTGATGAAAAGTTAGCTCCGCCCCCTTGCCTCCCTTTTGAAAGAACAGGGGAAGCAATGCCCCCGCTCTCCACGCGTCCCTGAGAGTAACTGAAAAGTATACAATCATAACTAATATACTCAAGGCTGTTGCCCATTTGCAATTACTGTAGAAGTTTGCAACAGTAGTCAGGATTTATTTAAATATCTCACAAATAAAAATCATCACAATTAACTTCAGAACCACATCAAATCCATTTCAACATGAAGTTTGTCAAACCATCAAAAGATCAAATAATTTCCTAAACATGAGATATGTTGTCGTAACAACATACTATTAAGGTTTATCGTTGCTCTAAAAGCATGCGCAGTTGCATGCACTGTGAATGCTGGATTCCCGTCCATTGTGACGCAATTATGGAATGAGAACGAAGTGGGAAAGTTCGTAAACCTGGCTATCTGAAAGCATTGTGACACAACCGTTAGTCAAACCACATGCGGGCGCTGGTTGCTGAAGACACAAGCGGCGCCTTAAAACGTCACTAATGTTCGTAATTGCTCCCTTTGCAAACCTTGGTGATCTTGATGAGATTTTGCAACTGGGTAACAGCGACTGGCATTCGACATTTTGTAAATCGTGATTACAGTAC
>JGI24158J21664_10005890_pt1 | contig 16088 bp, 11 predicted proteins | sample Ectturendosymbi3_FD_21664 | JGI IMG/M metagenome (IMG submission 21664)
CATTTCCAGCAATATTGAAGCTCAGGTACAATTCGTTTTAGAGGGGGCACGTTTTTGACAAAGTTTCCCGACCAGTAGTAATTTCTCTCGGAGGCCCTGTTGCCACCACTACGATACAGGTATCAATAATGTTATGATATGGCACTTTGAATTCGCGTATTATTGTCATGTTTGTTTTGTGCATCTGCATACTGTTATGTGCTTTTGTTTGTGCACTAATATGTTTAACTTCTTTTCATTTAAAACAGCAGGGGTGGAATGGAGTAATAATTAATCACGTGCCTTTGCTCAAGGCGCGACTCTTGGCTTGGCGTCCATCGTCACTGTTTTAATTTGAATCGTGGCATTTGTTCTTCGGCAGTTGCGTGAGGCATGAGTCGGCTTGTTCGCCAACGTGTTTGTTCGTTGCATGTAGTTCTGTTCTAAGACCGTTTAAACTTTGAATAAAGTCTTCCATACTGTAGTAGTGTCAGTTCAGAGACAAACAGGAGTTTCAATTGCTTATTTCTAGTTGTTGCCATAGGTGGCTGGAGTCACTTTTTTCAGATTCCGACTCCGCTCCTGTTTCAAAAATTTTCGAATCCGGGTCAGGAAATTTTCAAATTCGAGAATCCGACTCCTACTCAAAACTCCGACTATCATATTTTTACTTAAGAAATGACCACACGGACTCCGGCTACTGCCAAAATTTGAAAGTGACTCCGGAAGCTGGTCCAATTTTTCACGAATTTTTTACTCCGGTTACGGATCCGAAAGAAAAACGCCGAATCCTGCCGCGTCGACTCCGGCACACCGGACCCTTTGCCACCACCGGTGGGGAGTCGGGACTCTTGCTTTTGTAATAAAATTATTCATGCGTGATCTCGTGTTGCTATTAACTACTGTGGAAACTGTTTGCTGTTGCCTTTTCATTCCCAGCCACCTACTGTATACATGCATGTAGTATTTCTGGAATTTTTAATCGGGGTGAGTGGTTTATTGCTGATTACATTGATATTTCTTGTTTGTCTAGTATATTTTTTATGTAAAATTATGCCAAGCATGCTATTTTTTGATGATCAGTTCAGGCTAGTTGTGAAAATTTCTTCTCAGGTGTTGGAAAATCCTTATCTGCAAAAGTAAACATCAACTGTCATTTTCAGACATTTTTAAACATATGAATTCAAATAATTCATTGTTTCCGACTCCTACTGATGCATATGAAATCCAAATTCTCATTAAAAACCCTAAAATGAAATCTAACTGTTCTCCCATTGAAATTCCATCCAAAAAATTGAAAATAAGCTATTGCATCATCTGAATAGTGAATGGCTCTCCGATTTCTCCAATAAATGCATGAAAATTTGCTCACTCCTGGAAAATTGCTCACATCAAACCAATCCTTAAAGTACATGTTATAAGTTTTTCAATGGAATCAATGTAGACCAACCTATGTTTTCCTAATATTGTCAAAGTTTGTTTGAAAAACTTCTTTATCACAGAGTCTACTCCTTTTGGAATGAACACAATATGATTGATAAAACAGAAAAGACAATATGGTTTTAGAGAAAATGACTCACCCAAAATATCCATTTAACCATTTATGACGAATTACGCAACAACTTTAAATATAAGCTTACTGTTGCAACCTCCCAGTTGGCGTTGCGCTGAATGCGCAGTTCACCATGAATGGAATGTGCATGAAAAAGAACACCCATATATAAGTGGCACAAACAAGCAATAATTGAGTAATTGCGGCATGTGAACTCTATTGTTGCTTGCTGCCACAGTGTGAAGCTTAGTGCACATGCCGTTTGGGCTTTCCGATCGCAATAAAATGGTGCTGTGACCAGGATATGAAGTTCGTGCCATGTGAAGCCTTCACAAAAAGAACATGCAATTGATGCAGTTCGTTGTAAAAAGGAGGGGATGTTGTTGCGACCTCTTGGTTGCTGTTGCGCTGAATGCGCGGTTCACCATGAATGGAATGTGCGTGAAAAAGAACACCCATATATAAGTGGTGCGAACAAGCAATAATATAGTGATCACGGTGTGTGAACTCTATTGTTGCTTGCTGGCACAGTGTTAAGCTTAGCACACATGCTGCTCGGGCTTTCCGATTGCAACATTATAAATTGTTTTTTATTTTTAGACGTATCAAAGACTATTTTCAGAAACTATTCTTGTGTTTCAGAAACTATTCTTAAATTATTTGCTTAATAGAATGCAATGCACCAAAATAGGGGTTTTTATTAATTTTATCTTCATACAAAAAGATATCATGTGGGTTCCATCAAGGTAGTATCCTTTATTTTTCCTTAGTTACTCAAATGATATCACTCTAGCTTCTTTTTTTCATAACACTTTATTTGCTGATGGTGTTACCTTCATATGTCCAACTCTTGTTTTAATGTTCTTCAGACAGCTTCAACCTTAAACTATGTAAAATGATGGAAGTGATTATAGGTCCACCGGTGGTGACACTGTTAGAATAAAATGCTGAGTTTGTCACTCTAACAGCACTGTCATGATAGTTGAGCAGACGCATCTAAGTCTACTGTGTGAATGGTTTTTGGTTTGTCTCTCACCACTGCGCCTTTTTTTTGTTAGTAGTGGTTGCACTTTTCATGGGGCCAGTTTTTCTGTGCTTTTTTTCAAAATTTCCAAACTTTTGGGATTAGGATTAGGTTAAGTACTTTTCTACCGAGTGTAGTGCAGTCTAGGTTAAGTACTTTTCTACCAAGTGTAGTGCAGTTTTCTACCAAGTGTAGTGCAGCACACTCATCATACATTACCTTACTGTCATGTTACAGGCGGTGAATGAATAAGTTTTAAAAAATGATGGTCTGCTGGCAGACCTGTAGCGACTGCCTAAAGTGTCCACTGGCTTAGACCCAACAAACTTTCTCTTAATTATAACAAGACTAACTTTATGTTACTAAATTCTTAAAAACATAATCCTACGTTCTTTAAAGTTATTATAAATAACTATAGCAATTTTCCCAAGATAACCTAAAATACCTAAGTGTTCTTCACAATCAGTTAAGCTGGAAACATCATGCAAAAAAGGTGAGAACTTAACTATCCAGAGCTTGTAGAGTTTTATCCCAACTTAAAAATCACACAACACAATCTGTATTGAAATAAAAAATGTTTTATTTTAACAAGTGCTCTTTTGCACTTAAATCAGTAGTGTTGTTTGTTTTAGAATAAATAAGGCTTATTACTTCATCCTTTCTTTACTTACTAGATCCTCAGTTGGTGACGTGCTTCAAATGCAACCATTCAGCCTCTCATTAAACTTTAAAATAAAGCTGTAAAACTATTAAGACAAACTAACCAGATATCCCTTGGAATAATTTCTCCAGCACTTAACATCTTGAACTTTCCCAAACGCTAAGCCTCATCAGTAGATAAATTCATGCACTCTTATCATAACAAATTGCTTCCAAACCATTTTGATGACTATTTGATTCAAATAAGTTCTTTTCATTCTCATTCCACAACACCACCTTTTTATCTAGAGTTAACTCACCTTTGGGAAAATGTTCCCTTGCATTTGTTTTATTTTTCATCTTTGTTTAACATTTTTTGACCACACCAAATTTCCTTTCCAAACTAGATCCACTCCTTTGTATACATAGGCATGCTCTCTTCATCTCTAAGTTTTCTTCAACATGTTATGTGTTTGTTTTTTTAACTGTGCTTATTTTATTTCCAGCTGTTGTTTTTCAACACTTGTCAAAAAGTAATAAATGGGGTTAGTTGACTAGATGACTACCATGGTCCTTTAGTGATCTTGTAATGACACAGTGACAGTCTTTGTTTACATTGGTAAGTTATTTTGACATTGGATTTACATTTATTCTAATTTCCAATGAGAATTGGTTACTTTTTGACATGATGGCTCTTTGCATTGTTTCTGTTTATTGGCTGAGTGATATGAAACAAGAAATAAATCAGTCAAAAAATAGAAAACCACTAGGTTATATTGTTCTGCAGGCTATTTCCTGTATGTAACTTAAACTAATTTTACATTAAAAGACAAGAAGTTTTCAGCAGGAAACTTAACATTTCCACATCAAATTGAATGAGATTAGACAGTGATACCTTTTATGTAACACACAAAAACAACTGACATAACCAGGACATGTTCCAAGCAGATAAAATGAAAGAAAAGAAAGTTCCATTATTAGGGCAACCAAAAGTCAATAAAGCCAAAATTTTTCTGCCTTTTAAAAAGTTTGTGAAATGTTCACAAACCAAATTTCATGCTGATACCATGACTACTCCAAAGTTATTAGGTCAAAAAAAGACAAAATTTAGTGTTAGGTCAAAATTTTCTTGCAGCAGATTTTTTCTCATTATTGATATTTTATTAAAGTTACCACAATCGATTTTGATATGTGTTTGCAAGTTAGTTGCAATTCTGAAATAGTAATGGGTTTGTTGCGACTTCTAATGTAATATTGTTGTTTAGCCCACTACTGGACGATTGAATATTAAGTAGACTAGGCATGATAATGCAAGAAACGTGGTCTTACAGTACTTGGTTTGGCAAATGCTCACTTCATTATGCATATATAGTGTTTTGACTTTATGATATTATCAGACTTGACTCTACTGTAGTTATTAATGTATTTATCAACATATCATACCTAAGGTTAAACAACCAAATTCTTCAAACGTTAGAAGTATACTGCATTAATATGTTTCTGAGTTTACCTCAACACCTAAAAGTGAATTATTTTTCAATTTCTGTGACCGCTTAGTGAAAAGTGACAAAAGATTTATGGTGGAAGCATATTGACACAGTGCAAAGCATCAACGAGATTTGTTTCATGAAAATGAAAGCAGCCAAGCATTTTTAAAACATGCTATACCAGATTTTGCAGATAAACTACTTTTTGTTTCATTTCAACAGAACAAACCTATTGCTCATTTTCTAATACTGTATATGAAATGCATTGTATTCCGCATGTCAACTGAAAATGCTGAAAATTGGTAGGTCAAAATAACGTCAAAATTTTAAGTCTTTAAGTCAAAAAATTGATTGCCCTATTCATTATATTTGCTTTGTACTTCCTTGGGAGTGTGGTGAGTGGTCTGCGGATGCCAGTCCACACTCACTCTGCACTATGGGCCATGCAGCTATTTTCACAGAAAGAATAGAAAAAACTAAACTAAATAATGAGAAGTAAATGTTGTCATTCAAGTTATTGATTGAAATTATTTTTAATACCCAAATGAAAAGGATAAAAAGGATATTGCAAGTTGGTCAACTTGCGTCATATGGCATTTCCTCTAGTCTTTTTCATGTCAAGTCCAGATGATTGCAGTATGTATTACACCTGTGCAGTACTTGGTTGAGACCTTGCTCAGCAACGTATGTCATGAGAAATGCCAGTAGATAATACCTTCACTTTTCCCCAAAGTTCCACTAAATGCTCACTGTACTTGATCCAAGTATCTGACCAACCATTTGAATGAAATGTAGCATGGGCTTCATTGTCCCTTTGGGGGGCAGCTGATCTCAATAAACCTCTGCAAAAACATTGCTTTGGATGTCAATGAGACGTTCTTGGATGGTGTAATCACATTTTCTTATGCTAGTTAGCTGGCACAAAGGCAGTTCACCTAGTCATGTTCTACAGAATCAAACTTTCACTGTGATCTTCACAACAGCATGACTTCTTAGCAAGATTTAAACAACAGGTGGAAAAAATATTTTTGGACTACTTAATTTACCAAGATGTGGGATGGTTGGGCTTACTCCCTAGTCCAAATTACCCCTTTCCTGGCCTACTGTTCTGTCATTCTCTTTCACAGGTCAGATGAACATAGTTCAGCTATGTTCACAAGCACAGCAAAACACTTGAACTGACTGAAAAACACAATAAGCATGTTTTACAACTTCAGCTAGCTGTAACTAATTTTACTAGCCATTAATTGCTATGTAAATCATTTTGCAACAGTCACATTGCCAGCATTTTTACAGTAGAACATACTTAGCTACATTGTTTTACTCAAGTTATGAACCGAAGATTATATGGAATACATGATAACAGACTGTGACATTTTTCACCTACAAAGCAATGCTTTATGATGAAGGCTATGAGGTCTTGTTTCTAGGCAATTTGCTAATGATGAAACATACAGTTGGAGGTATTTTTGACAGTTCATGACGAAAAGTAAGTAGGCTTAAGTTAAGGCAATATGTGATATAATATTCGCAATCGTTGTAAAAGTCAATGTGAAGAGTTAGTGGGATCAATGTTATTTTAGTATCTTTAACGAAGCTGAAGTTTTTCCTCTTTGAAAATGGAGTTTGATCGATTGGGTATTTTCCAATAGCTGTATCAGTATTGGTTGCTTTGAACCAATATAATTATAATTAAACCAACTAATGCATACCATATGAAAAAAGTCCAAAATCCTGCACATGCTGGTGTACACAGACTGGCAAATGTTATTTCTTGATGTGTCTTTTATGAATCTGCTCATGGAACGACTGGGTTTAACCAATCTAGCAAACTACTCAGGGCAATAGTTCATCTATTCTTTTATTTTATTTTAAACATTTGGCTCAGCACAGTAACCCGCAAACTCATAATTTTTGACAGAACCACAATGCTTGACTGATAACATTCCCCATTCCCCAGGGTCTTGGTTAGTTCCGCTCTTGCTCCACATTCCTAGCCACACTTGTGTGCTTTTTTATATTCTTGTTTCAATTGTTAACATATTGCTAGGAAGGTTTTTTTGCAGGACTAAAGATGTGTTTAAATACATGAACTAGTTTCCCTGTGAAATAAGTTGTGATGGATACACTTGCCCATCACTTAGTGAGTTAATTAATTTGTTGGTTTTAGGCCATACCTTGCCAACCACTAATGCTAGAAGGTCAATTAAAACCTCTAAAAGCGTGGATTTTCATTTAGTTTTTGTATTGAAAAAAAAACAAAAAGTTGCCTCTTGAATTTTTTTCAGACCCAAATCAGTTTATTGAAAAAACTCTTGACCTGTCCCAGTTGTGTTGTTACACCTGAAAAAGTTAAAACTTAAAAGCTTCCAATTTTTTAATCGAAGCTTGGAGACTTTCTACCTTTTTATAGGGTTTGAACAGCTCTCTAGCTCTATTGGCTGCCAGGTTACGGTTGAACATGTGCCAACCAAAATTTGGTTCTGCAGGACTTAAGGGTTATCCTGAATTTTCACAATTACTGTGTTTAGATGGCACATTTCATCATGGCTTTTTCTTACTGAGTCATCTTCCAGATTGTGGCTGTGCATTAATGTGGTTTTTAGCAGCCGTGCTTGTGAGATGGTCCAGAGCTCTAAAGCTGCAATCTGTTGTGTTTGTTTTTAATTCTGGCCATCTCGCAAGCAGGGCTGCTAACAGCCATGATCTGGAGGATGACTCAGCAAGAAAAATGCCACAATTGACAAAAATCCAGGATGAAACGCGCCATATTAACTTGACAACTGCAAAAATATTATTTTTTTGTTTGGTTAGAGATTTAGTTACAAATTTTATTTTAAAGCTGCTAGCTTGCTCTCCATAAAGTCTTCTGTGGATGTTTATTGGCTTTTGTGCTAATCTACAAAATGATTTGTTGTACAATGGAGCAACTTAAATCGTAACACAATGGCATTGTGAATGAAAGAAATGCTTGGAGATAAATTTGAAAACATACTGTAAATGTTTAGCAAGTGCTAAAAAACAGCTGTCAGTTTATAAAAACTAACTTTTAATTTTCTAATGTGTTTATTAGAAAATCTCAAAAAGTTTCAGCTTCATAGCAAATTACATCTCTTGTTTTTTACTAAGTTCACTACAAACCATCATGATCAAACAAAGAATTTGGTGTTTATATTCTAACTGGAATAAAAAACAATTACTCACTGTTGATGCAGCAAACTCTTCATGGTTATTTTGACTTACACGAGCATTTGGGTGCAAATTAGTTTGGTATGATTTTAGAGTAGCAGGTTTTTTAAGTGCAAGTCACTGAATTTCCTTGAAATATGCTGTATGTATTTCAGTATATGTTCTGTGCTTGTTAAATGGCCCATGCTTATTTTGTATTTATTGTAGTTGTCTGTTGTTGCTTGAAGTATCAACCTATCATAAACACTTGCTTTCTTGTGTTGTTGCTATTTATCTGAAGTTACTACTGTTTTTGTCTCGAGCTGTTGTTGCAAGTGAACAGAGATGACCCATAGTCAGCTGACTTCATGAACTCCAGGTTTCATTGACCATGTAAATAAAATGAACTGTCTATCTGTTCAAAGTTGTTTCATTAAATATGTTTCATGACTGAAATATTAAAGTTGCTTTATGAAATTCAGGGTTTTTCATGAGTCTTGATATTGTTTCATGACTAAATATGAATGTCATGAAATGACTTTATAAAGTTATGTAAAGAACTGATTTGGTTACCATTTCAGTAACAGACAAATTACTGCATAATTGTCAAACTTTGTTCTAACAGAAACTGTAAATCTGTTCTTGTCAATTCTTTAAACGCCTGCATAATTTCTTTAATATCTAAAAATGCATTTATTGTTTTCAAATTGAGAAAAATATACACAGCACTAAATGAACAACACTACTGAGTTTGATTAAATGCAAAAACAGAAGCCATAGAAGCAGAATATTTTTTTGGAGGGCACAACCATCCATTGCAATTTATAGGAACCATTATTATTTCCTAATATGTTTTGTAATCTAGAACTAAAGATGCAGAGGGCAGCAAGCAGACGTTCTGAGGCATCAGACCAGGAAATGGATGGGATTGCTGAGGCCGAATTGGCCAAACTGCAAAGGCAGTATCGAATCATGGAGGGAGACCGGAAGGCCTATTGTGAAGAATCACAGAATGTTATTAGAAGACAACGAGCACAAATTGCTGCCTTGGAGGTTTTATTAATCCTTGCTTTTCCAGTGTATCTGCCTGTAAATGGCGTTGAATTGTGACAATTAGTGGAGAAAACATGAATGGAAGCGTTTTATTTGAGTGAATAAAGTATATTTGCATTGTAACTTTTGAAAACGTAGTTGATCTGGTGCAGTAGAATATTCCTAATATATTTAAAACAAATTTGCCTGCTTGAGTGCGAAAAGATTATGGTTGCCCTGGCAAATTTTCATTTTTCTGGAATTGAATTTTTCTGTCGCTTCCCATTCTTTGCATATGTGAGCAATGTGACAGATACTGGTTGCAACACAGCATTTAATCACAATTCTGTGTTGCTTATCCACCAGACTTATAACTCATGTAAAAATTGTCTTATTTTAACTTCATAACAATTCAACTCTCATTTCAAATACAATTTGACCATTAGCACATACCTTTGTAGGAAAATTAACCAGGCTACCTGTTGAAGGGCTATCGATTTGATAACCTGGTATACAGATTGTTTCAGTGTCCAAAACATTTTTTTCACTTCAATGTAAAGCAAAAACACTTGGTGCTTGCGCCAAGAAATTCCATTCAATGGTCAATTCAAATCTAGATTTTGCGATATTTTCTGAAATTATTGGTTTAATCTTTGTCTCACATGTTCCTTATTCTGTTTTAATCTTCAGGACGAGTGCAAGGACATCCAAACCAACCTTTTGTTGGCGCAGTCTGCGCAGAACCAGAAAAAGGACAATAGCAATGTACAAGACCTGCGCGGTCTTCTCGCCGAGCAAGATTCTCTGGAACAAATGATTACCGAAGAGATAGAGGCGATTAAAGACCTGGATGCTGAAATTAAGAAGTTGGAGCTGCAGACCAACGAGAAGCACCGCAACATGGGTGGAGTGCATTCAAGTCACCAACGTCACGTGGGCACGCAAAAACAAATTCGCGTGCTGGAGAATCGGCTCGACAAGGCAACCGTGGAATTCAATAAAATGTTGACTGGAAATGCAAAACTTCGAGAGGAAATTGACCACCTCCGCTCTCAGCGCGCAGTTTTTGATGGCTTGCACAAAAAATTGACGAAAGAACTTAATGAACAGAAGAGAATGATGGGTGAGATTATCGAGCAGTCCACACAGGTGGGTCTCGAATCAGTTTTAAGAAAATGTTGCAAGAACGTGCTGCAAGCTTTAAAGTGAAGTGGAGAATTATTCGCAAACACTCATCTTTATTTCACTTACTCTTTGTAAGAGAACTGCATCCAGTGCTGTGTTGCGCTACTATATTGGTATTTTAATTAGTAGTGGGTAGTTACTGCAAAACACAACAAAACCATTAACTAGGCTTATCCGTATTGCATCTTCATTTCATCGGTTAGAGATCTAAGCTTATTTGATATCTAGGTTTGTTTAGGCTTTCTGATCTTCCACATGCGCCAAATGAATTTCCTGTCCAACCCTCACATAGTAGAAATTCAGCTTCTCCTTCGACACGGAGTTGCGAAGAGTCCTAATCGGCAGTGGAGTTGAACGAACGAATTGTTCATTCAGTTTCGCTGCAGATTATGACCCTTCGAAACTAGGAGTCTCTGGCTGGTATTGCGAACATATTCCGGATTGCCAGCTTTCGCCCATGGTTTAGAACCAGATGCCTTGGTGCAGATTTTAAATTATGGGCAGTTTTGTGAAAGGCGTTCTCTGTGAAAACGATAGCTTTTATGTCTGCACTTGCCATCCACGCGACATCATCCTCTTGACTAAGTTCGCATAAATGTTTTTCAAACCCTATTCGCTCTAAAGTTGAACATTTTTGTCACTAATAGTTTTTACTGTTGATTGTCTTCTTCGTAGCTAATGATTTGTACTGTTATATTGACTGTTTTCTGCAGTCAAAGTCGTGATATTGTATTTTAAGATCTACTGCGGTGTAAATATCTTCGGTTCAGTCATGCCAAAAATTAGAACACTTCATTTTTTCACCATTTCCTCCTTGTTCAGGTAAAAAGTAACAAAAACATTTAGATTACCTTTGGAAGCTTTTAAAATCAGGTAAAACACTGTTGTTTGATTTGTTTGTAGGCATATGAGCAGAGAGACGACGCTCAAACAAAGATGATGGGCCTGAAAGAACGGAACGAAAAAGATTTGCTCCAGTACAACATGGAGTACAAAGAATTGATGCGAATCATCGATCATGACGCGAAGCTCAAAGCCTTCATGAACATGAAGGCACAAGAGAGGAGTGAACTTGAAGAGGAGGAAGCAGCGAAACGCCGCGCAGGTGTCGAAGACAAAGCCGAGCGCAGCGCAGAAGAGACCATGGAGACTTATCAGAACGCTTTTCAGAAGATCCAGGAGGTGACTGGTGAAGACGACATACATTTGCTTGTCACTCGATTCATCGCAACAGAAGATAAGAACTTTGCATTGTTCAACTACGTCAACGAGTTGAATAATGAGCTGGAGGTCCTTGAGGAGGAAATCGCCGAGATTCGCGCAAATATCCAAAAGTTCAAAGAAGAAGGTGTCCAGTACCAAGCGGAGCGACAGCAACTATTGACATCACTGGAAGAACAACTTTCTTCCACTGTGAAAGAAGCCGATCATTACGACAAGTGAGTTGTAAACACGAATTATATTAATATTAGGAGGTTGTGCAAATGGGATTTGTTAGAGTAACAACAACTGAACAAAGTTTTTTACAAAAAGTAAAAAGCCGCAGGTGGCCAACGATCTCCTGGGCCAGGCGTCCACAGCCCGCGATTTCATCGCCGCATGGAGGCGCTTTCATCCTCTTCTGCAGCCGCCTGTAGCTTTGGCAGACAAATATTGATTTTATTCGTCAGCTATATCAATGCGATTCTAAAACATTACTTTTCTCTGTAGCAGTTATTCATTTCATAAATACAACATAGTCCAGCTGTTCATACACAGGAAATAGGTGAAAACATGACATCTTCATTTTAAACGTCAAAAGCCGTTTGCAGAAACCCGATGTTTTTCTGTGTAAAATTGGTCCAAATACGTTTTTGAATATTTGGTTGCCGATGTCTGGGAGCAATCATTCAAGTAGTCTGCTCATCGCTGCCATGTGTTGGCTTGCCCGTGTATTATTGGCAGAAACTAAATGCAACCATGACGGCCTCTTTCAAAACTAATTCGTAGTCCCTCAACATCTACTGCTTGTTATTCAACGTACGATTCATGGGCATTGAATGAGAAAGCGACGCTATGTTAATCATACCCAGGTGCATAGTCGTAGGTGAGCAACAGTGAGGCACTGGAACTAACAGAGGGCCAATTTCAGTTGTATCTCATTCTACATTGACCTTTGGAGAGTCAACTGGAACGTCGGCAAATAGTACTTTATACAAAATAGCACAGTGTTTAGGTGAAACGTATATAAGCGGTTATTGCCAGTTGATCCGCCATACGTAACTGATGTTTGAATGTCTGAGACTCAAGGCCTCCAGCCTGCACTGACATCGATGCCAGTATAGAGCTGCATTTCAGGGGGGTCCAAATATTATTTAGCCGCTGCACTAAACTTTTCTATTATTTGTTACGCTGTTGTGTCAAGTCAGCTGAATAGTGCGCGCATTGTGGGGTTGTAACAAACCCCACTGCCTGGAGCCTGCATAGTCGAATAGAATTCGTTTGGGTCTGTAATTTCACATGAAGTCATTTGTATGACGAAGTTGTAAAAAAGGAAAACCTCAATTTGCTATCTTGCGTTACGTCACTGCATTGTGTCACCATATCATTGAACGAAAGTTACTTACTTTGCGTCATTCAAAAGTATTTTCATATTCTCAGTTAAATACAGCTGCGAATACGACCGAAAAATAAATTCGGCGTGATGTGCAGATGAGTGATCAACCTTCGTGTATTTCCGTGAGACTTACCAGGAACAGGCAAATTATTGCAAAGCACCAGATTGCCCAGTTGTCGCAAACATCGTCCACTTTTGATACAATTCGTAACTTGTCGCTCGCTTCGATGCAACAGATTCATTCGCTTTGCAGGCAGTTGAAGTCAACAGAGAAGATCTTGGATCAACTAAAAGCGGGCATCGACTCTGTGTTCGGTAAAATCAACTGCGACCGCTCAACCATTGCAGTGCAGCTCGGCGACAATGAGTCTGTGAATGAGAACAACATGATGCAATATCTCGGCATCATTGAACAAAAAACCAACGAACTTCTTCAGATTCACACTTACCTGCAACTGAAAGACGTGGAAAACCGACCTGACGTCGCCGCTGGCAGCCCCCCCGTGACCACTACTGCCCTTCTTGGCGGCCCAACGTCTCCCCCCACCATTCAGCCAATACAGATCGTGCCCCCCTCTACGGAAGATGACCATGACGATGACGGCCATGACTGGGCTGATGACGCAGTTGACTTCGACCGACCTTTGACCCAGCATGAGTTGAAAGCCAGAGTGATGCGCAACGTCACCAAAAAGGAATTAACAGGTCAGAACGTCCCCGCCCCCATTGCGGCTGGAAAGCGTGGTGAGAAAACAGCGCCGGCTGGTGATAAAACCGGCAAAGCTGCGGAATCCTTCCAAAAGAAAAAAGGCACTAAGTGAACTTTCGCTTCTTCACAATGAAGTGTGTTCGACTGTACTTCTTTGTTGCCAGTAGTTCCCGACCGTCCAGCGTTACAAGAATGTTAAAAGCCATTCCATTTCATTTTGCAATAATGTCCAGTTATGCTAATCACGTCCAGTGTGTTCTGTGTTCCAGCGAGTAGCATCTTTCAAAGTGTTGTGTGTCACAAGCCATATCTAATAAATTTGAACGTGCACTTGAACATTTGTTTTTTCATATTCGGTATTTGCGCGCAGTTATTTAACGCAAATGCTTATCTCGTAATTATTGCATCAGTAGCAGTGAAAATACCCAAGTACTGCTTCGTGCTTCTTTTCATATGAAAAACTCTACCTCATGATTTGTTCCATAAAATGAACCTTTCATAATCAAACCAGCCGCAAATCACAGCTCATCTCAAAACTCCACTCCTAACCAGTAGCTTGTCTGCATTTCAGCGAGTTTGAATGATCGACTGTTGAAGGTAATCATGAAACTCAGCTCACAGGGAGTCTTACTTGTGGCTGGTATGCAATCAAACTACCGAGAAGAAGAGTTGAGCAACGTGTATTCATCCTGATAACTATCACAATTAACAGTGTATACTCTTGTCCACTGGAAGTTGTTAGAAGTGGAAGTAAACGAAACTCATTTATATGTGATGAATCATGTTTCAGCTGAAAAATCAGCAGAAAGAAATGAATTGCGTTGTGAAAGTATTGGAAGTGTTGCCCTGTGCCGATACTGAAGGCATTCATAACCTCTGTTCCATTTTTTCGTTGCTAATCATTTACCTCATTCCACTATGAGTGAAAATGAGTTGAGAACCGGAAACGTTTCCATTGACTCAAGCTGCAAAAATAGCAAAATACCATCCACCCAAAAGTCTTGTAGATTTTCATTGAAATGGAGAAAAGAAAGAATAGGGTTGTTACGTACCCAAATAAGAAAAGGATATCCTTTTTCAAACCAGTATGTTCCACACAATTCCAGCTCTACCCTGGTTGACGCTCATTTTCGCATGAAATATGATCTCAAAAGTGAAAAGAGGGCAACTACTCAACATGAGTGCCATGATCGTTCCTGGGGAGCAACGGCATCAGAGCTCCGCCCCAGTCTGGGCCCTGCACTGTCACAGTAACTAGGGTTGCCAGATGCGTTTTGTAAAAATACCGGCCATTTTGTCAACAGTGCCAGATCTAAGCTCTGTTGTAATTCTTAAAGCGGCACAGGGAAAACAGAGAAGAGTTAAGTAATTTACCCGTATTTTGGGTGGATCATTACATTTCGGTGTGTGTGTGACGTGACAATCGCACCAAGGATTGCGTCAACAGCAACAAATAAACTTCGCTGAAGGAACTGTCATGACAAGATTTACTACTAGAGTCATAATTTGAGAAATTCGGCGTTAGTTCTTTTCAGAGTTACGGCAAATAATTTATTTTCAAAATACCGGCCTGCGCTAAGTTAGCAGTAAAATACCGGCCAGGCCGGTGAAACACCGGCCATCTGGCAACCCTAACAGCAACCCAACGCGAAATTTTTGACAGGAAATCGATTTCACGTAAAATTACGCATCCTCAATCTTCTATTTGAATAAGGACTGAGGATGGGTAATTTTACGTGAAATCGATTTCCTACTAAAATTTTGCTGATAGATTCCTTGCTTACCCCTATCATGGAGAGTACATACTTGAATATAAATATGTGCAAGTCTGAATCATCGCAAAAAGATGAAAGCAGAGCACAGTCGACTGATTCTTCGAAAGCATGCAGAAAATAGACCTGTTACGAAGGTTGTCTATTAATGAGTCTGTTGTGAACAGGTCTGTTTTGAAAGGGAGCCTTATCAAATACATTGAAAATTACGCAAGCGGCTGCAGAAATCTCTCATTAGCGAAATAGAAAAATCAAGCCTTATCTTTTCTTATCTCTTGCCATCACCGATTGCGGTCTGGGGGACATGTTCTCTTCAAACAGAACGTTCGTCACTCAGTTTTTGGCTTTACACAGCTGCATCAAGCCATTTTTAAGAGCACTTCAAACTATATTTTAAAGTCAGTATTCACTTTCATTACACTACAAACGTAAATATTCTCAGTTTTTAGGGTGGTAATCAAGAGATAGCTTGCCATTTATGCAACGTCTGAAGCTACAGACAGGAAATCTGAATCAAAATAAATATCTAAGCCCATTAAATCCCGCGTGCGCCACGTTTCTCGTTGAATTTTGCAACATCATAATTCGCCAGCCGATTGAGCTACAGAGCTGTTCAAACCCTCTAAAGATGCGAAAAGCCTTCTAGATTAGACTTTTAAAAAATTGGATAGCTTTAGATTATTTGTTGATGACGTCATGATTGGAGTAACTAAGCTATAATCTGAGTCTTTGAAGAAGCGGCTTGCCTGCGCACTTACGCACTAGGCTAAAGGAAGCTCCCATTCTATTTGAATAAGGTTTGTAGGGTTTTGTTTCTAGTGTGGTAATTGTGTCAGCTAACCCTCACTCTGTCTAAAACTTTGTGCTATACTGACTTATCTGGATTTAAAGATGGGCAACAACAAAACTGAGAACACCAAAAAGCAGGGCAAGCGTGAAAAAACT
>JGI24158J21664_10005891_pt1 | contig 16086 bp, 13 predicted proteins | sample Ectturendosymbi3_FD_21664 | JGI IMG/M metagenome (IMG submission 21664)
TGTAAGTGCACCTTATATAAAAAAATGAGGCATTTTTGTGACATTGGGTTACACAATTGCAATTTCTTGTTGGATTATAATGATTTGACCCTAATGCGAGGGCCTAGGCTAAGCTAACCCACATGTGAGGCCTCCTCTCCCACACTTTTATGCATTACTGAAAATAGAAATGTGTTAACCAATTTGCGCAAATTGAAAATGACGATATGGACGCTTTACATTTACGAGTACGATGAAGAACAATTTCCAAATCCTCAATAGAATGCACCTAGCTCATTTCGTCTGTTGCTTCCTGTCATGCACAATCGTTCAATGACACAGAATTGTAGAAATCGTGCTTGGTTGGGGGGAACAGGACTTTTAATTACCACGGGCGAACCAACCGAAAGTGTCACCGTTATTTATTTGACCAAACACACAGCTTAAGAATTTCATAAGTTTCACATCTAGTTTTTCTTATCTGAACTTCTTGATAAATTTGTAAAAGCTCTTCACGATTCATAAATTTCGCAATAGTTTGAAAAAACCTCAAATCGAAACAAATCAGAACTAGTAGTATTAAACGAACTTTACGTTACAGAAACGCGAGCAAAACTACTGTACTTTTCCGGCTCAGAAGCAATGCAATATTATTTGTTGTTACACTTTTAGTTTCAGTAATATATCACTCTGGATCAAACTTTCCAACATAAACCAGTCTAAAGAATTTATTTTAGTTTCAGGGTCAGGCACTGTTAACTTAAGCAGTATAATTAATCAGTCGCTCTAACTATTACTAAAAGGTAGGCCCGTATGATGTTTGATTTTCAAAATTTTCATTGTAGGATGGCCTACTGATAGCCCTGCACATACCTCATCTGCAGTACAACCTTCAACTTTGACCAGGTGCATCTCAAGCACGAACAACCACAAGCTTTTTTTCATCTGGTCCACACGTAACAATGGGTACAACTTAGTAAACACACCAGAGGTGAGCGGAGTCACATTTTTCAGACTCCGACTCCGCTCCTGCTCCACGCTTTACGGCTCCGACTCCGAAAAATTTTGCAACATCAACTCCGACTCCTGTTAACACTCCGAAACCTTCCAAGTAACTCATATCAAAAAGATACTGTCTATTTTGCCTCACGAGGCAAAATTATGTCGTGGCTATTTTGCCTTTAATAGAACACAAATGGTTGAAATGGTCACGTGACTAGCACAATACAGAGACACAACATGTTGGGGTTTAAAGTTATGGCTTAGCCTACTCTTTACACAACGTAGACAAACAGCCACTAAAAGCTTGCCCCCATTTAAATTAGACATTACGGTCAGCTATGTAGGTCATGCATTCCAAACTTGTCATGTGATCACTTTCAAACGAAGGTGTGCAGCTACTGACAAAATAACTTCAGAACTGTTTTTGTCCGATGAGGCAAAATAGACACTGCTTATCAAACATACACTTTAAAAGTATAGCTAGATTCTACTGTAATTAAATTATGAAGTGGAAACCATTGATACACCAGCTATTAAGTAGTTCATGCTTCAATAATTAACCAGATAGGCTAGATGACAAGTGTTTGAAGTGCGTGTTAATTTTCAATTTTTACAAAAGACTCATTTTATATCTCCGAGGTCAGGAGCTGATCACCTGTTCACAAATATTGAAGGTAGTGTCTATTTTACAGCCACGACTCCTGCGGCAACAGATCCGCTGGAGCTATTGTGCCACCAGTCGAACATTCAGTCTTGTGGCATGACGCAACACTAAGAAAAAGGTCACTTTGTCAGGTACACGCTGTCCTGCTCGTGGTGTAATGGTTACATGTGACGGCTGCTATGCCAATGGTTGGGGGTTCGACTCTCGCCTAGCCTACTTTCATTTTTTTCTTTGCTTTTTCTCAGGCTCCGCTTAGGTCTTACCTTTAGGGGNTAGTGTTATTAGGTTAGGATTAGGTTGGATGTAGGGTTAGGTTAGCTTAGTGTTACCNTAGCATTAGGTTAGGGATAGGTTAGGGTTAGCTTAGGGCTATGGTTAGGTTTATCTTTTACTTATATTTACTTCCTTTCTGCCAAGCCATTTGCTGCTACCATCCTGGCGGCAAAATAGACACTGCCAATATTGAATCGTACTTTCTTTAACCATGTGCTCAGATAAAACTCTGAACTGTGACTGCACCAAACTGAGCTATTGACATGAATGTGCAAGTAAATCGTACAAAAAAATTAACAAGATGAACATTTACATTACGCATACCATAGGCTACAATCCCATTCAAGTTTATCACAGGCAATAGAGATGCAAAACAATATATATCTTTAAAGCTGCAACTATCAGGGCAAAGAATACTGCAGATTCAACTTTGTTCAGTGTGGCTCCAAAATGTGAGCAGAGGTTGGCCTTTGCAAGCAGTGGCTGGACTACAAATTTGCACAATGCGAATAAACATTATATTGTACTACTGCACATTACATTATTTACTTCTAACATGATCGTCAAATCCTGTCACTAGGCCTATAGTGTATAGGTCATTTCGGCACACTGTTACTTCTCTATAATGTGTTTTGCTAACCATTGTTTTTTGTCATGTGTCTTGTGTTATTGCCCACATCATTAGCCCAATTTTCTCATAGTTACGGCATGGATACCGAAATTCCCGAACTGCATTGTCACTTACACACTGTATTTTGCATAGGCCATAACTTTGAAACCATCATTAGTGGTAAAATGCTCGTTACTCCCATTCAGTGTCACACTTTTGTGATGTATGACGACACTGGTCAGAAAACATGTCTCAATTAATTCCATTCTGTTTAACAACAAGCATCATTACAGAAATTAACTCCCTTAAAAATTTTGATTGGCTCCTGCACAGACCTTAATGTTGACGCCGGTTCGAACCTAAAATATTGACTCCGGATCCTGCTCCAGCCTAAAATGCAAACTCCGGCTCCATGATCATCTCTAAAACACATCCAGCGGAGCCTTGAGTATGACGGCACTACGCCTACATGCGACATGACCAACTGGTCATACTGACATACATGTAAACCCGTTAAAAGACCCTGACGTTACCAACACAAAATCTGAATAGGTGAATGACACTCAATTTCATGAATAGTTACGACATAAATTGTTGAGGAATCCAATTCATGTTGTACCGGCAATTGACTATACTGTATGCGTACCACCGTTTACTGGAGGCCTCCTTGGATCTTGAGGCCATAGACAAACCCAGTCGTGTCAACATGGCGACTGGTAAAAAGTGGCTTATCGCATTAAGTGCGTTACATCGTAGACATGGCAAGAGTAAGCCGAACAACCTTCTACAACAGACGGACCTCATTGTGGAGCAGCACTGCTTATGAATCAATTCCAGACAAGGAAACTAGGCAGGCAGGCAAGACAGTTGCCCGAACATTTTTGTCGCAGAGCATGTAACCAATGCATTGAACAATTAATAATTTATAAAGCTGTGTCACAATTGGCAGACTTCAAGCATTGTTAACGTTAAGCTATATGCACACGGGATGATTCTAGTGCGGTGCGTCTGTTGTGTCTGCGACTGGTGCGGTGAGTTCAATGCGCCGTTGTATGCACACGTATGCGCATGAAGCGGTGCGTTCGTTGTGCACGGTCTGGGCTGAACGAATGATTTAGACCCAACATTCGGCGATGACGTTGGTGTGCTGCAGTCCAAGACTGTGTTTTTGGTGTGCTGCAGTCCAAGTTCTGACATCACAAGTGACATTTTTAGGGTGTTACTAATTTTGTACACCATACTGTTGAACAAACTTACACAAGACTTGTGGCGGTACACTGCACAAACCTTGAAAGGGCTGGTTATATGCATTAAAAAAAACGCTAATTGCCAAATTTAACTTTGTACAATGCTTCACAAATCATTAAAAAAGTAGTGCTGTCAACATTTCAGACGAACAAAGTACCGCATTACACAAAATTTGCATGATTTGTTGCTACATGGATTGAATGAGGTTTGTGTAGGCCTACCTCCATAGTCATGACGGTGTTTACATGCAACAACGGCATTGCTTTAAAAACCATTTGTTTCATTTCTAGAGGGGCTAAGTATCAAAAAATTAAAGCAGCATAGACAGTAGGTAGAACCGGAATTAATGTCACACACAATCCCACAACAAAATCACTAGCAGGGAATAAACAACGATAGCCTTTAATTGGCTTTTGTAAGACAGCAAAACATCATCACTTTACACATTGTGTGATGTTTGCGAATGTTATCCTTTATTTTATCATTCTTGTACTCCATAACTGATAATTTATGTGACAGCGGTTGTGCCTGAATAAGACTTATCAACTGTTCATTGAAAGTTACACACTTACTTTCAATTAGTTTCAAGTAGCCGACTGCAAAAAATACACTTAGCATGGCCTTGCCCAACACCTAGAATTGCCTACAGTCGATGGTAGATTATGTCGCACAAATCACGACTTGCTTGCGACAAAAACTTCAGCCAACAGTAGCTGATTAGGTCGGCCGGGTCATGTCGGCCTAAACAGTACAGCAGTTTAGTAGCCTACCCCACTGTGCCCACTGAAGACTAGATTGATCTTTCGTAAATCCAGTGTGTTTCAGCTATCCGCAAACTATTAGCAATTGTTCTGTGGTCGTTCTGCATCCTTTTCTTTACCTCAGTACAAAGCACTTAAACAGTGTCTACAAGTACATCACATCACCGCTCTTTCCCGAACCCTGGGCAGTGAGTCTGATGCGTCAATATAGAAACAGCTTCTACTCGAACGCAGACCATGCCAGACGCATCAGAAAAGGATGTGAGGTCAAAAATCAGACGCATGCGCCCAAAAAACGCACAGGACGCATCCCGTGTGCATATAGCTTTATGTTCAAACACAGCAATTCACCAAATTCCGCCTTATTGCCTGTGTGCCAGGAAGTTGAATAGCTTAATACAAGGGTGCACAACCTTTTCGCCGTTGCCGACCGCATTACGTTTATTTTTACGAATTACGGCCGCCATTGAGTTCAAGATATTTTTGCACTGCTTCTGCTCTGCTTTCACACCCTGAACCTGACTGCTTCCACACATCCGTTTGGCCCACTTTCTATCAATTATCCTCATACAACAGACAAATAGTTCTGGTTTATCCACAGCCCTCATAATTCAGATTTTACTTTACATGTGTGCGGCCGTGGCGACTTAAATTTTCAACTTGCTCCAAAGCCACAAACGGTCTGGGGCAATTCGGCGATGGTGGTCGCACATGTTTTATACGAAAAAATAGTGCTTTTGAAATACGTACTTAAAAGGTTAGACTACAAAGGATGTTTGCTTGATAAGTGCTTTCGTTGTCATCCTGTGCGCTAGGGGCCAGTGTGATTTCCCTTTTTTCTGCTGACATGAGACGTTTGTGAGTTTACATTAGTGGTTCTTACACAGGTGCCACTTGGCTCACTAAGGGAAGAATTTTTAATTCCTGGGAGGAATTGGGGAGAAAAAGCTGTAAAACCTTGATGGATGAAAAAACCTTAAGTTTTTATTATTTATTTATTCAACACATAAAAACTGCACAGCGAGGTTGGTTTAGATGGGAATCTCTACAGGTACGCAACGACAAGCTGCTTTAGCTGCAGTGACTGACGTAATAAAAGAGTCCGTTTTGTTCGTAATCGTCTGTTTTTTCTTCACAGTAGGTAGCGTGAAATGTTTGCATTGATATTTTCTGTTATTTTTGTTGGGGAGGAAGTGACAGTGTTTGGGTTTGTAAGAGGGGTATATGAAAAAAACTTGGAGAACCACTGGTTCGCACAGAAGTTAAGCCTGGACAGCAATTATTGCTTGAACTTTCGCGTAGTTATTCTTCATTGCATTTCGCAAATAATTTAAAGCCGTGCTGCTTTCTTTTCATCGATTGCATATCGGTGTACGAATATATTCGTACTTCCAAATCTGTGCCAACAGTTACCTCCTGGAGTGCGAAATCCTGTTTTCACAGCGGGGTGCCAGATAATGCATCCCTGCGAACGAGAACTTCCGTTTGGCTGAGCGGGATGCCAGAGTTTGCTCAAAGGCAAACTCCAACTCACAGATTTACTGTACAAGCAAACGGCAAGTACGCTTTTTCTATGGACGTCTGACACTTTTTGTTGGCCCCCTTGGCCATGAATACCAACAGTGAAAATTTTCCTAGAGCAATTGAGCAGGGTTGACATCGAGAGCAATTTAAAAAATTTGGAACCAACAACATTGTTCTGAAGTCCATCGCCGAACTGTCCCATTCCGGCCGCAAATGAATATGTCAACAGGAACGCTAATTCAGTAATGCAGAAATCAGCATTACTGAATTGCAATAACCACCACAACGTACTTTTAGGTCAAAACCATCCACTGGATCTGCCGGGCGCTCGACTGTCAAAGCAGCCACAGTGCCAGGTATGGAAACACCTCCTTGACCAACGTCCAAATCAATCATGGTTGGCTTACGCCCCAGACGCACAGCATAGTTCAGCAACAGTCTGAAAAGCAATCTTGTTATCAGTGTTTTGCAGCAAGGTGGTGCAGCTGCATAGCAACACAGTTAGCCAGCAATAATGTTTTTTCACAAGTTAGAAACAAAAAACGACAAGCTGAGGTAGGGCCCAAACCCGGCCCGAGCTCGACATTTTTTTTGAAGCCCGATTTAGGCTGGAAAGTCTAACTTAACCAGTTAGTCAAGATTTGCGCAGCTGCAGATTACCAGAAAACGTAGTGTACGGGTATAGCTGCAGGTACACGGTTTCATCACACCTAAAGTAGCAATCACTTTGACCAAAACATTGGCTTAAACAAGCACAAACTCAAGCTTGTTAGTCAACGATAATACTGCAGAATGTAATGTTTATCAAGAAAAAAAATAGCTATCACGAAACTATCCACAATGGCGCTATAGAAATAAAAGAGACTATCTAAGATAGCGCTATTGACATGAAAAGCCCGTTTATAGGCCATCGTTTCTCAAAACAAGCCAGGAATTGCGTAAGTGATTGATCTTTTCAAAGCAACGCCAACGCGTGCTAATTTTCTCACTGCTGTCGCCTTCTCAAAGTGTGTGAGACTAATCCAAGCACAGAACAAAAGAACGCAGCTGTATTTGCAAACAAAAGTAGCTGAAGATAAATTACAATCACTTCACTCACAGAGGCTACAAAGGTGAGCATAACAAATGCACATCACCTAAGAAGAAAATCGTCACTCTGAATGTTACAAACAAGATTTGTTTGCAGGCCCGAAATCATCCCGAAACATTTTTTACAAACTTAAGCCCGAAGCCGGTCATACCCCAAAAGCCCGGCCCGACTTACCACTCTGTAACCTACGCGTACAACTAATTGTTTCACTCCACAGTAATCATCGAAAGATCTGCAATGCCCAAAGACAATGAGAAAGCAGCTTGTGTTTGAACGAAATCTGACACCTTCAGGTTTTCGTTTAAAAATTAAATACCTGTTTGATTCCACAGGACAAAAACATAGGTTGCACTTATCAAGAACTTTGACTCTAGTCTAGAATACTCATTAACCCTGGCGTGTGCAAGAGCAAAATTACCATCAGTTACGAGGGTATCGCCCACATTAACTGTGCAGCACTTTGCAGCAAGGCGTATATGTGTATATTGTTCAAATCGTCTTCGCTCCGTTTTTGTCGGGTAATGAGGAATCTAGATCGACGGCTGGCGCAGTAGCTTATATGCAGATTGATTATTATAAACATTATATAGCCAACAGCGGAAGGTTTGAATCTTGTATGTTTTATACGCATAAGAAACCAGGATGCCGACTTTGCAGTGGAAATATATATTTTTAAAATAATAGAGCGGCTTCTTTTTGTTGAGAAAGGGTTTCTTCCGACAGATACGAACAGTGAAACCGATAGCAGAAATGTTTCATCTGCAAAAACTAAAACATCTTAGTGCAAAGGTTAAACCCTGACATTTCAGCATATGGTCAAAAATTGGTCAGAACAAGAGAAAATGTGGGTGAAAGACATGCTCGTTGTAGTTCGGTGCAAATGAAACGCAACCAATGTAAGAACTACCTGCATACAGTTGATTTTCCAACATCTTGGGGTCCAGTCACCAAAATACGGGGCCCTCGAATGTCCTCTTGCTCCGACGTTTTTCGCATTTGTTCCACAGCAGCATGAGTGTTGAGATATATGATCATCGGTGTATCCTGTGGCAAAAAAATTCAGTATACAGGTTTGAAAAAATGAAGGAAGAGAGATGAAGAACCTGTTTTCTTAATATTCCAACACCATTAACGCAGTTGAAATCAGGGTTGATTTAAATGGACCTAACACACAAAAAACCACCCGCGTTTTTTTTAAAAGCCCACTTAAAAAAACAATAAAACCCACCAAAAATCACACTCTTTACTTTTTTATTTAAAAAATCTACTGAGGTGAAAAATAAAATAAGCAGCACACGTAATCAAACAAAATGAACAGCACGAAACTGAAACGACTTGAATAAATGAGAATAATGCAGAAAGTTTGAGTAAATCTACTGCAGTGGTTATCTTCTTTGAAGAAGATGAACAGCTCTGTAAAATCGGTACATTTTAACCAATTTTTCTGCCTTCTTTGAACTGTTTCTGATGTTGGACCATACCAAACCATATATTGACAAAATACACTATAGATGCTGAACTAGCAAGGCATGCACATAAACTTGACATGAAACTGCAGAGTTTGTGTGGGATTGGTTTTTCTGTTTGCTGTGCGCATGCTTCCCAAGCCTTACCACTTTGGAGCGAACTGGCCAATAACACTGCAAAAACAAAGATGTGGTACATTTCTTCACCCTCAATTTTGAATGCCATAGTAGGTATAACAAGTTATTATTATGTAATTCTGAAAATGGTGATATTGCATGATGCAATAGAAACAATTCAGGATGGGGTTTTTGTGTTTTTTTTTTGTTTTTTTTTAAATAAAAACCTACATCTTAAAAAAACAGGTGGGTTGTTGTTTTGAAAAACTCCGGGTTTTTCTCAACCCTCATTGAAATGCACTGAAATTAGATTTTGGTTACCTATTTTACAGCTAATAACACATTTCATTCAATAACAAACCTTTGACACGTAAGCTGCTTCAACTTTGCCTGTCAACTTCAAGGAACACCCAAACCATGTGAACACAGCAATTTTTGCTCCGGATTCAAAGACGTAGGACCTGTGGCATATATATACTTTGCTTAGGAAAATAATGCACGACGCCTAACCTCAAGCAATGCCACTTACATTAAAGCTGACACATAAAAAATACAACGACCATAGTTGATCTATAATGCATTTGCCAGAAATCTGGGATGCTTCGAATTGAAAAGAGCATCAACGTAAGTGTAATTTGCATTATCTTACAAAAAATGTATCCGAGGAAAGCTGTGACATTCTCCCCATGTAGAACTTTTTCCAACACCAAAATGCCCAAGGGTGATTGTCTTCTTACTCATAGGGTGCCGCTGTTTAAGATTTTGCTAATACTTAAATTACAACTATTTGAGAAATGTTTTTTTGAAAAAACCATCACTAAACCTTTTTGTTACCTGGAACGAACAAGTTCTGTTCCGAACAATTCTGCACTCCCATCCACAAGATCAAGCTTCACGCGAGCGTTTGTTTCGACTTCAAAACGTAATTCATTGTCTTTAGCTAGTTTGAACTCGTTCACCAATTTCAGGTCTATCCCTTGCTCATCGCCCTTGGATGACGAACCAGAAGCTGTACTAGCCATTAGACACTTCTATGAAAACTTAATGCTCTGTATAAAAGACATATTTCAACAATATGACACAATTAATCAGATGCCAGGCGGACTAACTTTCACTTGCAGCATTAAGAGAAAAATCACAAGTATATAACATGCAAATGCGCAACCACAGCGTGCCCCAACATAGAGACAAAACTAGTAGTGACATTTTAAGCACACAAGACATGTCAAAACTGTGAATTAACCTCCTTATTCAAGCGGCATTTCGAAATCTTCACAAACCAGCATTTAAAGCACGCAAAAGCAATGATCTGAGTTTTAAGTCCTTGTTCAAACTGCAATATAAAACTTTTGCAAAATGAAAATCATACACTTGAAATGATATTGTGTCATGATTGTTACTGCATAATTACTTTGCAGAAGCCAAGGGGTTTTTGAGGACAATGATTACAGAATCACCACGAAGGAACATTTTGCTAATAAAACGGTCTCGGTTAACAGGTTGCTGCTTTTTCTTTCCTTTTCCAGACTTGGGAGTTTCTGTCCACATCTCTTTAACATTTTCCAAAACCATGTTGCAGTGCCGGTCAAATGCTTTCACTCGTGCAAGCAGCTTTCTGTTGTTGCGGCAGTTGATGAGAATCTGAGTGTTATTTTTTACCGAATCAGTCAGCACTGACAGTGGTCCAGTTTGAAATTCCTCTTTTTCCAGCTGCTCCAGTTCTTCAGCTGTCAGCTCACTTTTTGGCTTACTTTGCAGAGACATTATGAAAAGGTACCAATGCTGATACTTCAAAAATTGTACTAAACAAAAGCAAAAGAAAATGTGATTTGACATGAAATTTCATACTTAATGCAAATATATGGTCTACAGCTTTAAATAGATGTAAGGTACTTATGTATACAGTAAATTTTCAACTCTAAGCAAACTGCATTCAGCAGCCTAGTAATAGATGTGCAATTTACTTTATAACTTTGTATTTTTGCTATATGCATTTAAACCAGGTTTAAAAAATGAGCAACTGTCAGTTGGTTTCACGTGTATATCTAATCGTCAAATACACTTATAAAAACCTTATTCCAACAACAATGNAGTTCTCTCTATCTTTAGTTTTGTAAATCAATACATACACCCATGCTAACAGATTAAAGTAATTTAATATGGCAGTTATAATTTCAGTCACTGAGTGGTACCTGAACATTAGACCTGCAATTCTTTGTTTTCAAGCCACATTGCGCATTATGATGGAAAAAANTAAAAAACACCTTATCATGACTCTGTGTTTATTGATTTTATCCCTGATAAATGATTTGCGGGGTCTACCTGTTCTTGGAAAACGTATATACCTGATTGTTTCCAGATGGCTGCTGATGGCAGTCTGCAAAGTAGTTGTGGATATGTTGCCATTCTGTTCTGTAGTAGCATCAACTGTGTTCAATGTGGAAAACTCAATGTAGGAAAATAACCCCCTGTTTGCTGTGTGGGTGTTATGCATGGATATTACCTAATGTCAGTTAAAACAGTGGTTTTCAACCTGGGGGTCGTTTGCCTTTTTCTAGGGGCCGCGAGAGCTTCTGATAAAAATATTCATAATTACTTATATATTTTATAGTCCGTATATGGAACAACTTTTGTTGTATCCAAAATAATAGGATCACCTGGCAAAAATAATGCCTAGCTTTTCATTCAAAATTGTTGTAAGTGTGATTATGACCATTATAGTACTGTTGCGTTTGGCAAAACACAAATAACTTTGTGACGTAAGAATGTACTGTGTTTGCAAGTTAAATATCTTAATGCAGTAGGTAACATGGGAGTTAATTCTAGTTTTTAATGAGTTGTTGTTGTGGAGTGATTTGCACAAGGCATGGGTCTCTCACTAATGCTGCCATGTGCATAAATTTAATACATAAGTCTTTGTTCAAGACAGTGATATCGTAAGTTATTTTTTAGTCATTGTGATTTTCTATTTTGCAAGAAACATCTGCATTTCATATGCCCGACTGGAATTTTTTGGAAGGGGGTCGTTAGGTTAAAGTGGATTGCAAAATAGGTCTCTCATGAAAGTTTGAAAACCGCTAAGTGAAAGCAATGTAAACATTAGCATAAAAGTGTACCGTATTTTTCAGACCATAATGCGCAGCATCCAAATTGAATGCTAGTTGTTATTTTTTCATACATAAGGTGCATTAAATGAAGCAAAACTTAGATAAGCCAAAACTCCCAAGTGCCAGAGTCGTCACTGGGAGTTTAATCTGTCACTACAAAAGAGGGAGTTTAGCCTGTCACACATGCCCAATCCGCTAGACACAAATAAAATAAAACAAAAGTTGTGTGCGTGTTTGATTCAGTGTTTGCCAATGTAGTCAAGAGCCTCATGGAGTAATAGGTCTGTGGTATGTGTTAGCTACTCTCGGAACCACATATGCTGCTCATTGCAATTGCTGTTGGTTTATTACACAACACAATGACCTGTTGCCTAAAAAAATCGCAACTTGCAAATAAATAGCGCTGTTTACCACATACAATTGGCTCTAGTTGAGAAAGCATAACCAGATTCATATATTAGGTGCACTTTTGATTTTTGAGAAAATTAAAGGATTTTAAGTGTGCCTTATGGTCTGAAAAATATGGTAGCTATTGTGATGGCTTCAAAAGTAATGTTTCAGGTATCTCTTTCTTAGTTGAAATAGAATACTTGTTTTATTGCTTAGGCTTGTGCGGTATTCAATGGCAGGCCCCAACTAACCAGCCAATTGAGCTAGAGAATTGTTCAAACCCTCTGAAGATGGGGAAAGTCTTGCAGTTTTCAATGAAAAAAATTTTTTGGATTTGGATGTCGTTTTTGTTTATTGATGTTTGCATGATGGGAGTATGTTTGTGCATATTTTGTTTACATTGGGATGATGTCATCGGGCCCTGGATGCCAAGGACAAGAGCCATTTTTATGACTCGAGTTTTTATTGGAAAGTAGGTTATAATATGAGTCTTTAGAGGGTTTGATGGACTTTCTAGCATTTCTGGTTCCAATATCATGGCCAAAATACTGAAAATTAAGTAAGGAAATCCCTGCTAATCCCTTAGGGAATTCCTGAAATATTTGGATTTTTTTGGCTTTTTGTACCCAGAAATGCTAGAAAGTCGATCAAGGTCTCAAAAGACTCATATTATAGCCTAGAATCCAAGAAAGTTTTGAGCAAAAAAATCGGCTCATTGGATCAACCAATGATGTCATCCAAAAAAATGCAAAACCTCGCCCCATCATCATGTAATCAACCAAAAACCCCAAGCGCAAAACTAAAATATTTATTTTATTCTGAACTACAAGACTTGCCAAGTCTGTAGAGGGTTTGAACAGCTCTGTAGCTCAATCTGCTAGTGAGTTGTGGCTTTTAGCCAAAATAACCAAGGCTACCTTTTGTGGGATTTGAATTTATATTGAGTTTGTGGTTTGTGAGCCATAATTTCAGCTCCAGATAAGGTAGAAAGCCGATCACAGGCTCTGAAAAGTCGAATGATAGCCTAGTTTCTAAAAAACACTTGAGCCACAAAAACGGCTCATTGTTTTGGTTCCCAGGGTCATAAAACCATGATTTTTGTTAACACTTTGACGTCTGGTAGGATTCGGGGATTCTTGCGTCAAAACAACCGGATCGCACGTGGCTTTGTGCGTGCATTACTCAGGCGCCGAAAGTGGTAGAGAACTGTTCAAAAGACACGGAAAGTCCTCTAGTCTGCACTCGAAAAAACAATTATTGGTTGGGGGTGTGGATTTTTTGTGAGTGATGTCATAAGTGGAGGGCTTTTAGGCCACCTTGGCCCACTTCACCTGGCCCTGGGCTCAAACCATTAGATGGTGCTATTTCGCTGAAGTTTTTACTGGAAACTAGGCTACAATCTGAGTCTTTGAATAACCTGCTGTGGTTTCGGGTTCAAAAGTCATGATCTAAAGTAATAAAAATATTTGACTAATTACCTAATTAATTCATTTGTTTTAGATCATAACTTTTGAACCAGAAATGCTAGAAAGCCAATCAAAGGCTCAAAAGACTTGGACTCGAATCTAGTTTTCAATGAAACCTTCACCGAAATATTTTGGCCTAGCAGTTGGGCCNTAGGCCAGGTAACATTAGCCAAAACGGCCCAAAAACTACTTCACTTATGACATCACTCACAAAAAATCTNCAACCCCCAACCAAAAAAATGTTCTTCAAGTGCAGACTAGAAGACTTGCCGAATCTTTTGAGTGTTTGAACAGCTCTCTAGTGCAATCGGCGGAGGAGCTATGGCGTTGATCAGGCAACCAAAAAGTGCTGGTTTTAGGTTGAAATCCAGGTACGATATATTGGTAGACCAGCTCTCAAACTGTTTACACTATCAGAGCCGGGGTACGATATATTCGCACTTTGAAATTCATACTTTGCGCCAAAACAACCGCATCACACGTGGCTGTGCCCAAGCATAACTCTGGCGCTGAAAGCGGTAGAGAGCTGTTCGTAGGCTCAAAGGACTTGACAAGTCTTGTACTTTGTAATGAAAAAAACATTTTTGGTTATTCAAAATCAAAAATATTTCTTTAGTTTTGGTACAAGGAACAAATGATGCAAAGAAAATGTGGCAAGCATTTGTCTGTACCATTTCATGTTAGTAATGGGATTGGACAAGGGGAGGTATTGAGTCCATATTTTTTACTGTATATTCAGACAGGGGCGCATCTAGGGTTCTGTTTGGCTGTCATGGCAGACCCTTTGCACCGCAGGTACTCAGCATTAAAGCCGGTAAAATATCAAATGCTGTCACTAATGCGGATGTTTTGGAACAGGCAACAGCCTACATTTCCCTTCTAACGTTCCATAGTACTATTATGAAACAACAACGTTACTGCCTTGTCTAAATAGTGCCTGGGCAGTGACACGAAACAATTTATATTTTTGAACAATTTAAATTGATACTGCGTCGAACGCATGTGTTTCTGAATGTCCTCCTCTGGCAGTGCCAGCTTTAATGCTGTCGGAATCTTGTACACTGCCATGTACAAGCAGGAGCTGTTTTGTAATATTTCGCTTCATGGCGAGAGGACAGTCTCCAATCACGATCGTTTCACTTTGCAGTTTCGGGCTAATTTTATCTGCTGTTTACACCTACTAGCTTATGACAAAATTAAGTAAATTTAGGCTTTCCTAAGGGTCACGCCAAGTAACATGGGTTTGTTTCCACTGAAACTATATTTTTATAAGTAACTTTTCATATTGAAAGGTGCGACAGCTAGCCTCAAAGATTGTTGCATGATCTGGACAAAATATCAGTCAAGCGTTGTATTTTGAAAATAGCGTTTTTAGTTGACAATGTTGTTTGCTGCAAAAGAAGTCCTATTGATTTCGAGTATACAATTCACTTCTACATTACGATGCAAAGTAATCAGAGCAATTGCAATTCAATCGTTCTTCTCTGCAGTGATTTCGCAAATATATTTATAACACCTTCATCTTGATAGACAGCACACTCCACAGACAAGTTATGCAGCTGGTTGTCAGCATCAATTTTATAAGACTTGCACGATTTTATAAGACTAACTCCACTTAAAGTGTATGTACGTTTGGCTAAACAGCTCTCATTGCTGTACGACTAGCATTTGCTGAATGTTCAACAAGCTAAGTATCTTTTCAGCACCATGTTCAAAGGAAGAAACAGCAATTGTGATGTAATAAATGCGCTGTGCCCAAAAGCAGTGATACAATGAGATCAATACCACTATCTATTCCAAATACAGTCAGACCTTGTTTGTCTGAACTGCGATTAACGGGGGGAATCTCTGCTATCCAAAACAAATTGCTAGGAATGGATTTCTCCCAATGCAATTCATCCCTTTAATCTGGAAACCTCACTGTCTGGCACCGACTCAGAAATTTGGGAACGGATATGTCATATCAATAGAAAAAAAATGCTAAACTGGATTACGCCAACTGTTACTTATATGTTTATTAAATCATGAAAGGAAGGGTGAAAGTCAATTTTTTATGCCCAATGAATGTAACAGTGGCAGACCCTGCAAGAAGCAGTTGCAGGTCCCCTGTACAGTTCTTCCGCGTTTAATCCCATTCTGAATGCACACTAGCTTATGTATATGGATCTGCTAATAAACAAAAACAACTATGAGAGTTTCATTTTAGTCATGTTTCACAGTCATCGGTTTGTTTCAGACTACTCTATTTCGTTTCTGTTTCCCCATTGAGAGTTCGCTTAGGCCAGACCTGTAGCTAGGTCTAAAGGTTTGGAGGGGCCCAAAAGATTTTTAGACAGTCAAGACTTCTATTTTTATTTTATATTTTAATAAAAAAAATTCTTGGCACAAC
>JGI24158J21664_10005892_pt1 | contig 16084 bp, 9 predicted proteins | sample Ectturendosymbi3_FD_21664 | JGI IMG/M metagenome (IMG submission 21664)
ACCAGTTATTGAAGTATAACTGGATAGACTTCTCAAGCAAACAAAAAAGTTTTTATTTCACAAAATCATCCCGCGGGCCGGATCCAACCTCGCAACGGGCCGGATTTGGCCCGCTGGCCGTATGTTTGACACCCCTGCTCTACGGATTCAGCAGGTCTTCTAGTTAAGATCGAAAAAAATTATTTTCGTTTTGGGTTTGGCATTCTCTGGGGAGAACGCCATAAGTGGGGGGGTTGCATTTTTTGGGCCACCTTTACCTGGACCCCAACCCATTGAGCCATTATTTTGGATCAAGATATTTTTGGAAACTAGACCAAAATCCGCGTCTTTAGAGCCCTATCCAACGAAAAATTTTTTCCAAAACGAAAATTTTTTTTTCCGATTTTAACTAGAAGACCTGTTGAATCCGTGGAGGGTTTGAACAGCTCTCTAGCTCAATCACCTGGCGAGTTATAGGATTGCAAAGCTTTGCAAAAAAAGTGGCGCACGCGGGGCGTTTAAACACACGAAGTGGACGAGCGGTCTGCAAAAAGTGATGAGATGGTTTCTGGATGCAGACGATAACCCAGAATCCCACCAAAACCTAATTATATTACTTTTTGGCCCATTTACAGTGCAATGTTCCTTGAAATTTGCTTGCGAATTTGTTCCGTGTTGTTTGCGTGAAGTCGACAAATTAACTAGCAAAAGTATGCGAAAACAATTAATCTCTTTTGCGCAAGTAATAAAGTTTTTAGTAAATTATCATGCTCAAGGGGTTTTCAAAGCCAACCCCCCTTTGCGCACGCCCTTGAATAGCATCATTGATTAAATATATCCTGAGTATAGTCTCTTGTTTCTGACGGCTTCACCACTCGCAATATCGTCTGCAGATATTATCTCACAACAAATATGTTCAACTGAAATTTCAAAATTCTTGATAAACGATTTGATGAAATTCCTAGAACAAGACGAAAAGTGAGGCAGGTTTACTTGTAGCTCATACATCTGACACGATAAAGCCATGACTGAACTAGTTGAATACGGAACCAGGCGTTTTTATCAGGCTACTAATTTTTACTCTGTCCTGATCGTGCGGTCTGCATCGTGATTGAAACCAGCCCCGTGACCAGCTTGGTACAGTAGAGGGGGTGAATAGTTTTCTGGGAGGGGCCTCAATGTTTAAACTATGTCCAATAGTTTTAAATTAAACTACTGTATGTCCAACGCATTTCTCCAAGGGGGGCGAAAATATTTTACTGGGGGTTCTGCCCCTCTAGTTACCGGCCTGATTGAAACTAACAACTTCTCATTTTCGGAAGTGTTGCGAAGAGAACTTTATCTGTGACCGTTTGCGAATAAGTTGTACCACGGCTGAATACGCACAATGACGTCATCGAATGAAAGTTCATGAAAACTGCCCCCCCCCCGAAATGAAGAGTTGGTTGTGTCCCTGACATGATGCATAAGAGAGCAGACATGTATCACTGGTCATAGTCAAGGCACAAACACAATACACAATCCCACCGATGTCAGCAACTCCACTGAATCAAACTTCACAGATTAAATGCAGTAATCTGCAACTCCGAAACCGAACCGAAAGTTGCGAAGAAGTTTCAAACAAAATTAACAGATCCAATCCAAATCCGGTTGAGTAGAAACTATAAAATCCAAATCCAACAAAATACTGAAATGCGGCGGGATTCAAGCCAAACCAAGTCTATGCACATCTCTGATAGCTGGCGCAAAGTGGCGGCTCCATTTGTGGATGGCTGATAGGATAGACTGCGGCAAATTTATTGAACTAACTCCTCTGCCCAATGCGCGAAAACGGCCCTTGTTAACTTGCGCGATAACCGATACACGATGTCATTATCTCGTGAATTTCGTGTTAGCAACTGGCCGAATTGCGTTGTTGGACCACCCGGTGGTGCCATTTACACAACAAATATGGGGGTATCAAGAGAAGGCTTTGATGCGGGCACGTTAGAGTGTTAAAGCTTGTGCACTGTGTCTACTGCTTGAGCAGACATGCATCATAAACAGGGGCGGAGCCAGACATCTTCATTTGGGGGGGCCACTGGAGGGGCCAGTTTTGCAACAAGGGGAGCTGTCAATGGTCTGTGTAGGACTTTCAAAAAGAGACCTGAAAATTTTTGGGGGGGCCACTGGGGGGGCCAGGCACAATTTTGGGGGGGCAGTGGCCCCCCCTGGAACCCCCATAGCTCCGCCCCTGATCATAAAGTACTACAACTAAAAAGAAAAGGTTTTGTGTTTTTATTACAAGACAACAGCCCCTCTCTAAATGTCGACTTCAACAACATGTTATTGCTTATTTGACTTCAAAACCGTGAATTCTCTTGCTAGTTCACCACTTTCCACAATGATCAGTAATAGTTGTTTTCTCTCCACTTTTTAGTTCCCATGCGCAGCCTGCGTATTTTGCGGTGTAGCCTGTACCGCATTTATTTGATTGTAAACCGCGGCTTATAATGTTTTTTTTTCTCATCATTTCGTGCGGCGTATAATCAAGAGCGGTTTACATTTTTTTCTTTACCTAAATCGAAAGGTTTGGATCAGGGATCTCGAACTCAAATTGCTACGAGCGCCAAATGAGGACTTACAAAGTAACCCATAAGCGGCATTATGACTACCCGAGGACCGCATTATGACGCTGACGCAAGAAAATTTTCCAAGACTTCTAAGTTGCATTCTAGACTGTGTTTTTGAGTTTCTTGTTTTTAACAATGGTTGCTATACCTGGGTTCATTTTTGTAGGTAGAGCAGAGAGCAAAGAAACTGAACAGTAAATTGCGATGCAGCATTGGCTGCTGTTGGTTCCCGACTTGATTTTTAGCTCCTCCACCCTGCATGCTCCTATGAAGGATGTGCAGCTGAATGGGTGGCGAATTGGTGAAGGCTCCAGTGTTAAATGAAACTGGGTTGACAAAAACATAACATAGCCTATAAGTAGCGTATCCTACATTCCTATCTAAACATGTTTTGTATGAAGCAAACACTTTTTTCCAGAAGCTTCTGTTGCATAGCCGTACCGGGCAGGTGGAGAAAGAGGCAATACCTCTCCCAATCATTTCCGAATCGTTTTTGTTGAGCAAAATTTTCCGAAATCTGATGAGGTCCGGACAACTTGGCTCAATAATGGATTAGCGTTCAAGAAATATTTATCACAAATCTTGGGAAAGGTATGGGAATGGAGTTTTTTTGTTCGTTTGGCAGCGGCATTCAAACATAACTGTTAGTCAGTGAATCAAAATTAGGGGACGTTTTTCCGCCAGGTATCTCCCATGATAAGAGATGTTGGACTCACTTACCTTGTGCGTCTCAAAAACTACGTCCATAGTCATTCCAGCCAATATCACAAATGCTTGTTTAGTAACTGTACAGTCGGTCTTTGCTTTAACAGAGGCTCAACGTTTTTGCATCATATGTGAAACAGGAGTACTCATCTAAGTTTAATGGAAGAGAAAACAATATGTTTTCCAACACAACGCTTATGCCCTAAAACCAGAAATTCTGCTAAAAATTGTACCATTTTGGATGCCAAATTGACTTTTGCCTAAATCCGACATTTTGGTTAACATCATTAATTTTTTCTCAAGCATTGATTTAATATGCTGTTTTTACCAGGCAACTATACCTTATAGTGGTCAAAAAACTAATTTAAGAATATAACTTTTTACCATTTTTGAGTCGACATCAATGTTGAATGATACATAAAGACGAGTATGTTATGTCCAAAAGTGCGTTTTACAAATACTCCACGGCAAGGGTTGGCAACTTTTTTCGCAGCACGGACAGTCCCGTCGCCACAGGGGGTTTTAGTGGGCTTAGCCGCCCCAAATAAAGCTCGAAGTCCCACAAATTGAAATATGAAACACTACATATTAGTGGAATTTTTGTCAAATTTGAATGTCCAGCCCCCTGCACGAACGCAAAGCCCCCCTATTGACGCCTTTTCTGGCGACGGTTCTGACTACGGACCAGTTTAAGCCTAGCATTATTTTGCGAACCGCCCCTCACGTGATTTTACGCGAAACGTGATTACTCAAGCGTCACAGAAGTGTTTCCAAAATTGAAAACAAACTTCTAGAACGAATTTTGTGTGATTTTGAAGAAAGCTTGGTAAAATTGTTTCTTGGCTATTTTTGGCCTCACAAGTTTACTAATTGTCATTGAAAAAGAAATTGCTAGTTTTGCACTAGTCTGACGGTGGAAACAATATTGGAATCGTCAAACCTAGCCCGAGGCCAACTGTATAATTGGCCACAGAGAGGCAAAGATGGTGAGTTTATTAAATATTTTTGCAATTTTTGGAGCAACTTGGCGTTGCTTGTGCACGACCCGGTAACAAATTACTCACGGACCGCGGTCCAGTGGTTGCCAAACCCTGCTTCAACGAGAGCAGTGCAGCAGCAGGCAAGTTCCCCATTGTTATGTAGTTCTCCTGGAAAAACCCAACAAACTGTATTAAATTGTCCAATGTCGCTGATCACATGCGTTTTGCCTTTCAAATGCTATTTTTGTACCCAATGTACATGTTCCAGGTTTGAAATCATTTAGTTCATACGAGAAAATGTGGCAAATTCAACAGACAAGGAAAGATCCCATGATTTTTTTCTGATCTATCATGCTTTCAAAACCATATTTTCTTTTTGTGCTTAGGAAATTGATTCTGACTCTCCAGTTACACATTGCCACAACTCATCTTCAATGAAAAAAACTTCAAATTGCCCAAAGCGTAATTGCTGTGCATCACCTGCATTTTTACCTAAGAAACAACCGCAGCGTATTTCCATGAACTCATAGAGGATTTTAAGCAAAAATTTTGTGAGGTCAAGCGGCTTTACACATATTGTCTGTTGTCTTATTCTTTAGCAAAATTTGATATTGTTGTGTTGTTTAAGTGCATCGCCGACTGCCTGAACTTTTCGTAAATTAAAGTAACTGAAACCGATTCATCACAAAAACCAAATATTTTACCACCAACATTCAGTCAGACAATGATTCTTTGCCTGAAATTTAGATTTTCTGCTACTGAATGCAAGGCAAATAAGCATAAATACGTAACTATAGCAAGCTGGATAAGAAAAATCAACAAGCAACACCGGCCACCGTGACACAAGATGGCAGTATAACTGATGGCACAACGTTGGTGGTACCACCGTAGGGGCGGAAACAGAGGGGCGATCTTCTCCCTTAAAACCTATGAAAGCAACTTCATTCACCATAATTTTGTATAATTCGGAAAACAACATTTGCGATATAAGGCCGTTTTGTCTTCTATTGTTTTGTCACAACGGTTTTGTGAAGCATACTTCATCTCTTTTACAGTAGCGAAGTCGTTATGAGACTTGACTACCTAACATTACTGAAATGGCCCCGCCTAAACTTACTGGCTGGATCCGCCCCTGTACCACCATCACAGTCATAACATTTCAAGGTCCAACCTGCTGCCAATTGCAGTCAATAAAGCTCTTTAAAAATCAACCTTTTCGCTTCTGATAAAAATATACTTTTTCAACCTGCATGAACGCAAATAAATTTTCCTGAACAATTACGGTACTTTGCGCATACAAAAGTTTCACCGGCGTTCGACGATTCTGTTATATCCTTGAGGTACATACATAATTTTTTTTGGAAAATTCTTCGTTTGCACAAGTGATCATTCATACTTTACGTTAATTACATTAAAGGAAACTTAGCTGTAACTATCGGCGTCAATGTACACACTAAATATCACAGACTCGCGAATGAAACATTCTGCATGCACAAAAACACTCCCAGTCTGACGGCAAGCGTATGAATCATTCTATGGCACAAAAAGCTAACGTGAAAACAGCAAACATTCAACGTGCTACAAAACAAATCACTTATAAAATGTAAAGCTTTTGACGGGCAGCTTACGCTGTCCAGACACAAACACCAGCTCGATTTTGTGTTTACGCTGCATCTCCAGCAAGCAAATGGTTTCAGAATATGCCCTTTCAGAACCGTTCTACTGCGACACGGATTAACAGTTCACGTAACAAAACCCCAAAGTAGCAACCAACATTTCATTTAAATGCTTATGTCATCAGAGTAGGTCGAATACTGAACAAACGCCAACATCAAATTCATCAATATTTTTAGAAAGTTTTATAGGTATCATTGTTTGTTTAGTCATTCGGTCAAAGTATAGTGCGGGTAAGTCTCAGTTTAAAACTTGCAGTTGAACTAAAGCACGGGACATGGCTTTTCTGGCTTAAACGGGTTCGGGCCCTGCTTGGTAACAAGATAATCGTTCGGCTCATTGTCCGTGCAGAAGTCAATTAGGTCCTTGGCTGCTTTAGATATAGGAATTCTTTCGACGTCTCTTTCCATTTTGAGTTGCTGAACCAGCTTCTCCATTGCTTGCTGTCGCTTGTTGTTTGACATTTTAGTTGAAATCAAGTAGAGAGCAGGTTGTTACGATAGCTATGGCTGTGACTTGAGACATATAGACAAACTTATATTAAAGAAAAGCAATGAAGGCTATGGAAGCCAACTTTTTGATTTTAAAGTGTTGTCCATTAAAATGAAACAAGGACGTTTTCAAACATCCTGAAACAACGTTGGAAGCAAACTGCATATAGATCGCAACCAACGCGGGAGGAAATTCCTCTCCACAATGGCTTCACTGTAAATTGCTTCTTTGACGAGATATGCACTCTTTGCCGCGGTTTGCGAACGAGACGCTTACAACAATACGACAACCATCCGCGTGCGATAACCACATAGACCTCAGGCAAAGCGCTGTCGAAAGTCCCTGCTGTCTGTACCTGCAGCGAGAGAGGGTGTACTTTGCGCAGTGCTTGCAGCTGGTCCTCAGCTACCGTCGAGCAACGCAACGCTTGCAAGCTGTCGAATACCGCGTTCACACGCAGCTGGTGGCTGTTGCACGGAGCAGAACTGACTGGAAAGCAAGCCGCTCATCCTACGTTCTTATTTTATCTATCGGTTCTGGTCGTCTTTATGTGTGCACTGTGCAGTAAGCCGCAAAGAACAATACACGAGATGGACCAGTCGCGCGAGGAAACATGATTCACTTCGTTGTTTGTGTGTCCAATCGTAGTGCACCCGATCGTACGCTCTACCTCAAAGCGCACAATGAACGCGTAAATACAAATCGCGGAGCTAGCAAAGTTTACGTCAGTATTCTCCAAAGCATTCGATCACTGTAGCTACTTTTATGCTTTGCAAATCTATTGGAGACCACTTCAAAAAGCAACCATTTTATTGTGAAAATAATAAGCATATGTCAACTTAGTGTTTAAAATCTCCATAAAACAGCCAATACCGAAGCTTTACTTGTAAACAAAGTTCATTTGTGTTTGCAGCAGCCGCTGACTAACACGCTTGTTTCAAACACAAGCGATGTGATAACACGTTTGAACAATTTACGTATTTTCAGTAATTTTGCAAAGTTTTACTGTTTTCTGATTCCTACCCTTGGCACGCTATGCAGACATACGCTCCCGCAGTAAAATAGTAAAACTAAAACAGTAGATATTTGTAGATCATAGTCCTCCCTGCAAAATTGGCAAATCTCTGTATGTTTGGTTAAACGCAGGGGTTCTCAACCGGGGGTAAATTTACCCCTTGGGGGTAAATTTTACCTATCTTGGGGATGAATTTAAAGATGCTGTTGTACATTTTTCTACAGCGCTAGTGAGTCAACAAAAATTAGGGGGTAAATTTTATGTTAGGAAGCTGGCAAGGGGTAAACGGAAGAAAAAAAGTTGAGAACCCCTGATTAAATGAAACAAAACTATGAAAATTTTGCATGCTTTCTTAGCTGACGAAGAAACATATACAGCAGTGGTTGTTCGTTTCATAAGTTTTTCTTCTCTTGTAGCAAACTACGCACTTGCATTGTTAGCAGCCTGATCCACTGGGCAAAAATTGTTGTATGAAATGAATGCTCAACGCAAACCTTTTCTGTATTCATAGACAATCCGGTATAAAACTTCAAAGTGAAAGACATTTGGTTTCCTACACGCTGTCATGTTTGAAACTCCTTTTGGGAGCTACCATCATCAACATACTGCCAGCGGGTATACGCCCTCGCCTCACTTCCTGCAACTCGACCTCTCGCGCTTGATAGCTGCATCAGTGGTTACCTCGACGAATTGCAACATACCAAGCCTAGTTTTCAGATATACTTAGTTTGAAATGTTTGCACACAGTTCACGAATTTCTTGTGTTTGCACACAGTTCACGAAAAATGTTTGGACACAGTTCACGAATTTCTTTTTGGCGCCACGCAACAAAAAGCACTTTGCCAACATCAGCTGACAAAAACGTACTATCGAATGGCTAACTTTGTGCAGTAACAGTGTATTCCAGTCAAACTGCACATGATAACCAATTTTACACAGAGTGTTTGGTTCGTGAGGAACAATGCTGTTTCTCAGGATGTAACAGGTAAGTGGAGCGCATTTCCTCTCTAACGATACATGGTGTGGTGTTTATCAGTTTTGCATCACAGCCAGGGTTGCCAGATGATGCCAAATTTGGCAAATATTGCCAAAAATCACTGCTTTCAAAAACATTTGCCATTTTTAAAATACCAATTGTGACTAAATTTATAAAATTAATACCAAAACTTTAGAAAGTCCAGATAAGATAATATGTCTGAATATGATTTACTGCTTGAGGAATTGCTTTAATTGTTGCAGTGTTTCATTTGATTAACAACCAAACATAACTGTGAATTTATTTTAAAATTGACCTGCTGTTACTGTGTTTCAGGTCTCGCTGTGCTTCGGTTTGCGTGCATTTAAAGTAATGAATCTGTAAGTAACGATCAAACCAGAATATCTTGCTTTAGTTTTTCAACTAGGCCTGAAATATTTCTTTGAGTTTTTAACTATGAATCAGAAGGAATCATTTTGCAGCCACGAATCAGAGTCAATGATCTAAACCAGTGTTTCTCCCACTTTTAATTCTAACTTCCCCCTTTTTTTCACTCCCGACACGTCGTTTTCGCCCCATCCCTGATAAAGCAAACATAAGTTAGTTAATGTAAGAATTTTATTTAAAGAAAATATTAAATAGCTGAACAAGGCCATTAAATGAAATAGCTGAACTCAACAACTGTATCATGACGCTAATATTAGTAGGTCTGCGTTCAGAATTTTTTCAAAATAATCCACACTGTAGCGGGGCACATTGGCGATCCAGCGTAAAAATTAGATAAATTGCCTTAGGCTACTGAAGATAACTGAATGATCGATTAGTGGTTGAGCAGTTTCACCCTCTTTGTGTTGTGTTGCCCCCCTAACATATCTTTGTTTTTTCACCTCCTTGCCCCTTGAAATCGTCCCTTTCGCCCGCTTTGAGAATCACTGATCTAAACTAAACAGAGGATATATTTCGCTTACTGAGAACGAATTTTGATTCACATAAAACAGACCTTGTCTTAATTGTCAAACTTAAAAAATTTAAAAGTATAGAAAAAATATGAAACGAAATCAATATTGCCAGAAAATTGCCATTTTGTAATGAAAAATACATATTGCCAAAAATATTGCCATTTTCAAAAAATTTTTGCTAAACATTTGCCATAAATTAGACAAGCCATTGGCCTATTTTCTGTCAAGCATCTGGAAACCCTGATCACAGCTGCAGTTCTGTTGACTCTAATAAGTCTCATCCACGACCTTATTGCACGCTCATTGCATCAACGCGTGGAACATTTCAAAACTCTGCTTGTCGATCTCGTGTCGTCTGTCAGAAACTGTTTAGGTCATTTTAGGTTTCATGCGGTTGCTTCAGTATGAAATAAACGTGTTTACTGATTTTTGTGGCTTTTCTAAATAACGTTAGCTCGCGTATTTCGTTATATGAAACAATTTCTTTTGCATCATTATTTAACAGCAGAAAACAACACCTTAGTTCTGTATCAACAAGTTATTCATCTTTTACGCCTTTTTAAGGCAATCCAAGTTGCTTGGCTCCGAGGCGGTTATTTCACAGCGTTCTAGAATGTGTACGGTAGCCATCATATATTAGGATGATCTAATATAATCTAATACATGGGTTCCCAACCTTTCTCTGGCCATATTTTCCTTCAACATTTCGAATGATGAGCATGTACTACGAAAATTTCTTATGACAAGAAGGCTGAGCAAAATAACGAAAATCAAGTGAATATTTAATACATTTTAATCTTTTTAATAGACTTTCAGATTTTTAGAACAAGGTAGGCTCCGTTTTTATGTCTGAGTTACTCTATTTAACGATAAGCATATAATGATTTTTGAAAACAATTTTCACTGATATATGTATAAGTATTTGGAAATAAAAAATCTATAAATATATTTCTTGCTAACCTGGCCGACCCGCAGACTGTTTGGAAAACCGCAGCTGTGCATTGAGTGTATATGCGCGTTTGTTCAGTGGCTTTGCAAGCAGGACCCTTGTTAACGAATTGGAAGCCGATGACGCCCTTGATAGCTTCATAAGTTATATAGTGTTATTTAGTCAACTATTAACAAATTGATTTAAATAGTTATGGTTCTTAAATTTAGTTATAAGGTGGTTTAGTCAATTATTTGTTTAGTATTATTTGGTTAATTAGAATTACGCAGCGTTGTTGGCTGACCTCTTTGGAACCTTCTTTGGGAAACACTGCACCAAAAATCCTTGTACAAAGAAAGCAACTGGTAAATAAAGTTGAACATCTGCAGGAGCAGCAGCGCCGAGAAATCCGAGTGCAGCACACAGAGGACTTAGTATCAAGCAATTTTATTACTAATGGGTAGTTTGTCAAATGCACTTCATGCTAGCATTGTCTACTGCGTTTGATGAAACACCATTTGATGCAAGAAACTTCCCAGAACGTAATCGTCCGGAATGACTTTTCAGACTATATTATAAAATCACACTTCAGCTTGGAGAAGCATGCCGCAAGTGACGTGGGACAACCAGGTGCGTAACAAGGTTAGATGGCGCCCGGGGCAAGAAGCAAATTTGGCGCCCCATGTTAGAACCTGAGGTCTGTCGGAAGCAAATGTACTGCATTGAAGAAAGTACTTGTGACAATGTTGGGACTTTTCAGCGCCCCCCCCCCGCAGTGATTCGGCGCCCGGGGAATTGTGCACGCCTTGTTCCCTTGTTATGCCCCTGGGGACAACGCATCACCGACGTGAAAGAAACATTCCTGGGTTTTCAAAAATAAGTCAAATATCTTTTTCTGTTTTGATGTTTGCACGTAGAAGATGACAAGCGTCGTTTTGAAGCATCAAGTGTAGCAAGGTTTTCAGTAAATTTACTTCTACAAGCTCAGCTTTCTTGCTGCTGTGCCGCAAAATGTTTAACATAATTGAAACTGCACCAAAATACTTGCAACGAAGTTGGCGAAGTTTACACACTCTTAAAAAACAGTCACTGCTGGATGCCGTTTGCGTTCAGCCATGGCTGACTACAGTATGAATACGTACATGAATGCACTAACTTTATACTGCGACCATCACTGTTTCATTCATATCAAATCAAAAGATACGAAGGTAGTGAGCGTGTTAAGTCACGAAAATCCTTACTTAACGTTTATACGTACCGCACGCCACCTGCTTGGCTAAGTTAATCAAACTATTGCACAAGATGTGTTTGCTAAGTTGGTAAGATGTGGTACCGAAACATCAAATGGAAAAGCGCATGCGTTAGGAACGGTGTGATAAGAGATGCAAAAAGGAATTGACTGAGGAGATACACATCGTGCAATGTCAGAGTCAGCTCACGCCAAACACGACGTGTGCAACATGCAGAGTGACATGGTGGTCAAACGGTAGATAAATTTTCAACGCGTTTGGTTGCAAATCGCATTGCAGAGTCAGAAATTCAGATAAATTTTCTGATGAACGGAAAAAGCATCATAGTGAGAACCTGAAACTCAACACGATTTTGCGCAGTAATCTACGTCAATCCAGGTTTTTGCTGTAAACTTTTTAAAATGCCTGTCTGGGTGCCAGTTGATCAAAGTTCAGTAACTCTTTTATCTGGTTTTTATAGGAAGTGTATTTATATCACTGTCACCCACGCGGTCACTGAGTTGCTTATTAACGTCTTATTTTGTTATTGTCCAATGGCTTGACGCTGAATTTCTTCTGCGAGTCGACCTCATATAATTTATCTTTCTCTCTCTTCTCGGCCTGCTCCTTTTTGCGCTTCTTATTGCAGTTTCTGCCGTTGGTGCTTTTACACTTGGATTATTTCTAGAGCTCGTCATCAACTCGATTGTGCGCACGTATTTCCACACCTTTCCTAATGGATTTTTTCACTGCACAGCACCCATTCAAGTGGAGTATGCTGAGTTTTCAAATTAAAAAAGCTGTTAGTGAAACAACTTTGGGAGCGAAAAATTTGAACCAAAACTGAGAGATACCCAGTGCGGTTTTCGTCACGCCCGTAGCACTACAGACTCTCCAGCAATTTTCGAGAAACCTGGGAGTATGCCAAAGACGTGTACACATATTTTGTCGACCTCGAGAAAGCATATGACCGGGTTGCTCCTGAAAAGCTTTGGGGAGTCCTACGGAAGTACAGCGTTGACAGCTGCGTGTTACTGGCCGCCACTGTATTCTGTTCAGAAGTTTGCAATTTGTATCCGTGCCGGCAGTGGCGCAATTAGAGGTTTGATCCAGGGGGCCGATTTAGGTGAAGAGGTCCCACTGGCCACTGTAGGGGCCCACTAGCTAGCACTCAGAAAAAAGTGAGAAATGATAGTGAATCCGGATGTGGATGGTTATACTAAAACCCTAAATCACCGGAAAATACTCCGAAAAACGTAAAAAACAACCTACTGAAAACCAAATCAGTACTAAAACCGAAATATAAGCTAAGTGGGGGCCAGGTTTTTACATTTAGCTTTCCAGGGGGGCGGTTCGCAACCCTGACCCCCGTCAGTAACGCCACTGCGTGTCGGTGGAGTTAAATCACAACCGTTGACCATGGGTGTTGGACTCCGACAAAGGTGTGTGCTGCCACCGCTTCTCTTCATAGTCAAGTGCATTGGATAGACAGTAACAGCAGAGTCAACGACGGTGTGACCGTTGGAAGTTGCAGGATCAACCGCTTACTTTTTGCGGACGATTTGGTACTTCTCGAATCTTCTGAACAGGGTCTTTAACATACACTTGATCGGTTTTCAGCTGCGTGCGACTAAACGGGAATGAAAATCAGCACTAAAAAGACGAGGTATTGTGTTTCTCCAGAAACCCAAGCCAGTGCGTGCTACAAGTAAGCGGCAATACGCTGCAGCAAGTCGAGAAGTTCAAGAACCTTGGATTGGTATTCACGAGTGACTGAAGACGAAACAAGGAGATTGATACACGGATTGGCAAAGCAAACGCAGTTGTACGTGAGCTTTATCGCTCTGTGTTGACAACACGGTAGCTTCCAAACAAGGCAAAGCTGTCAGTTTTAAAATCGGTCTTTGCTCCGATCCTTACCTATAGTCATGAATCTTGGGTGATGACTGAAAGAGTGCTATCTCAGTGCAAGCGGCAGAGTTGGGATTTTGGCGTAGAGTTCACGGTGTGCACTTCGCGACAAAAAACGCAGCTGTCTAATTCGTAAAGCCTTGAATGTCCACCTCTCCGAACCAATAACCCCAGCTGCGTCGGTTCAGCCATGTGTCCAGAATGTCCCAGGAAAGATTGGCGAGGAACGTCCTGCTGGATACATCCAAGGGAGAGCGACCCAGAGGTCGTCCAAGGGCTAGGTGGCGTGACTACATCTCCGATTTGGTTTGGTCTCGTCATTGTGTGGAGCCAGCAGAATTATCTGAAATTTATGTTGACCGAGAGGTATTTCTGTAGTCCTCCTAGGCCTGCTGCCCCCGCGACCCTACCCAGGGGAAAATCGGGTATGAAAATGAACTTCGGGCATGGGTTGCTGGTAGGGAGAATGGACCTACAATCCGTGCAGCTTGCAAGAACTGGTCGTTATTCACAAAGGCTTCACTGAACACATGATGATAAGAAGAATTTGCTATGACAGTAAGAAGTAAACCGCCAACAAGTAAAGTTTTTTTCGGCATCTTCCACGTTTAAAAAACTGCTTATCATATGCTTTTAAAAATCTTATTTTGCTGGTTCATTTGCTTTTCTTACAACATCCAATTCGAAACGATTAATTTTGCCAACATTGGCAATTTGCAAATAAATAACTTTTACATGAGTTGATCTAAAGTGTTAGTAAATTATTCCAAACAACTTTGGAGGGTGACTTATACAGCAAAGTTAATTTTTCATGTAATGAGCCACAGTGTGATGCCAGACACGAACACGTGATTTGAGACGTCTGCGTCATGTTTGCTCAGAAGGAGAGTACGAGCAACGAGAAGATGAGCAAGCGCTGACATGCGTTGAGAAGTCTGCGTCGTCTTAGAAATACCGTTTTGGGTTAACAGCGCCTTAAATACGAAGGCAAGCTTTTTCAGTGACACGCTCCGCAGCGTAGGCTACAAGTTAACTTCGCGCACTTTGCCCGAAGAGATATGAATATCAAAACTGATTTCCTCAGGAAAACCCTTACGGTGCGGTATACCACCTTCATCCAAATATCACATTTTTCAAGTTTAAAAAACTTAAGGATTTCAATTTAGAGGAAAAACCAAGTTTTCACCCTTCAAGACATGATCCAGGTTGTTTAAGGATAATACGAGCAAGTATAAAAGGTCCTGGTAATACGATGCGAGCAAGTATAAAAGGTCTTTGTTTACTGAAATATGTTTACAAAGTAACTTTTGGCTATTGCATGTTATCATGTCGTAATGTGGAATCACTACAAGTTCGTCAGAGTCTCCTTAATACTATCCTCATTCTGATGATAAGAATGTAACGCTTAGCCCCGCTAAATACTGTATTTCTGTTTCAAAAACGTCAACATGAATCATATAACCAAGGCTAGAAAAACACCGCTTCTGCGTTGCTGGTTTCGAATATGTGCTTTATGGTGCGTTATAACTTTATCAGACGACAGCAAATATTCTGCAGACGCATGCAGGGCGTAGCCATGGGGCGAAATCCGCGGTCGCCACCTCCAAAGTTTGGACACCGTTATTGAACCTTTGAGCTAAAATTGTCATGAACCCAGTGGCGTAGCTAGAGTGTGGGCTGCCCGGGGCGGCCCTTGAGTTTGGCGCCCCCGAAGCCCAGAAAACTACATATTGCACAGTGACTGGCTCTTACAGCTTTGTATATGTATTAACTAGTTTGTGCACCATTATAATATTACAGTACTCTCACATGCTCAAATATGGTATGCTTTAAATGCACACCGAAAAGCTCAAACATTGTAACAGTTAAACAAAAAGTAAAAATGACATATGCATATAGGGAAAATAGTAAAAAAAGTGTAAAAAATTAGGACCATCTTTATTTCTGAAATGAAAACTGCAATTTTGTACACAGTAACTTTTCTTGCCTTTTTGTTGGCAAATTCTTCAATGGCAATGTTCAAATTTATGTTTTCTGTCAAGTGTTGCTCTACAAACAGTGTGGCAAGACTTCTCAACCGCAAAGTGCTCATACTAGATCTTAAGTAATTCTTGATCAGTTTTAGTTTCGAAAAACTCTTCTAGCAGGTAACAACACTAACAGCAATTGTGAGAAAAATCCGCAGCATTATTACTATATTTGGAACAGTGTTTTCAAGGTTATACTTTTGAATAAACTGCAAAAGTTCAAAGGGGCCTTCTTTCTCTACTGTGAACTGTTCATCTGCAATATCGTATAACTGTGATGCAGCAATAACGTTCTTCTTAATTGCACAACAATGAGCAACAATCGACGCAACAACTATCAATATTTCTTTTTCGGCTATTTGGCCATTTTTGAAGTGTGCTGGCCATGAAGAAACGCACTTGGCCATTGTGTAAAATTTGGCAATTTTTTCGGTTTGTCACTGTGAGACTAAATTTTCATTAAGTAGTTTGTCCTTATGTATTTTTTGGCCAGTCGTCATGTTACTGTTACAGTAACACCATGGTACTTCAACCTTGTAGTAATGCTTTGAAGGGTGTAGTAGTGATTTAGCCCTTGCAGTCAGTAGATTTTGTAAA
>JGI24158J21664_10005893_pt1 | contig 16079 bp, 10 predicted proteins | sample Ectturendosymbi3_FD_21664 | JGI IMG/M metagenome (IMG submission 21664)
GTTTTGAGTGTACTCGGGTTTTGATTTTGACTGTTTGCGCCGTAACAATACAAAGACTTTTGTACAATACATCACAATCCTAGCGGATAAAATAAAATATAGTTGAATGCGTTGGTGATTTACAGATTATTATTAAAGGTCAAGCGGAAACGACGTCATTTGCAAAGTGGCGAATTAAAAAAAAGCCAATGAATTATTATGCTTTGTCGGTTTGTTTTTTATAGTTTGTCTTCGAAGGAAATCACGGAATGAAGCTGAATGACAAAGAATAAAAAAATAAAACACAAATGAAAACGTCTTGCGCAAAAGCTGCTGGCAATAACCGGGCATGGTCAAACTGTCCACAACGGGAACGGCGGAAATGACGAGTTGCTGCGTCACGACTGTGCCGTGCTGGATGTTACGGTTGGTCGCGCGATTAGTGATGCGTGACAACGTGTTGACACGCGGGAAACGAACACGATAAATGCACAGGAAGAACATGGCGCGTACGGACGTCGGAAGAGGGGGGACAATGACACCTTGGATTTTGAAATTTGATACTTTTGCTGTTAACTTCTTAATAAAAAAATGTTTTTCTCTTAATTTCGGAGTTGCTTCTTTCATTTCCCCGCTTTTCGTCCCCCTGGGATCCTTTCGGCCACCTTCTGGAAAAATCCAGTTTGCCCCCCTCCTGGAAAAAATCCTTCCGACGCCCATGCTGGGGGGTACCTGCAAACTTCCTGGGGTGCTGTTGCTCATCGGCGAGGGGAAGACGCGGCCCGAGGCCGGGCTGTTGGCCACGGCCAATGCCTGGGCCAGCTGGCTCGAGGTTATGATTCCTGGCGATCTCGAACTTTGAGGCAAGAACGGGGAGGGGCGGTTGGGGCGTCGCAGCCCCCTCGATGTGGTCTGGTTGGACAAAAAAAATGAAACAGCGGCAACAATCACATGGATAATTTTTTATTACGAACGGACAAAAGTGTGAGGTTGACTTTTTTTGAAGCAACATGGACGGGAACGAAACGAAGAATGCGAGCAATGAAGCGGAACGAAGCTCCACCTCCATGGAGTAACTTCCAATGCTATCTTCTTGTTTTTCTTATCGGTTTTTATTCGGTTCAAAAAACAACGATAAAAACTCTACGTTCCGGTTTATCAGCGCCGCAAGCACTTTGCATCACGCGCTTCGGTTGAAAAGTTCCATTGCGCAGCGACAACGAAACCAGCGAAAGATTATCTGCTGACCACAACCAGTTTCCTGCGCGAGCGAAACAGAAGCGTCCTGGATCGGATTCGAGGTTCGTTTTTTTCTGGCATTCAATGAAACGACAGCGTCAGAGCAAGAAGTTCAGTGCTTGGTTTCTTACCGGCGACTCATCGGTTTCCATCGGAGCCTGATCGTCCAACATGGGCCCGAGTTTGCCCGGCGACACCCTGTGAGAGATTTCAACGATGGCGGCTGCGAGAGCAGCGTGCTGCTCCCGAACTCTGCGAAGCAACCAATCAAATTGCCAGGATGTTGCAAAACGTGAATAGCAAATGGATCACGTTGCAGCGAAGCATGGAATTTCGTCACTTCCGGTCGGTGCCGATGCATTAAAAGACGCAACAAAATTTCAAGTATTGCGCAACCACAGTGGTGCTTTGCGCAACCACAGTGGTGCTTTGCGCAACCACAGTGGTGCTGCAGCAACCACAGTGGTGCTGCAGGCTCGTAGTCAGGTGTTAAGGTTTGGGGGCAAAATACAGTTTTAGGGGGACAAGATTTTTGTTTTTATTACATTTTTGATAAAAATTTGGGCTTTGCCCCCAAATGCCCCCCCCCGTGGCTACGGGCCTGTGGTGCTGTACACAACCAGTAGTGCTTCGTACAACCACAGTGGCGCTTCACACCAACAGCCATCATGATTTGCAAAGTCAACCTGAGCAAGTCGCAACATCAAAACGGATCAAGATACGAACCGCGAAAGTCAGTTACTTAAAGATGTAGTAAAAATTGTAAGCAGCACAATAGAAATATCTTGAATGTAAAGACGATTCTCCATTTTGAAAGTGTACTATTCAGACTTTTGTGGAACATCACGTCCACCGAGTGCATTATGACGAATCTTTCGATCTGTCCAGGCTACTTTGACGTGGTGAAGGTTCGTTTATACAAAAACCTTCAACAGCAACAACACGAGATGAAGAAGATCATGTACAGACCTGTCCGAGTTCTTCGGATCGACGATAGAAGAAAAAAGGTCTGTGTTTTTTAGTATACCTGAAAGGCAACGAAAGTATTTAATGATTTCAGGAAATTTACAGTTACCACAAAGACAATCAAATTAGGATCGACTGAAGCCGAGACGTTGCCGATCAATCATCTATCGCAGTGTTCTCAAGGCTCACGAAAGATAACTACGCTGAAGCTTACTTACTAACAGCGGTCCGGTCGTCCTTTAATCCAGGAACGGAGTCAAGAAGCGACTGGAACTCTTCTTCTTCTTTCAGTATCTTCAGCACCTAATGGACGAACACGAATTAAACTTTGAAATTCAAACGTCAACTCTTATACATGACGATCATATTTCGACTTCGTAAATGGCACGATGCATTGAAACAACTAAGACGCCGTGAAGATTTATGGAAATGTTGGTGATCTCTAGGATTAATCGATATTGTCATTTTATTACGTGAGACAATCCTCTTCTGGTTCTCTTTAGCCGTTCTCGCTGCGGTATTCCCTTTGGCAATTTTTCAATAACTTTATGTACCTAACCACTAGAGATCTACAGTTAAGAAAAGAAAGTAAGAAATTCATAAGCTTAGAAAGTTGATCGGGTTAAGCCAGGTGCATTCTTTTGCACACAAGATCAGAAAATACGTTATTAGATTATTTGAACGAGTCTCTCATACGCAATCACACACAATAAACAAGTATGAAAACAAACTTACAAAGTCTAAAATGATCATGATTTTAATGGCTCTTGGTGCATAAATAATGTTAAATCGATCTCCTGGTAAAACACTTGGCGATCAGATTTGGCTTCGTCGTCCTTGTGGACACTTATCCTGAAATTTAGTGGTTTTTTTCTTCGTGTGAATTTACAGCAATTTGCTGGAAACGTGGGGTTAGTTGTTTCTCAATTGCTCTCCGTATTAAGAATTACCATCTAGTACAGTGGTTCTTCACCTTTTTTTATATACTTTACCCTTTTATCAAACACAATTAAACCAGAGTTACCCCCAAATACACTCAACGGTGCTCATTTATTAAGAATAAGAAATTAACAAACTTTTACCGTTTAAAATGATTTATAAAAATGTACATTTTCTGCAAGTCGTGATTCTATAAATTTAACCCCAGGGGTAAATTTACCCCAGGTTAAGAATCACTGATCTAGTACTTCGTTTTTTGACTTATAATAAATTGTTTTTGCTAAGTACAGAAACCTGTGACATTAAGTACTTTATGCCTCGGAATGCATATTTGTGAGCTAAACCGTCCTATGGTTTCGAAAATGCCTCATCCTGTTTGTTCGTTACCAAGTGGCTGCAGAACTCACGAGTTTCATTTCAGAGATACGTCGTTTTCTTTAGCAAAGTACTTTGCTAAATTATCACGACGTAAGTCAGAGTGGCCACAAATGAGGGTAGACAGTCTTTTCTACAGAAAAAGTACTTAACTTCCATCCTGACCCTGTCATTAACTGGCTTAGAACAGAAAAATCGCTGAAGTGTCTGCGTGAAGTGTTCTTTCATCTTCCTGTGACGACGTTCGTCTATTTGGTTCAAACAATCAAATTCGACGTCATGTGCACCAAGTTCACAAACCGAAATATGTCATGAAACTAGACGGTGTTTGGTCATATCTTGTTCAGTGTAAACGTCTCATAAGTTTAAAATTACGGGGAAAACGTTTCCTCGGGGCAACCATTGCACTTCTGATAAAAGTCATACTTGGTCGTGGAACCTGTTTTATCAAAGCTGTTTGTTTTGCACAGTTTCGAATTGAATCCACAACATCTACAACCTCGAGCACATCACCGGTTGATTTGTTTTCTTTTATCACTCGCATCAGTTAAATTCAGTTTATGCTTCTTTGAAACCAATGCCCAGCGGAGGCGAATGCAACGAATTCCTCCTTTACGCGCTCTGGGGACGGTCATTTCATTCCTTTGCATCACACTATTCTGAAGCTTTGCAAAGCAAAACGGACATATATGTATGTAAACCTTTGTCAAATCTAAATCTTACATACAAAACTCGATCACTTGAGCGGTTGCATTTTCCACAACTGGCTGACGCAAAAAAGTGCAACTCTTCTGTTTAGTTTCAACGTCCGAAAATCTACAGAACAGCATGAGCCACGACTTGCTTCTAATATCACAGCCTTCGTTCAGTTATACTCCGAAAGATGAGGCTTTTTAATGATCTATCAATGAGTTGCTCATTCAAACTTGACGATAAAACTTCACATGGTCATTCAACAGTAGCGTCGGAAAGAGGTAGCATCGTTTGTCCTGCCGTGAATCAAGGCCAACCCCGATTCCAACACAAACAACCTGTCGAGTTATGTGGGAGGAGTTTGACTTTCGTCATACACATGGCATTTTCAAAGATGAACAATAGCTTCTTCTTCCGGGTTCGGGAAACGATTGTTTATGAAATGGACTGCACAGCTGCTTGTTAGCAACTACAGTTGTGACTGGAAAGAACTGTTTGGATTTGTTCGGGAACTGCAATCGAATGACAATTGTATTGCACTAGTGTTCGAGCAGCAAGGACACGAGGTACGTGAGTGACCATTTAAGTCTTGGCATTTTAGTGAAAACAACGTAAATTACGAAGGCATCGATTTATTTTCTTTTCTTTCATTTTTTTCTTTGTTATTATCATCACATAAGTATTTGTACAAAAATATTGCCACCTGAAAAACTCAAAAAAGTATGCAATCAAAAGTATTTTCGCTACCAACACTTCCAAAACTAACACCCAAAACAACAATGATTCTCTTTCAAACGTAAAATCTTAACTGCATGTACAACCTCACCAATTGTGAAACCCTAGCAATGCATTGGAATCCACTAGAGACAGGTCATCGATGTCCAGACATCAACCGTCGATTGCATCAACAACAGCAGCATTGAATAAACTCACGCAGAGCCTAGCTAGGTTAGTAAATTCGATTCTTCCAGCATGCCACAAGATCAAATTGAAATGCTACGTGATAAAATGGCATCAAATTCTGTCTAAAAAATTCAGTTATCTTCAACGTGTCACATGCTAAGCACAAAAGCGTCTGCATGAGCTGAGTGGTAGTACAGACGAGCGGATCGGTCTTGTGTGAGTGAATGGAATGTTGCATGTATAAAAATGGTTTGCAATTTTAGAAAGCCAACACGCTTCTGGAAAAATAATTCAAAAATTGAAATGATGCGCTCAACCACATGTAAAATCGTATAGCTTTCACTTACACCCTTGGCTAATGATTTCGCCGCTGTATACCTTAGGGCAGCGGGTCTACACTTTTTCTTCCTGTCGTAATCCACCGTCGTTCTGAACGATGGGGCGTGCGCCACGAACATTTTCCCGCAAAATACAACTGATCACGAAATGTAGAGATGATGTTCACCTCGTTTGGATTTGTGTATTTAAAGTTAAAAACTTCAATTATTAAAAAGAGAATATTCTATTTTAATAAAACGACGGAAGATGTGTTTAGGTAGGCGAAACTAGTTTCCCTGTGAAATAAAATGTGATGGATTCACTTCACTCACTCCTGTGGCTTACAATTATTGAAAGATAGTAAATATGTGCAAGTTCGAATCATCGCAAACAACGAACGAGTTCAGCCTCGCAGAAAGTTTCTGAGGTATCTGCCTGCAGAGCAGAAACAAGCAGGCAGATTCTTCACAAGCTTACCGCGTGGCCAGAGCTCGTTTTGTTGTGTTAAAGGTGAAGGTTATACCTTCCAAAAATGTTACTCTGCTTTGCTGAGTCGATTTCCTGTGACGCACAATAATTGCTTCAGTTACCCATAGGTTTAAGAGCCACTGCANCAGGTGAATGATACGGAATAAGCATTGCTGTGCCGTATGCGGACGGTTTAGTTGCACTGATCTTGAATGATATAATGCACAGCTCGGTACAAAAGTGAAAATCAAGACGTATGTTGCATTTCCTTGAATATCTGCCTTCAACGCTTTTCATATATACTTGTGCTGTTGCGAGACACTAAACTCACAAAATGATCCTGCACTTCATGAAAACAAGACTGTCATACCGCTTTGCGGATCTTCCACTTCTGGTGTCTGCTGTTGAGCATCAAATGCAAACCAGCCATGCACATTTTCAACTCTCCCGGGTCGACAGGCTCTACAAAAACAATGCGGCTTAAGATGCTTGAACAGAAAAACAAACTGAACTTGAAAGAGACGTCAAGTGCTGCCGATTTTTTGCCGGTGGGCAAAGTATTGGTTGCACAACAGCATATTGACACGGCTCTTACACACATGGAGGTAAAAATACTTCCGAAACACCCAATGCTTTCAAATCCGTACAATCATCCAGCCAGCAACACACTCGATCTAATTATTGCACGCCGGTTAGAATTGAAAAATTAAAAATAATTTGTTTAGAATCTCATCAACCTGATGTCGTGATGCAACACAACTAGTCATCGGCAGGACTGTGGAGCTGGAATTAACATTTCAGGCTCCGGCTCGAAAATCTAGAAGTTTTTGGCTCCGGCTCCAGGTCCATTAGAAACCACAAACCACTGTAATATTTGTACAACTCGCTTCCCCCACAATATGTCTTGTGGGATGGGAACCCTAATTTCTGGCTCCACCATCTAAAAGTTTTTGGTTCCGGCTTCAGCCATCCAAAAATGCTTGGGCTCCTGCTCCACAGCCCTGGTCATAGGTGTAGGAGCAGGCAACTTTTGGGGGTGCAAAGGACATTTGCCCGAATTTCCCCAAATTTGCAATAAAACCTTTTATGCGACAAACTTTCCCCCTACAAATTTTCTATAGCTGTTGGTAGATTATATTTTTCTCTGCCATGCGCATTTCACTTCAGATGGTAAAAATATTTTGCGTTAATACAACCATTACAAACATATATAATGAAGCAGGGGTTCCCAACCTGGGGCACATGTAGCCCTAGGGGTACATTTTCCTATCTGAAGGGGTACATTTATTGTGCGAAGCCTTAACAAAGTAACTTTGATACATAAAAACGGGGTCTACCTCCATAGTTCTAAAATCTAGAAGTTCTATTAAAAATTCAGTGGATTTTCGTTATTTTCCTCAGCCTTTTCGTCGTAAGATATTTAGGGGTACATGCTCATCTGTCAAAATGCTGAAAGGGTTCATGGTCAGGGAAAGGTTGCGAACCCCTGTAATAAAGTATGCGTGAAACATGCATAAACTTACAAAGCTAAACATACGTCGGATTCAAGTAAGTTCTAAGCATGTTACATATGCAGCACATGCCAAGCTTAGCGGTTCATCTAATCACCCACATGGGCGTCGGAAAAGGTGGGGCCAAAGCCCTCCATGTATTTTTGAAAAGTTCAGCAAAAAAAGGTTGTTTTCCAACTTTCGATTGGGAAAAAACAAATGCTATCACTTTTCGCCCACCCCTAGAAAAATCCCCAAGTGTCCCCCACCTGGAAAATATTCTTCCGACGCCCATGATCACCCAACATAATATTGACAAGATTACCCATGATCACCCAACATAATATTGACAAGGCTATACAGGTGGTCTGGGGTATGCACGATGAAGCATTTAATGTTGTTAACAAAAGTCGAAATTTCTGTGCCCAACTTTGATATTTTGGCCGAAGTTTCGACAAATTGAAACTTTTGGGGGTGAAAGTGCACCCCCAGCTCCTGGCTAACACCACTGCAATCAGTAAGGTTGTTTTTCGCAATTGGCACAGATGCTTCCTTCATGCGTGAGCAAAAATGTAGCATCAAAGGGCAAGCCGCACGCTTACCAAGACCTGTCTGTTTTGAGTTGAATCAGCGCGTCACCCACTGTGAGTTCGCTGACCCCACACTCCAACCACACCGAGGTTCATACCTTGTCGTAAAAAGGTTATTCGAGCTCAAATGGACCAATCGAACCTTGGTTATAAAAGTTCAACTCAGCAAAAATTCACGGATGACAAAACTTACTTGGAGTTTGCACAATCTTTTTCTGCGGCTTGTAAAGTATTTGAATGCAGCCGCCGCTTTTAAATCCTGTAGATTCGCACAGATTCGTGTTGTCCGATACTTCCAGCTTACGTCCGGCGTAGAACAAATCTTGATTGAAAAAGCACGGCTTTGTGAAGCTGCGCGGCTGTNGCAACGCACTGNTTCGTCAGCGCTGAAGTATTGGTGCAAATCACAACTTTTCAACAACATACGCCACCGGTGAAACAAACTAAAAATCCCGATGAAAACAACAAAATAACGAACACGAAGCCCGAAGACAGCTATGTCCAAACCAAATGGCTTACTGAGCCAAAAATCATGTCACTATCTCAACCAGGGCCGCACATTGAATGACTTAACTTTGATCTTAGCAAACTAAATTTAGCTTAAGCTAATGCACTGATAGCGTTCAAATCTTATCTAAAATGTTAACAGACGTGATAAAATGGCACTAAGGACCACCTGACCGACCTGCATCAAAAATGTCAAATTCAAGGTTATCAAAATAAGGACAGGTTGTCAGTATGTAGGATACTTTTACTGCAGCGAAAACTTAAACTGGGTCGCACAAAACCTTCGACTGGGCCACATGCGGGCCGTGGGTTGGACATCGCTGGCCTGAGAAGTACAAAAGTTGATCTGAGTAACGCTAGCACCAGATATTAGAACCTTTCCTACGATTACAAGCGACACTAAACGAATGAAAATCGAGTTTACCCAGGTCCACAGCCGGAGCGTTGATCAGTTCGGCGAGCTTTTCTAGCAGCTCCTTGTTAGTGATGTCTTCCTTTTCCAGTTCCAATTTCTTGGTTTCGTGAAAAACCTTCTTGCGGAAATCAAAAAATCGAAAACTAACGTTTAGAGACATGTTGACAGTCAATATGCAAAGACTACCCTGGCAGTCAATATGCAAATGCTACCCTGGCAGCAAAACATGAAACGATGGAGGATGTTTCCAAAATGGAGGCTCAAGTCAGAAATGCGGGTAGGCATCTTGCCATGATCAGAGTTGCAATCGGACCCCACTTTGAAGCCCGAACCCGTCCGGACATTTATTTTTGAAGCCAGACCTAAGCCTGAATGCCACATTTACTGAGTGACTCATGATGTGCGCAGCTTCGTGATACTGGTGGCGTTGCAAAGCAAAAATGACCAAATAATTCAAAATGATCATTTTTATTGAAGATTGAATCAACTCGATTGCTTCAATAATAACTGGCGACAAAAGTGTCCGTCGTTGCGAAGAGATTTTGCATGCAGGTCCGACACATTTTGACAAACGTAAGCACGAACCCGGACCGACCCGACCTACAACTCTGGCCATGATATCAGCAGCCCCATGCGTAATTCTTTCGAACCAAAGAGAACCACACATTTCTTAAAGTTCGTGAACTTAGGTGCATTTGTAGCATATGCACGATGTCAGGCATGTTGCTGCAAAAGAAAAGTTGTCCAAGAAGGTTCTGGAAAAGCAAGAACGGGTTCAATGCGTTCTTTTACGATATTAATGTTTGATTTAACGAAGTTTTGGCGCGCCTCCACTGGAAAACTTTCCGAGTTTTTTTCGGCGGTCTGGTTGCGAATGCATTCTAGCAGCGTTTGCTTCCGCGTTGCTGTACTGTATCTCAACAAATAAATGTACAACTTAAAGCTCATATTAGAAAAGGGGTTAAAATGTGTCTTGGGGTTCCTGTGAATCAGTGAAATCAACGTAGAACTACACTGTGTAAAAATGTTTGAAACAGCGTGTTTTCAGTGTCTGACGTAAAAAGTCTGATAACTGGATCGAAAACTCATCGGACAAAATTAGCAGAACCATCACAAATAATATATTGAAGTCGGTATTGAGGAACAGTCCGGGCCAGTGTTGCCCCGTCTGATGTTTTGGGATAAATTTCTAATGTCTGATGTTCGGCGACAAATCTGATGGTGATTGGGCTGTTTTTTTGTTTTCCACATTTCCTCTCCTTTTAGGATGAAAAGAGTTAGATGAATAATATTTCTTTCGTCAATCTCCCACACTAATGTGTGCTTGCTTATCGTTCCAAACTGAAGGAGCTTGCCTCGCTGCGTTGGGACTAACGTTTAACTTTTACTAATCGCAGCATTAAGCTTATATGAAAGGAAAACTCAGAATCTGATGTTGAAGAAGGCAACAATCTGATGTTAAGGAGACTGACCCCTGTTTTGGGCAGGCCACAAGTTTTATCTCAAGCAGTGCAACAAAGAGGTTGGTCTTAAACAATAAAGCGATAACAGGGCGATGTCGATCAGAGGTGGTCACGGATCCGGAGTCGGTTGCGGCAGGATTCTGCGTTTCTTTCGGATCCGGGGCCATTATTTGTGAAAATCCGGACCCGGAGTCACTTTTTATTTTCGGCAGTAGCAAAAGTCTGCGTGGTATTTATAAATCTCATTGGATTGCTTAATTACAAAACGTTGCTGAATTTCGGTTGGATCGATGATATCCGGAGTTTGAACAGGAGTCGGATTCTCAAATTCGAGAAAATTTTAGAACCGGATTCAAAAATTTTTGGAACAGGAGTGCAGTTGGAAAATGTGACTCCAGCCACCTGTGATGCTGATTCGCAGACTTGGTGACGTCATAGAGCCGTTAAAGCCAATCACAATCATCACACGGTGACAGCAAAGATCCATCACGCAGTTTTACACCAAGAGGTCCTTGACTGATCGATTGCGTTTCGATACCAACCAGAAGAGCAATTATTATTGGTTAAAAAGCCTGAAACTTTGACCCTATTTTGACTAACACTTGCGTTTCCAACTCAAATAAGAAATATCAAATGTTATGAAACAAATCTTNAGGTAAGTAAGCTATGTTTAGTAGCCTGCTATTCCAAAATGCATACTTCAACAATTTTCACGTTTATTCATTCTGAAACGTAGCGTTCTTTTGAAATTGCGCAAACTGGATAAATAACTCGTTCTCGTACCTGCTATTACAACGCACTGCCGCGATTTCAATGCACCACAAACTTGTCGCCACATCTTGCTATGCAATCACAGAGTTTTGCAAAATAATTCACCTTTGGGTTTTGAGGAAATCGCACAAGTATATTCAAACAATGTTCTACTAACTTAGCAGATTTTGGCTGTTTAACAAACTTGAGGCATGATAGCTAAAGACAAATCCGAGAAGGTCAGCAACNCAACACTGCATGCATAACGGTTGAGCATTTGCTTAACCAGAAAAAAGAGCCTAGATTACTTAATATTNAATCGTCCAGTATTGGGCCTCAGGTGATTTTTACGTCAAAATTGCAACAACAAATCCATACCTANCTATCCGATCACTTCAGTTTACTTACAATGAACGCTCTTGCATGACGGTGACCAATTGCAGATAGTTTGTAAGTACAAGCTTGATGTCACCTGTCTGGTTATATAACAATGCCAGCATTTACGTTAATAGGCTTTCATGTTTGCGATCTAAGAACTAACACCAATTTCTGTTATGTCCTAACTTTACATTTATCAATTTTTTAAGAATTCGTTTTTTTGTCTTATCTGAAAAGTTTCAGGTGCGTCCAAATCTTACCAAAATTATTAAAGAACGACTGTTAATGTTAAGTGAATACAGTTTTTAACTTATTAGGCCTGCACATTTCACTGCAACAGAAATGATTCCCTATTAGAGGCTTGCTGATACCTAATGTTAGGAGCAAACATATTTAAATTTTAGCTCCAAGAAAGCTTTCAGCAGTTTGAAAGGTAGCAACATAACACTGAAAATTCTCTAATCAAAACTCAATGCTTGCAGTCCGAAACAGCTACATGTATCTGATGATGTGTGCAGACGTCACATCTATTAAAATACACATAAACTTGGAATTTTGTGAAAGTTTTGCTGATATATAATTTAAAATTTTGCATCACAATGAATTGCTTTGCTCAACAGAACATTTATGAATATGGAATTTCACACAGCACTATGGACAATTATGCCATTTAACCTCCAAAGACTAGTTATTTTGTTAAAAGTCAATGTGCTGATGCAAAGTTGAGAGAAAAAAACATCAGTTCAGGTTGAACCAGAGTTTTTGATTTATTACAAAGAATTGGTGTCTATAACAGGATTTGCATTACATGAAGTGATGTTCCTTGGAGCTCACTTGGATAAGTATTCAATGAGCGGTTCCAATTTAGGATTTTTGCTCCATGTTAAAAAAACACATGAGCATCACAAAAATGAAAAACTAGGGGTAGTAATCATACAAGCTTGAAATCTACTTAACACTTTTCAAATAATACACCACATCATGAACACATACCAACATACAGTTGAAACCTGAATCTGATACTTTTAAAGACAGATATATGAAATCATACCCCAACGACGATGCCAGCAGCCATAAAAATATGTTTATAGTGCGAAGTTGTAACCATGGTTTTCTCTACAGGAATTGTTTCACACAGTTTAATCCATCACTTCAAAAGCCTTAGCTTACAAACTCCTTTGAAAAGCAGAAAACAGTTTTAAAGACATACCTAGTTTTAATGTACATTCAAATTCACAAACAATCCAAAGTAAATATCTACAAAGGGAGATTTAGTCAATAAACATAAAGTGCGGATTTTAACTAAGAAACATTTCTGCTGGTATAGAATGACTGTTTAAGGCTTGGTATATTGCAAGAAAGGCAAATATCAAAAATTTTAATGCGTGATCACATCTGTATTTCGTTGTTTAATCAAAGTTCATGATATCAAAACCAAATTAACATGGGCAGTAATGCTGATCATCAACATCAAGATAATGAGCTATAACATTTCTAAACAATGACAAAAATAGAATTAAGTTTTGCCATCAGTGGTAGATCAACAAAATGCTTTTGCGAACAGTAATCAACACAATTTAAACCACTTAAAATGCTATTCAATGCAACATTTTTTAATATGTTTCACATTATCAACCTTTACTATCAAGCCACGCCTTTACCTCCAATTGGGTAAACACCTAATCAAACTAAGCTTAAGCGCAAGCCAAGCCTTTTTCACCACAAAACAAAAATCAATATGTACTGGATGTGTCAAAAAACTCTTAAGCTTCCACAGCAAGTATTCAAGCAACTAGTTACCATGTGTCTTACTCAACATGCACATCCATTATCAAATATTAGAGCTACTGTGAGCAAAACAGATGTGCACCAAAACAGAAACTTTCATGGGCAGATTGATTGCTCCGTAAATACCAAACAGTCAAGAAACAATTACATACATACATATATATTTTAAATTGCAGCAATGAACATCCACAAATTTCTACAAAACATAAAAATAATCATGTCTCATTTCAGCTTGTAGTTATAACAGCACTCTTTTCTTTAAAGAAAAACCATTCAGTTTGAAAAAGTACGCAATGAACATTGAAACACACACTGAGCATTCGGCAGTAAGTGCATACACAGCTGTATAGGAGGGTAGAAGTTTCATACCTAGAAAACTGCTAACTTAAAAGTCACAGAAATGGATAGATTATATGGCAGGTTTTATTCAACATCCATCTGCAAGTGGCAGTCATTAAATTTAAAAACATCTATATTCTAAAATCACAAAGATTTAACTACATTTTCACAACATGTTTATTTATTCATTCGAAGTTTCAGCAACTGAGGCGTCACAGAGACAGGATGTGCGCCAAAGTTCATAGTTTGTACTATTCAACCCCCAAAACAGGCTCTAATTGACGGTGGCAGAGCTGTGTTTTGAGCTTACAAAGCTCACCAAAATGAGAAATAAGAAAAAAGATTTAGGAGAAAAATAAACTGATTTTCTCTTCAACATGAACAATAACCTGATTGTTCTGTGGTGTCCAAACGAAGTTTTCTTCCACCACTTTGCTGTTCCCATAAACCAGGTGTCTGAATAATTTTTTCAACCAATTCTTCAAATGCATATTCCACACCATCCTTTGTCTTGGCGCTAGCTTCAATAAACAGCATACTTTGTTTTCTGGCAAATTTCAAACCTTCATCACGTGTCACAGCACGATCTTCTTTATCTATTTTGTTGCCAACAAGCATTTTTATAATGCCTGATTTAGTCGAATATGTATCGACTTCATTAAGCCAGTTGGACAAATGTGTAAATGAGTCTCTTCTGGTACAATCATACACAAAAATTACACCCTGAGCTCCACGATAATAACTTGGCGTCAAGGTACGGAACCTTTCTTGTCCAGCAGTGTCCCAGATGGCAAGCTTCACAGTATTTCCTTCAACAGTAAGAGACTTCACTTTAAAATCTACTCCAATTGTAGCAGATTGTTCTGGATCAAATTTATCATCAGTAAATCGTAGCAGCAGGCTTGATTTTCCAACTCCACTGTCCCCAATTATAAGTATTTTAAGTGTTGTCAATACATCATCAGACTCCATGACAAATGCAACACAGAATATGTGTAATTATACAAGTATCACTTTTTATTACCTAGAAACAAGCGTACCTTTTTGACAACAGACAGAAAGGTATCAGAAACAATAAAGCAAAATATTTTAAGAGTGGCAACCAACTTTTTTATATTTTGCTTGGTGCTGCTACTTTTGTCATGAAAACTACTGAGCATAACTTTGCGTAAAATACACAGCAAGTCACTTCAAAGGATTTGTAACTGGTTTAAACCTGCTATAAGAGGGTGGACTTAGATTATCCTTCAACATAGCACAGTACAAACGAAAGATTACCCGTAAAGCTAGGGCTTAAGCCAGAAGATGAAGATGTCTGATATAATTCAAGTACATTAAAAATTAGTCACAGACTAGACTATAATCATTGTGAATTGATTTGAGCCATTTGCACCTTTTTGAATAAAAACAAAAAAACAAGGAACAAAAACAAGGAAATTTGAATAAATGTCACAAAACCACAGATAATAGCAATGCCAAACAAACTTCAAAAGTTCAAGTATTTTTCAACTGGTATTTTTGTTGGGTACTTGTCAAGCTAAAATCTAAATGTTGACATCAGTTTTATGGATTTTGGGTGCAAACTAGCCCTTTAATGAGCTTTTCTGAAGCTGATATATTGGCTGGGATTTTTCCAGCCGTAACTCGCTAGCCAAAAGAGCTAGAAAACTGTTCAAACCCTCTAAAAAAGCAGGAAGTATCCCAGCAACAGCATCAATTTGAAAAAATCCCGGCATTTTTAGGTTTGAACTTTATTGGGTATTGTCCTGAATGGAGGTTGAGGAATTTTCGGATGACGTCATCAGGGACTGAGAAAAAAATTCAAGAGCAATTTCCTTGTTTTTGTTTTAAAACTAAGCTAAAAATCTGCACCATTAGAGCCTTTGATTGCCCTTTGAGAGTTTGTGGTTGGTAGGTTATGGCCAAAAAACAACATATATTCAATCAATTTATCCCTTAATTAATCAATTTGTAGTTAAGTATCCATGTGTAAGTGTATGTGAAATAAATTTCCTATTAAGATTTCCTTATCGGTATCTTGCTTACCCCCATCGGGGGTGTACTTACTTGAATAACTGACGCCAATTCTCATTGAACAATGCAACCAATCTGTTTATGCCCTGAACAACACACTGTTATGAGTCAAGAATGTTGGTAAAAAGCATAAGTAAGATTGCATGCATATCATTGCCAACCAAACTCCAGAGAGCAACATTAAAATTNTATAAATGCNAATAACTGTGAAGTCAACAACATTGCTAGCATACTAGATAGTAAAAAAGGTCACAACACACGTAGCTTCCTGACACTTAACTCTTTGGCATCCAGCCGCTTTCGGGGATTTTCAGAAAAAAAATGCCTAAACGCACGTGGCTTTGCGCAGGAATTTCTCTGGTCCGGTATGCTCTACAGACCCGGTAAAAGTCTCAAAAGACACGGCAAGTCTTCTAGTCTGCACTCGAAAAAAATTTTTTGCTTG
>JGI24158J21664_10005895_pt1 | contig 16078 bp, 8 predicted proteins | sample Ectturendosymbi3_FD_21664 | JGI IMG/M metagenome (IMG submission 21664)
TATGAATAAACCAGTGTCGTAGAACCACTTATGGTACCTGCCCAACCGTATGGGAAAAAACCTCCTTTCACATCCACCCAGTTATTCCAATCAGCTAGGATCAATCCAGTGACTGAAAAAGTTCAAAATGTTCTTGTTAGACTCATCGGATGGATATCACTAGATCATATCGCAAAAAGAAGCGTTCATGTGAAACTTCGTGCCGCTGAGCAAATGGGTCAAAACATTAGAGCTGGTAGTCTTAACCTGAGCCCGCTGAAGCCTGTAGGGGTCCATAAATGTGTTTTAGGGTGTCCGTAAACCAAAATCCAATCAAGAAAATCACACTAGTTTTATCAGCGAATTTGCACCATTATTCAGTTTAATCGTACCTCAACTATAGCCTGATGTGCACCTCTAGGCCTAACTAGATAATTCCAGTACTACCTTTATCAAAGATGTAGTAGTCAACAGCTCAACACTGTCCACAAAATTTTCTGCAAAAAGTTTGCACGTGCATTGACGTGAATGAAAGTCTGTACATTTTGTTCATGTGTAGGCAGTGGCACCGCCAGGAATATTATTCGGGAGGGGCCAGCCACCTGACATTCGTACGACTGTTCCTTCCGTATTTTTCGAACAGTTGAAACTACTGTAAAGAACCAGCACAAAATATTTGCAAGTTTGTTTCCGGGGAGGAGGGAGGAAATGGTCTCTTTGGCCTCATTCTGGCTGCGTTACTGTTTGTAGACGGTATTAGAGCAGTGATTCTCAACGCGGTCCAAATGGACAACTGCTAGTACACCTGGAATTCCTAGTGGTCCACAGAGAGTTCCACAAATAATGTGCAGTAAATAAAAAATGTGCTTTATGCCATTTTTATCGGATATTAATTTTGACTGAGCGTGGTAAGAGTGGTCTACTCTTGTTTCAAAATAGTCCTGTTTAACGTTGTTGTGATTGCATCTCGAGTCAAAAACCTACAGGAGATCTTATCATAATCTTTTAAAAGCGCATGGTAGTGTTGTTAGGCTTTTCAAGTAAACTCACGATACATAGATTCCGCAGGTTTTATGGCATGCAAAGGGAAAAAAGAACTACCACTTGAAACATTTAATTTCTATTTTGTTTCTCTCGTTAGATTATCTGTTGTACTGCAAGTTTTCACCATGCCTATCAGTGAATAACACGGTCTACGGATAACACTGGTTAACAAGGGTCACTTGGAAGTGCCCAATGTGCCTAAATTACACGCACTTCATTAGACACTATTGGTTTAGCAAAGAAAATGCAAAATTTTCTCTCACTTCAATCTGCCTTTAAACTGTCAAAGTAATTTTGATTCGAAATGTGAGGATTTTGTGATAATTCGCAAACCACGTTCCTTCCTTTTGATTTACTGTAGCGTTAGCTGTTTTGTTTTTTCCTCCTTTAATCTTCTAGTTAAACATAAATGTATTTCCAATAGCCATTTTTAAGATGTGAGATAACATATTATTGCGAATTTGGTGTACATACTGATACCGAGAACTAGAAAAAGACCTCTCACCAATTTGGTTAATTTCTGTTGTATGTTGTCGAGACATCAAAAATATACTGTACGTCGATGATAAGATGATCCATGCACCTGGTGCTTGTCCATGTTTGTGAAACAATAAGAAGAAAGATTTGACCACTGACCAGGCGCGACGCCAGGTTTTGATTATCCTGAGGGCCAACAGAAAAACGAGGAAAACATTCCGAAAAAGACCATAAAAGTCAAATCCCTTTTCCAAGTGTTGAGTACCAAATGCAAATTTGCGTCCAGTACCTCATATCCACTGGCGCCGGTCACTAACTTGGTACCTGTCAAAGTCCGTTGTATTTTAGAAGTAGCGTCCTCGCTGCCTCTTGTGGTCTTNGGTGNAATTAGCAAAGATTAAAAGTGTATGCATTCCNACACATGCTANAGTGATTGCCTGCGAGTTATCATGCTGGTGTGACTTACTCTTCNTGGTCATTATAACGTTGGTCGTGCTAGCAAGACTTTCATCGCAGTATGTTTCAAATACCCCGAAGCATGACAATGTTAAAAGACTCTAAAACACGCTCTTAACAACGGAATTGATTTCCGAACACCAAAAATTCTCCGAAGCACGTCTGCTACAGAGCATGTTGAAGCGTATGTCTGTGAAACGGCACACATATTTAGCCCATCTGTTATCCTGTCCTGGCACTACAAGACCATGTTGTCGAAAAATGCTATCACAATCTTCCTAATAATAGATAGTGTCAGCAAGAGTACTCTGGTTAATTGGATAATGCAGCTTTAGCAAAAGTTAGGCAGAAACAAAGACAATATAGTCAGACCCCCAGAAAACATATAGACGAAATAAGGTTTTAATACAAAAATGAACTGCAACCACATCATTGTTCCCCTGTATAAACTTCAGCATTTTTACAGACAAGTGTGCGACATTTTGAATCTCAACCAAATAGAGCCCGGCTTTATGCAACACGTCAAACATTCACATGACTGTGAATTTGTGTCTATGTTCCTACCTGGTGCTTGATATCTGAAAAACGACCGGCATCAGAAATACGGTAGCAACCCAAGAACAATTGTCAAAATTGGTGCAAAACGTTGTTTTTTTGCCACAACCAGAGTTGTTAATTTTGGCTAAGATGTCGGCACCCCTTTTCAATCCTAGCATTGCCAAACACATCTTTTTCTGCTAATCTTCTTGGTTCGTCCAAAACTGAATGATAAAACTTTTCTGGTATGATAACGCGATCTCATGTTTAGATGCAACTGACCGATAATGAAAATGATGACCGCTACGTTTAGAGTAGTGACAGCGATGTTGACACTGGAAGAAAGCTTCACCCCGCCCATCAAGATCAAGGCGAATGCAAAGATCAGACCAGCTGCAAGGAAATCGGGATAGGTTGCCACATAACCACCAGGCATCGGGGCATGTTCCAACATGTATTTCTTGATAGCCATGTTAAACAAACCGTCAATATATCTGAAAAACAAACAAGGCTTGGCAAGTAAAAAACTGTTTACGCAGTAACTAATAGCATTTGTTGACATAGCATTTCTGTTTTCTTGTCAAACTTCGTACTTTATGGGTGCGAAAACGCCGTTTGAGTAGTTTTCATCCTTTCTGTAAGAAGAGAGCAACAGAAAGTCGTAGTTAATAAATTCGTCACAACGGTATTGATTAATGAGCAATTCTTCCGTTCGTTGTTATGCGCAGATGTTTTATTGGTTCTACGTGTACTTTCAAAAATTAGTTACGGAAAATTCGCTTCAAGAAACGAATACTTCAAAAACTTTGCGCTGAATGTGGGTCTATTGAACTGTCCAAAACGTGATCGAGCTGATTTAAGAAAAATAATGTTTTTTCAAACATAGCATTAAATTTGACGGTTTTCACCAATTGATTAAATACATTCAGTTCTCTTTCAACTGGCATTTACAGGCTCAGGTAATTGATGCATTCTTTGTCTACTGGTTAGCTTATACTCACTAAACCTTCACTGGTAAGCAATTTTTTTGGAAACCTTCAAAAGCTGTATCTGTATCTTCCAGAGAGTGTTATAAGGTAGTAACATTCATTTGGCCATGGCACAGCGTCTGTTTGATAGTAGTTATCTTGAGATCCATTGTGTCGCAAATCCCATCACCGCAGGCGCGGAGATGAAGAATTAATCCTGCTTGGAGCGAATCGACACTCCCAAAGAACAATCTGAGGACATGTCGTCGAAGAGGGGGCAGGGGGTCTTGACCCCCCTGGATTTTGAAAATTTCAGCAAAAAAGGTTGTTTTTTTAGTTACGAGTGGTAAAAACAAATTTCACCACTTTTGGTCACCCCAGGAAAAATTTAAAAAAATCCCCTAGTGACCCCCCTGGAAAACATCCTTCCGACGCCCATGTCTGTGGCGATGCGATTCCGTTATGAAAACAAAATTTGAATGCTTTTACTTGCAACGCACAAACAACCACTGGACACAAACTGATTGCCGATGACCACATGTGCCAACTGTGATTGCACGAACCTTCAGAACATAACGAAACAACAGTTGTCTCGAAAATATTCGTTTGTCGTGACCAAACACCACGCGAAGAAACAACTGCAAAATCAATATATTATCCTGAGGCGTATTTCTAAGGAAACAAATGAGGGGTCGATAACATACGGTTAACTGGATGACATTGTCAGGCAACAGCTGTGTTCAAGCGAAATGAAAAATACACAAATGCTACACAGAAACATCAGGACGTTGTAGATACGTAGAGGATTTAATTTAACGGTTGACCACTAGCCCTTTCCATAAAACTTTTCCAATGTTTCACACTTCTTATAGTCCAGTCGCCACCGTGGTGCTTTAGTGGGGCTAAGCCCCCCAAACAAAGCTCCAAGCCCCCCCAAATTGAAATATGAAACATAAATAAGTAGAAATCTTGTCAAATTTTAGAATGTCAACCCCTCCAGCAGAAACGTAAAGACCCTATTGATGTCGTTCTGGCGATGGTTCTGATTTCTTACAAAAAAATAATAACAAGGCCCAAATGGTTTCTATTTTATCATTCCTCGAACTCGAGCACAGTGTTGTGTGCATCACCAAACAGCATCAAAAAATACTTTTTGACAGGTAATGCTACAAACCGATGGTGGATAGTTTCAACAAAATCAAATGGAAATATATCCTATCCTATACAAAATTAATCTTATGCTCTGTAGAGCAATAATATTTCCGACTATTCCCAAGAAAATTATTCTTTTTATGGAAAACAGACTAATAACCGTGCTCTAATTGTCTATGAAAAATGAATCTGCTGATAAGAAACCAACGGAAACAAAATATCTCAGAAATTGGAAAAATAGTGCGTGGGTATCAAGCACATTTATTATTTTCTTTTTGAACATAAGATAAACAAAATATGGGCAATAAATCGCAAACAGTTGCTTTTAGGTTCACAATCTTTTTTATATTGAATTTCATTTCACTTAGACACAGAATTTGCATCAGTTGAGTTATTCCCAAATAATGCATGAAAGATTACTGTACTAAACGATACAGTGACGACGTGTGAGGAAGCAGCCAACAAAGGGGAAAAAGCAACACTTAGAAAGGTACACAAGTCACTACAATAATTTTCCTCATTCTATTCTAGCCTAAGTCCAACCTGGAAGATCGAAGAAACCTGAAGTAGCCTACATTTTCCAAGGGCAAGGGCGATGCAAGTCGGGATCAACTTTTGAGATTTTAAAATTTTTATAAATTACCCACCGAAAGTTGTCACTCTTACCCGCTGCAAGTCTTGGCAATGGCTGCAACATAAATAATGTGTTCCAAAGCAACATTCCAACCCACAATGAAAGCCCAAAACTCGCCAACGCTCAAGTACGTAAACTGATATGCCGATCCAGCCACGGGAATGCGGGCAGCGAATTCTGCAAATGTAAAGCTTCGTATTAGGGCCAGATTTAGGGGAGGACAAATTTAGGGGAGGCCTCCACAGCCATGAGACGTGAGCTCCTTGTTAAAGATAGTTTAACATGTTTAATGTGAATAATCATAAAAATTGTTAACAGCAACGGTATTACTCATTTAACTAACTCTGCATACATTTAACAAAGTTTAATGTACGAGTTTACTTATGATTACATATTTACAGCTAACTTATAACAGTATTTCTTTGACCGTGAATAATATTTCATTGAGGTACTAAGGGCCACCACACAAAGGCTGACCTGGGATCTCCACATGTCTAAATTCGGTCCAGTTTTGCACTTTTATGAATGAGAATGACTTTTCAATTATTTTTCAAAACTCAAGCGCACATTTGCGAACGAATGATAAATTTATTAGCAGAACAGTTCGAATACGATGAAAATAAAGTAGTTTTTCATCCAAACATTTTTCTACTGTATCGAATATGTTAAGATTGTGGATGAAAAAAATTCATTTTTAGAAGATAGTGTAACAAACCTGCATAACACAAAGCTGAAAGCATTGACGCAAACGCCGCTATAACATAACTGATAACTATCGATGGTCCGGTGATATTTCTTGTCACAGTGCCTGCCAAGACGTATAACCCTGATCCCATCGTTCCGCTGATCGCCAAAAACGTCAAATCTCCCAAGTTGAAGCACCGCAAAAGATCTGAGGAAAATCACCGGAAGTTTAAGTCAAACGAACAAGTGAATTTTCGTGCCGTAAGAATCTTAAAATAGGAGACGTGCGAGTCCTTATTTTACTCTAAAAGTTTTTGAGTGGACAAGTGCACTTGAAATTGCAGATAAAAGTTTTGCTTCGTTGAAATGACAAATGTTTTCCACATTCGTGATAGTATTTAATCTAGTTAAAAACCTAGTACAAAATTAAGCAATTTTTGCTCAAACGGACAACACCCACACTGCTACACCTTTTCACAAAGTTGAAAAATTAAAGTTTCATAATTAGGAAATTGTGGACAAGATCTTCGACTGCACTACGGTACCATTCAGCTATGATGTCTGCGTAAGCGGAACATATTCCAAGTATGCTAGTTATGCAATTTATGTTTCCATTAATTGGAAAACGGCGAGCATTTTTTGTTGGAGGATATCCTTGGCAAATTTTTTTCTGTATTATGGCTCTAAAATATGTGGTATAGATATTATATATAAAATTATGGCAAAATATTGTGTACACTTCAATAAATGGATGACCTGTGTTTCATCAAGTTACTCAACCTGGCGAGAACTTATCTCCACACAACGCATCGTGACAGAATAACATTCAGACCCAGCATTTTTCCTTTCAAACACAAGTGCAGAGAACACGATAGTTATGAGGAGGCACAGGATTCTTGCCCAATAAATTTATTTTTGGCCAACAGTCAATACATTTTGGCACAAAATGTAACAATTTAGCTCCAATCCTTTCATTAGTATTTGTTAGAACGTATGTGCCTGATACTTGACATATTTGGGACTAACAACTTCAGTGAAGTTATTGGCTTGGTATAAACGTTTTTATTAGGTGATTAACTTATGCATTTTTCCCCAGCATCCTATTTTTACCCAACAAAGCACGATTTTTATATCTTCTTGGAAGGCAGACGTCCTTTTCTACAAATCAGCCTCACTTACAAGATGCTGAAACAACCCATACCTCCAACAAGCCATGTCAACATAGAAATTTTTTATTGTAAGCTGTTGACGTTTTTCTGGTGTTTTTGCATTTTCACATATTTTCCGTAAAGATGATGGTGCACGTTTTTTCACAAAGCTTTACGCCAGATAAACGAGTTGCGTAAAATAGCTTGCGGATTCTTTCCCTTGATGACGATATGGGATAATGACAATGACCGATGCGTTAAAACAGGCGTGGGGAACCTATTTACTGTCACGGGCCGCGTGAATTGTGCATTATCGCTGGCGGGCCGCAAAATCCATTAATTTTATCCTAAAATTCAACCATTGTCTAACAATGAGGAAGAGTGATTTCTCTTGACTTACTATCTAAGTACCTGCTTATGATGGAGTTTGGTTTTGACGCGATGTTTTACTCTGACTTAGGAACGAAAATTCTGATGCGGGCCATGACAAATGTTCACACGGACCGCATTTGGCCCGCGGGTAGCAGATTCCCCACCCCTGCGTTAAAATATCTGATTTGTGAGAAGGTAAGTTAAGCGCTCAAGTTTACAATGATCTTTATGTGTTCAAGTAATTAGTTTCCACACCACATTGGTGGCGCTGTTGAATCAGTCAGCAAATTAGTTTTGATAGGAAGTCGATTTCTCGTATAACTCTATGAATCCTGAAATGTTGTGCAAATAGAATTGGCTGAGCTATATTGAAAAAGGATTAGTTGTATAGCCACTTACTCAAAAGTCTTTCGAAACGATGCTTTTAACCTTTATTAGCTTAGAAAGACCAAACTTCATCCTGCAACTCAAAATCTGTTAAGTAAAACGAATCGTTAAGGGCCTCCAAATGTTGTGCGAACCTTTAAATAAAATCTCAATAGCGCGAGAGAACCAGCTAAATAAAAAGACCAGCGAGATGGGGCTTTCGCTGATGGTGCAAACCATTTGTTTGAGCTGATTTAAAAACCGCGAGTGACTCGTCATGCGAAAATCAAAAGCATAACAGCATCGTGGAATCAGAGAGTAAGAATTTGAAATCAGAAATTGCGTAGGATAGTTTTATAGTTTCTGTTATTGTAATATTGACGTTGTGGCACGCAAAAAGTTGTTGTGGTCATAGAAGTCGGAGTATGGGGCAGGAGGCCTTTCCCCTGGATTTTGAAATGTAAAATCTTCCTATGAAATATTCAGCAGAAAAAGGTTGTTTTCTTTTTGAGTGGGAAAAACGAACATCTCACAACTTCTCCCCCCAGAAAAATCCTTTTGGCTACCCATGGAAAAATCCACTATTGGCCCCCCATGGAAAAAATCCTTCCGATGCCCATGACCGTGGTAAAATAAAGTAGCGTATTCCAAAAGCGGTGTCGAATGTTTTCGGCTAAGATAAAACAATTTTTAGCTGAGAGGGTCAGTTGGAATTTAAGGAAGCCAGTGAGAAAGGACGGACAAACAGGGATGCGCACCTTCTAAGGTCGACTCACACTCTGCACAATTAGTTTCCCAGACCGGGAAACTCTACATAAATTTGTTTCCCGGACCGGGAAACCCTACACAGTTAGCTGAGACACACCTCTCCTCTTCATATCTTCTGATACGTCTTTCTTCCTGAACAAATTCCGAAGGAAATTGGCACAACATCCACTTTGTTTCGGCTCTTCGGTCATTGCAGCGTTTTATATTTTATCAGTGTACTGGTACACTTAAAGTGCCTTAGCAAATAAGCGTATTGTGTTACTGTGGACACAGTTAAATACAAGTTTCAGCAACAGATGTCCATTATATGTATAACATTCACTCAATTTTTTGTTGTATTCAAATAAATTTTTCCAACCGATGAAATTTCGATGGTGCATATCTTGAATTGACAGAAATACTGTTTACCTCCCTGAAACGTTGAAACTAGCATACAGCCACACTGCATCCGCACAGCTTTGACTTTATCGGTGTCTTTGGTGAACAAGAATCAAATCATACATATTGCATTAATTTATGAAAACAAAAACGTCGCTATGTAACATCATTGTGGCAACAAGAAGCTCAACATAAAAGTTCAAATAAGCTTCTGACCTTTTAGGGTCAGACATTACGCCAAATAACACTTGGCATTTAACATGAAAACACTTATTCAAAAAATTTATGCTAATTCGAAATGCTTAACTGAGAGTTGCCCTAATGTTCAAATTGGAACTTGAAAAAATTGCGTCAAATTTTACATGAATTTACATGAAACTGTTCTTTGCTGTGCAACTGAATCACATCAGGGCTTTAGAGACAACGATACTGAAAAAATCAAAATGACTATTCGCGTTGATTGATTGCGGAAACACCTTGTGGCAACTTCGGGCTTGACTTTATCAAAAAATATTTTGGACAGCTCCAGTGATCATACAAAGTTATAATACATAAATATATACAAATTTCTAAGTAATTAACGGTCGCGTTGCGTTGTACGGAAACAAGCGAAGTTCGGTGCAGTGAAAACTGTGTTAGAAGACCAGTGCATATAAGAAAACTTTGAACACTAGTTACCCACAGTTGTATTAATTACAATACCCATGATAAAATGTATATTCACAAGGGAAAAGTACATCAAGGCAAATTGGTAAAGTAAAAATTAGTAAGTAGCTAAACCTTTCAATTTCAAAAAAACGCAAAAGCTTTTGACGCCAGTTACAACCTTTCACTAAGCCAAAATCTATGCTGACGGATGTACAGTATGCTCTTTTACAGCTGGCGCAAAATGACTTAGGATCTAGCCCCAAAATTTTAAATTTACTTTTCAAGAGAATCATACAATACATTACTTGCAAGATGGGTAATACCACTGGTGTAGGAGGTGGGGGTTAAGGGGGTTCAACCGCACCCCCAAAAGTTTTGAATTGGTGAAAAGACGGGCAAAATGCGAGGGAATTTGGGCAAAATATGTGCAAAACCTTCACAAAATTGCTGTATGTGCGTTTTTCTTACAAAATGAAAGTGAAGACTTTATTTTTAATTTCGTTGGTTTCGGGCAAGTTAGGAGAAATACTTGAACTGCCTTGCGCCAGTGAAATGCAGTTTTTTTTGGAGGTCATTTTCTTTGGCATTTTTCGGGCAAGTTTGCAGAAATTTGGTCAAAAATTCTTCGCACCCGCAACAATTTGCCTGCTCCGACACCAGTGTTTCCCAACCCGTGGGTCACAGGCGGTTTTTAGGTGGGCCATGGAGCCATTTCGCATAATTCAAATTCACTGAGTGGTGGTATGAAGCACTGCTGGTGAACCTGAAATAATGCTGCCGACGGAATATCGTTCGTTAAACCGGTTTTCTGTTAAGATTGCCATCTACCTGTGTGTTTTGAATTGCCAAACATATTAGGTTAGATTTAGAAAGTATGATAGTAAGCTCAGATGCACGCATCGAGAAGTGGGTAACAATTAATAACAACTCACTGCGATCAAGCAAAAAGCGAAATGGTATCCAGTCTCGAAAATGACCATTTTATCTGCCGCTTGGCATATCTTTCTGACATATTTCAACAACTCAATAAAGTTAATCTGAAACAACAAGTACAAGGAAGGGGAAGGACAATCTTTGACTTTATTGACACCCTCAGGGCATTCGTGGAAAAGCTTAACAATTGGAAGCGAAAACACCAAGCAGGAGATTTTAATATGTTCGAGATGGTGCTACGGCGGCTGGTGATGAAGTGATTGTTGATACAGTATCGGAATTATTCAAGACCTTGGATGACTTCGTGAGGAATTTGTGCTGTACTTCACAGAAATCATCGAAACAACTTGGATTTGGTGAAAAATCTTTTTGTTGTTCCAGTCAAGAATGTTGCAGCATGCAAGCAAAATGATTAACTTTCAAAACGATTCTGGGGCCATATATGTTTTCGAAGCTAATACAATTTAGGATATTTGACTAAAAGTGCCTGATATTTATTCAAATGTTGGAAAAGAAGCTCTCAAAAAGTAAGTTACTTCTCTTCCCCAGCACTTATGTGATGTGGATTCTTTACCCTTCTCCACGTGAAAACAAAAAATCGAAACCGATTCAATTGTACTCTAGAAGACAATCTTAGATGCGCTCTTTCCACAACGTAGCCAAGAATTGACAACCTGGTCGAAAACGCACACAAGAGCAAAAATCACACTGAAGTTTATCTCGCAGTCTGCTTAGTGTTGCTGACGCTAAAATTTAATAAAATCGATATATTATCATAAAGTCCTTATTTTGTTTGCACATATTTGTACTTAAATGAAGACTTAGAGTAGATTTTTCTCTTGTTCTGTGATAGTGGGCCACGACTTTCTACTGAAAGCGACAAGTGGGCCACGGCATAAAAAAGGTTGGAAACCACTATCTTACACGTATGGATAATACAAAGAAAAAACAAAACCCAATTTCGGCTCGGTGTAGTTCCACGTAATGGTCAAGAGTAAATAGTCGCAGACGCCATGTTTCAGAGCATAAAGGCTTGGCGCCCAAAAACTTGGAACAACTGCTCTATAACTGTTTCTGCAAAAACCAATCGGTACATTTAGGTGTCCAAGGTTTACGACAAAACTACTTGCAAGTTAACTTACCCAAGCATTCAAAGTTTTCCCCTTTCTGCAAAAGAGAAAAAGCAAGATATGCCAACAAAAACTGATTGTCACTGTTTAGGTAGAACTTTGGTCTAAATCTACTGTGCTGTCGACTCCTTTGAGAGAATTCATACTTCTTTGATACTGGCCGTAATCCTTACCAGGGACTTTTCATTGATATGGTAATTTGCAAAAGTTTTTTCTCTTCGATTATATTGATTTCCATTCTGTATTGCAAAGCCGGTAAGCGTCAATAGACTTTCGATGGGTATCATTGAGGTTGCTGTTTATCCGTTCTCCATCTTCCCTTTGGCCACTGCATGGTCCTCACTTGCTTCCTGTAAATGCCATGCAGCTACAAAAAAGCCAACGCCCCTTACACCATCATTTAACCCTCAGCAAGCGTACGCTCACGAAACAGGAAATTGCATGAAACTCATGTGATAAATGAAGGAAGAAAATTCAATGTCGTCATAAGCCACAGACCAGATCAATCATGCAAAAATGTTACCAATTGTCAGTGGAAATTAGCATAGCTGAAAACACAACTACCAGATAACTGACCAGTGTAAACAAAGAGTATCACTGTGTCGTATAGGATTGATGAAGAACTCTAGCAGTCCTCAAGTCAACCAACCCCATTCATACTTTTTGACAAGTGTTGAAAAACAAACGTTGGAAATAAAGTAAGCACAGCTGGAAAAAGAAATACAGAACATAGTAAAGAAAAATTACAGATGAAGAGAATATGCCTATCTGCAGAAAGGAGTGGATGTATTTTAATTGAGGAAATTTTTGGTGTGGTCAAAAAAATGTTAAACAATGTGTGAAAACTAATAATAATAAAGTAATAATTTATGAGTTACAAAGAAAAAAAACAAACAAACAAGAAAAACAATGGAGTGTAAGTTTTACGCAAAAATGTGATGTGGACAGGAAAGAATTACAAGCAATAAAGTAAAGATACACAAAACAAACAACTTACGTTATTCAAAATAGTGATAGTAAAGACAGCAGTTTGTTCTTGATAAAGTGAATGTTACTAAACACAGACTTATGTATCTTTTTTATGTAAGAAGTGTTTCTTAAGTTGCCATTTGAAGATAAAGTGGCAGAAGAATTAATGCAGTCTGTGTCTGTGAAGACCACACTTCTGGGCCAACAAATGTATAGAAAATGTGTTCCTGGAGATGAGATAACTCTAGGTGAAACCGGGTTGTTAGAAGTGAATAGTCTTGTGGAGTGAGAATGACTAGAGCTGATAGAAACAAAATAATCACCAGAATGGTTTGCAAGCAGTTTGTTGTGCCAACAGTGCAAGAATTTACCTATAACATTTGGGAGGCATAAATTCTTTAAGTGCTGGAAAGATACCTCAGGGATGTCTAGATAGTTGGTCTTATTAATTTTACAGCTTTATTTTGGAGTTTAATGGGAGGCTGAACGGTTACGCTTGAAGCACGTCTCCAATTGCGGATCGAGTAAGTAAGGTAGGGGCGAAAAATGAGCTATAGACAACTTTCAGTACAGATTGTTTTGTGTAATATTTAAGTTGGGATGAAACTCCACAAGCTCTTGATAATTGAGTTATCACTTATTTACATGAAGTTTCAATCTTAATTTATTGTCACAAAGAACACCGAGGTATTGTAGGCTATCTTTGGGAGAAATGCTATGGCTATTTATAATAAATGCAGGGTTATGTTTTTGAGAATTTAACAACATAAAGTTAGGCTTATTGTAATTAAGAGAAAGTTTGCTGGCTCTAAGCCAGTGGTCAATTTTACATAGTTCAAGGTTAACAGTGTGTGAAGAACATAAAAACAAGAGTATATGAGGGTTAATATTTTGGACATATGAAGGTTAATATTGAAGAACTTGGATTATGCTTTAGGGATTGGTGTAATGTGGAGGACAATTTTCCAGGAGTCTGGGAATTCACCAACAGTAATGCAATTATTGAAGAAATTGGAGCTAATACCCTTGGGATTCATTAGGGGATTAATTAATAGTTACCGTTTCTCGACCGTAACTTGCCAAGCACCAACACTAGACGGCCAATCACGGGCTGTCAAATGCGGATTTTTGCCTAGTTTTGTTTAAAAGAAAAAAAAAGAAATTACCCCATGGATTTTTTGTCAAGCCTCTATGACGTCCCTAAAAATCACTTCACTCCCACCAACTCATGATATTAGCCCCCAAAAAGTCCAAACGTGCCCAGATTTTCAAAATCGAAGCTCAGAGACTGTCTACTTTTTCAGAGGGTTTGAAAAGCTCTATTAATCGGCAAGATATGACCGAACAAAGTCCGAGCCACTATAGTGGCTTTGCGGTCGCTTAACCCTTGCAGAAGCCGATATATTGGCAGTTCGGTGGTTTTTTCTGCGATGACTCGTGAACCACTAAAGCTACGTCAGTTAAGCCTGGAACGTCAGGCCAGGGATAAGTCCACCCGCCCACACGTGGTGACCGCATGATTACTATACAAACAAAAGCAGCAGCGCGCTCAACATGTCAGTAGCTGCGAATGTTCATGTGACTGACTCACCAGTGCCACTAAGTTTATCCTCCCGTCCTGTACTTTTTCACTGTTTGGAAAAGTTCGTCATTTCGGGTTGAAAGCACCCTCTATTGTAGTGTACATGTGGCTTTTTGCATGTGTTACTTTTCCGACTTAGCACTTTAGAGTAGGCGTTGAGTAGATATTGCATATCAGAAGGCGTGAAGGTTTGAAACAAGTGCCTTGTCAGTTGAAAACCAGGAACTGTTTTGTGTTAATTCAAGTATGTACTTTCAACGATGGGTGTAAGCAAGGAATCGATCAGCAAATTTTTAATAGGAAATCGATTTCACGAAAAATTACCCATCCTCAGTCCTTATTCAAAATAAGACTGCCAGCTTTGGCCATTATTTTTTTAATCTGAGTCATATGAAACAATACGCATTCATTCATACAGATAAAAATTTGACCATTTTTGCATGCCTTCCATATACATTCCAGTGGCAATAAAAGGCTATATTTCACTCAGGGGATGCTACCGCCACCTTGGTACCAGCATGGAGCAGGAAAATTTCTTCAAATCTGGTATATTTTTTTGTTTGAGCGATTAAGTTTAGTCATGTATGAAATTTTGGTTATTTTATAGTATTTTCGTTTTCATCAATAACAGCATCAAATTAAGTACAAAGTAGCTTTAATAGTGCAAACACCGCGGAATAAGAGTTACATTTACAGTGCAGTTTTTGTAATCAGTCGAAATTGAAAAAGTATTGTTTTTTTAATTTTTAAAACGGGGTGAAATACTCCCTGGGTTGAAGTTTATGTGATAAAAACTGAGGGTTAACATTCCAGGGTTGGCAACAAGGTCTACAGCAGGGGTCTCAAACACGGGGCCGCATGTGGATTTTTCAAATATTGAGCATTTACGTTGCCAAGTGCCTTGCAAAAGACCCCGCGAAATAACTGAACCAAAGCTGAATGATAGCCAGTGCGGTTTGCATCCTGGCCATAGTTCTACAGATCAAAATTTCACTCTCCAGCAAATTTTTGAGAAATATTGGGAGTATGCCAAAAACTTTTACACGTGTTTTGTCGACATCGAGAAAGCATACAACCGGGTTCCTCGCGAAAAGCTTTGGGGAGTGTTGCGGGAGTACGGTGTAGACGGCCGCCTGTTACTGGCCATTACGTCACTGTATTCCTGCTCAGAAATTTGTGGCCGCGTCGAGAGAGTTAAATCGCGACCGTTAACCGTTGGTGTTGGACTCTGACAAGGATGCCTGCTGTCACTGCTTTTCTTTTCATAGTCTGCATCAGCAGCGGCAAAACTACGGCCAGCGGGCCGCATCCGGCCCGCCGACCAGTTGAATCCGACCCGCTAAATATCTTGCAAATTTTTGTCAAGTGCAGCCTGTCACGTACATCGTACTGTATCCGTCCCTCCAGTGGCCAGGCAGTCGCGAATATGGCCCTCGGGTCAAAACGTTTGGCCACCCCTGCAGGGGCGTAACGAGGTTAGATGGCGCCCGGGGCAAGGAGCAAGTTTGGCGCCCCGATGTTCGAACCTGAGGTCTTTCGGAAGCACATTTACAGCGTTGAAGAAAGTACTTGAGACAATGTTGGGCTTTTCGGCGCTCCCCGCAGTCATTTGGCGTCCCCGCAGTGATTTGGCGCCCGGGGAATTGTGTCCCCTTGTCCCCCCTCGTTACGCCGCAGCACCCCTGGTCTATATGAATTGGACAGACAGTCACAGCCAAGTCGAGGAGGGTGTCACATTTGTGAGCTGCAGGATCAACTGCTTACTTTTTCAGACGATTTGGTACTGCTAGCATTTTCTCAGCGGAGTCTTCGGCATATACTCGATCAGTTTTCCGCTGCGTGCGACCAAGCCA
>JGI24158J21664_10005897_pt1 | contig 16078 bp, 11 predicted proteins | sample Ectturendosymbi3_FD_21664 | JGI IMG/M metagenome (IMG submission 21664)
TTTATCGCAACTCTGCTTTAGTTTTGAAGTTTTCAGGCCTTTGTTGCCGGGTGCAGGTTACAGCTTGCCTGAGTGGATTGCGAGAACTAAAGAAACTTTTTGGATGCGAGGCCATCTGAGCGATATTCGGTGTTAGAGTTCGGCTTTAAGCTAAATCGGGGGTGTAGTGGGGTGGGAACGCGTGGGAACGGGGTTACCACACCTCTCGTTTTAGCACTACGCCCCTGAGTAAAGCGTTTTGTGAACATCCATTTGCAACCTGAAAGTTATAAGNAAAATATCGGCGTTGCCCCCCTCTCCCCTGGAAAAATTTCTGTGGACGCTCATGGTGTTTGCGTAAAACATNGTCTGCAATAAATGCTGACGTTCAAGCAACTGCGAAACTTGTCANCGTTCCATTCCCGCAAAGAGAAAAAAGTAATCGGTCGTCGATCGCNNGAAAATTTTGTCACTTTGACCTTAATTGGTTTTGTGCCTGCCTNCCTTCAAAATGTTTACGCTCAGAGAGGCAAGCACACTGCATTGGTGAAGAAAACGTTCTTGCTAAAGGTCCTGCTGAGCAAGAAGATCCAGCTTTCTTAGTTAGCCATCGTCAACTATAACAGCAATAATTTGTCTGAATGTTCGACAGCGTTGTGAAAAATAATTGCTTTCTTTCGTTTCCAAAAACTTTGAATGTTGCGCTTTTGCTGCGATCTTTGTATTGTTCTAAGTATTTTTCTTGTTTTGGCAGCAAATCGTTTGAAAAGCTGAGACAAAACTTGCTATTGACGTTTTTAGCATTCCAATTCTGTTTTTATCCACAGTTNTTGTCACAGTTGGGACCATTTCGAGATCACAGGCGACCGCTACCCATTGCCCTTGGATCTGCATTTCGTAATTTCACGTTTCACGACAGGCTGTATTTACTTGTGTTTCCACAGGTTTACCCAAGTGGCAGAACAATATATATTTTATATCACCGAGAACTATTTGATAACTATTTGTGAGCATTATGCAGCACATGTAATCGAGGTAACTGTTCCATTATTTTATTTTTAATTGAAAACAAAATTGTCCACAGTAGAAGAGGTAATACAGTATTTTCATATTCTTGAGCAAAGAGTAAGCCTGCCAGGATTGGTAAGTTGTTTGTATGTTCAAAGCTGATTTTTAGTGTTACAAAAGAAATTCAGATCACGCTGGCCTGCAAATATTGAGACGTTAAATTTTGGACCAGGAAATGTTGATTGTTCATATGCCCAAAAAATTATCCAGGTTTTTGTGTTTCTCACTAANGTCATGGTTGTGCAATTTGCATCGATATGTTCTTTCAGTTTCTTCGGATTTGAGTTTTTTTGAAACTGCGTTCCTTCGGTACAAGCAATTTTATAATAAGCTGACGGGAGGAGAACATGATAGAGCAATGCTTATTTTTGAAGCCCGATTTAAGCCTGAAATCCAAACTTTCCAAGTGATTCAAGATATGCGCAACAGCGGGGTACCAAAAAACGTAGTTTACGGGTATACCTGTAGGTACAGGGTTTTACCACACCCAAAATAGCAAACACCTTGGCCAAAACATCGGCTTAAACAAGCACAACTTTGGCTCTTTAGTCCACGATTATATTACGGAATATACTGTCTCTCAAGAAAAAAAGAAACTATCCAAGATGCCGCTAGAGACATAAAAGAAACTATCTCTGATAGCGCTGTAAGCGTGAAAAGCCGGTTTGTAGGCCATCATTTTTCAAAACTAGCCAAGAATCGCTTGTGTAATCTTTTGGAAGCAACGCCACCGTGAGCTAAATCCCTCACCGCTGTCTCCTTCTCAAAAAGAATGTGAGACTAATCTCAGCAGAGAACAAAGGAACGCAGCTGTGTTTGCAAAAAGAATTAGTTGAAGGAAAATCACAATCATTTCACTGACAGAAGACACCCTGGCGAGGAAAAAATCGTGACTGTGAAAAATCGTTACTGTGTACGTTATAAAAAGTTTTGCATGCAGGCCTGAAATCGGTCTGAAACATTTTGACAAACGTAAGCCCGAACTCGCCCGAAAACCGGCCCGACCCGAAAATCCCTGCCCGACTTACAACTCTGAGTTTGGAAGCTTTCGTTTTTCCACTACAGAGCGATACAGCTCAGGCAGAACTGAGTCAGCTTTACCAATCCGTGGATCAAATCCGTGGAGCTTTACCAATCCGTGGATCAAAGTTTACCAATCCGTGGAACTTTACCAATCCGTGGATCAATCTGCTTGTTACGACTTCCGTCACTTGTGAATACTATTACAAAGTCTTTGAGCTTCGGGATCGTCAAGATGTAACCACGTGAACTATACTAAGACATTCTCTAAAACGCCCAACAAGCTTGTCACATCCTTGCAGTGTCATGTTCCAGTTAGATTTCCCAATTGCAAGATAGATCTCAGCAATGGTACAATTCTGAATATGTCCTGAATATTGGACATCGATAACTTAAGAAGTTTTGGTGTTCGGTTTTACCGGATTTAAGTGAGAAGTAAATTTATTACAAAGTTTTGCCGAAACCACGAGATAAGTATCGAAAATTTACGGTTCTCGACGTTAATGGTGATGAGATATTATTGGTACTTTCAAGCACATATACTCTCCAAAATAGAAGTAAGCAAGGAGACGATCAGCAAATTTTTGTAGGAAATCGATTTCACGTAAAACTACGCATCCTCAGTCCTGATTCAGATAGATTCTACGAGTGATTGTCGTCTGTTGGGTGTGGCGCAAATTCTTCAGGATCCCGAAGTTCACAATCAGATGGATTCTATCTAAATAAGGATTGAGGATGTGCAATTTTTACGTGAAACCGATTTCCTATTACAAATTTGCTGATCAATTCTTTGTTTATCCCCTAATTGTGATGAATACACACTTGAATATGGATATGTGCAAGTTTGAATCATCGCAAAGATGAAAGCAGAGCGTAGTCCGCTGATTCCTCGGAAGCTTACAGAAAACTAAGTGCTTTTAACTGTGGGGCTTTCAGTGAATAAAAATGATAAAAGTGATTCGATGCAACAACATGAATCTTAAAAGAAGCCTCTATTCCTTGAACAACTTTTTTAAATATAATGAAACAAATGCATATTGGTTTTCAATAACCGTACGTTTCACCCAAGCTTTATAAAAAGTTTCCTCAAGCATTGTCTCTCACTCTCTGAAATGCTTCTTTGATTCAAATTTGTTTCGTTTAGAAAAGGACAAACATCTGGGATTTTACAGCTATTGCGCTGTGAAAGAAAATTTGCATTACAGCTTATGTGGTAAGTTTTGTTCCGTAACATGCAAATTAGGCTTACCATCCTGTCGTTGATGATACAACGTAGTAGGTTGCGACGAACGGAGGCTCGCACTCGCTTTTAACAAATTGTTACTGAATCATATGCTCAAAACCCAGCGAAGTCTGAACAGACCAGCGTAAATATACCTTGTTCAAGACTGTTTCAGCCCATTGCAAAAAAACATGAAATCTATTACCAAACGCGACATGTCAAACCGGATGTTCTTCCAGATACTCTGTGATTCAATTCTAATAAAACTAGAAAGTCACCTTTCCGCCTTTACGTGAAGGTAGCAGCAACCTTCTATGTGTGCCATAACATTGAAGCAGATCACTACACACTGCTGAAGGCTTGTAACCCGTATAAACTGACTATGTGCCACAACGACATTGGGTTTAATTGCATTGCTAGTTTTGGCAAATTTGATAATGCGGTTTGTAAACAAGATGCTTCACACGGCCAACTGTCATTAGCATGATGTAGGTATTCTACATGTATCTTGACAACGGTATGAAGAGATTTGGTCAAAACCTGAGTTTCTCTCTCGGACGTTCCATCTAAACACCGTGAGCAATACTACATATGAACAACAGATATTTATTCAGTGCTACAATTACATCCACAAATGATTTGCTATGAAATGACAACGTAATTGCTGTACTTAAATAAGACAAAATATTTTTGAAGTGCAAATTGGTCACATTAAGAAAAAGTTATAGACTACCATTTCATACACGTTGGCTTGTATATTTGATTCACACTTGATTCCTACCTTTTCTAAACATTTTTAATTTCAAGTGGTCAAGACCTCTGATCACCCGGTGCTGCTGATGAAAATGTTTCGCATAATCATATAGGCTTACGCCCATATTTAAAAATAATCTGCACGTAAACATTTTGTATTTATTGAACCTTACTGACCTTCACCCAGAATAAACCTGCTTTTTACATACATAGGTATATATCTATATTTACAAGGTGAACAAAGTTATTTCTAGACATTTGCTAAAGGTCACTTCACAACATACAACAAAAGCTGTTGACACAACCAGTGCCAGTGTCAGCACAAACAAATCAAAAAGTAGACATACTGTACGCAGAGAAAGTTGAAACAATACGAATGTGAATCTCAATGAAGAGCAAGCAGAGCACAAGCTTCACTGACATGCATGAACCACTTAGATTTTTTGTGTTTAGTTTGAAAGCTGTTATAAAAACAACAACAATTAAACCTGCGTGTGAAAAAAAAATGTTTTAACGCAAGTTGCCAACTCCAAACAAGACAACCTAAAATGCTATTTGGTTCCAAACGATTTCCGCGGCGATGATGATCAGCATCTTGTGAAATCTTGTGAGACCTTGACATAAAAAATGAAATTAAAGCTTTCGAAACCTTTGCTTAATTAAATTGCTTTTGCTTTTGTACAAAAAGCAATTAACGCCAAGAATTTGGTTAATAGTCTAAATTTTCGGTTTATCACGGTATCGCGTTTTTCATTCGTTTTCACACAATATTCAAAAATTTTAATTCAAAACCTGCGAATAGCCATTCTAGAGGCAACGCTGAAACATACCATATTCTGATGTGTTTTTTCATTTTCTTGAAGATATATTGCTTTTTCAAAGATTGCGATTTTGGTTTGAAAAAGTGCTAGAAAGCCTGTACCTGGTGCAATGTAAGCAAGAAAACACTTTAAGAATACTTTTTACCATGAACTGCGTGACAAATTTTTACTGTTTCAGTGAAATATTTGCCTTTTCCTGGAATTTGCTGTTCCGTAAATATAACAAATATTTAACCATGGAAAATTTTGTGCCATGATGCAATCATTAGTCACCAGTGTTTTAATATAACAGAAGCAGGAGTGAAGCCATGTCTAACCAGGAAATTAGTGAGTTTTTTCCCAATTAACGCCGTGTATGATAGCATTTCTTCATCACGGAATTAGAAACGAACGGATGCATGCCTTTGCTTGATGTGCTTGTTGACTACTGCGAATTTGTTATTTTTAACTGAACATATTTAAGGTCCACGCGTACTAGGCAATATATAGCAAATGGTCCAGTTCCGTTCCGTGGCATTTAAAGAAATCTTGTAATTTCGCTTTGGAACGAGCCTAAGCAATATCCAGTTTATACAGAATGATGCACGAAGATTATTGAAACTATGGTTAGGTCCAATGGCCCACAGGACAATTTTCTGGATGACTGGAATTGCTTACACAGGCTGTATGCACTAACACTGTTTCATGAAGGTTACAGTCTACAGAAAACATACAAGTAATAATACGCATAGTACATTGACTGATTTTTTAAACTCAATTGCTTTTGAGACATATTTCTTAAACATTTGGTCTGCATTCATTCAACTTATGCTTTGAATGTTGTATGGGTCCAGGTTTGGTGTGAAGCCTGCAAACTAACAAATATTGCTGAAAACTGTAAGGTATATTGAGGTATCTTAGATTACAGCCCCGTGACCTTTCTACTGTAATAAGGAATGTGAAAAGTGTGTGAAGTTGGTGAGGATTACTTCAGTGTTGCTTCATTTCTGATTGCAAAAAGCATTAAAAGCTTTCCGAAAAGTCTACGATTTTCACCAACGGTTGCAAAGCGTATATAGGTTTTTTGTGTTCAGACTAGAAGGAACACGAAAAACATATAAACGGTTTGCAATCGTTGATGAAAACTGTAGTTTAATTTCTACCGTTCCAACTCGCAAACGTGCTATCACAAAAAGGCTAGAAAGCACATTACAAATGCAGAGTTTAATAAAGGGTGAATTATTGGGTGTTACATCTAAGAAAAAAACTGTTGCATTGGACGACTTGTTTTAATATTTCCAAAACAGTGCAACGTATTATTAGAGTAGTATACTATTTTTCCTTAATTTCTGATATCACTCAACAGAAATAAGTAAATAGTGTCACTTACTGAAGCAAAGAAAAACTAATAAACACACTCATTTTCCAACACAAATTCGCTGTGATTTTAGGTGGTTTTCAAGGAAATCATTACTTTATTTGATATTTAGTTTGCTTATATGGCTAAAAACTACTCGCAACCTTCAGCCAAGGTTAGTTTATAATGCACTGACAGAATGCTTTTTTCCTACCATGTGCAGTTGAAGGAGCAGAAGAACTTCCCACCAAGTTACTGATAGCTGAAAAAATTAAAAGTATACATGTGAGGTTTCTTTCTGCTCTTGATTATTGCATTGCCACTGCAAGAAATACAAATGTGCACCAAATATATTCTTTAATATGGAGCAACTCCTTCCAAACTTCGTTAATTTTCTACACACATTTGAAAACATGTTAATGACCATTTGTTCACCACCTCATTCAAATCTTTACGTTTTCATCTTATGATTAGAAAAACGCAGCATTTTAAGCAATCGACAACCCTCCCTTGCAGAACTCTTGTACAAATTTTTCTGATAAAAATGGTTCCATCAAATGAGTCAATATTTGGTGAGTGTTATGATGAGGTGACCGAATGTTCGTCACTTTACGACATTGACTAGTGGAAATTTATACTGCTATGAGACGTCGATAGTGTCTCAGCAACTTTCGTTGCGGTTTGGTTTGTGAGTGGAACAAATAAAGATTGTCTTTATGCAGCGTATGCCACCGGTTCTGAGAAAGGATAGTTGTTTTTATCAGAAGATGAAAACACCACTACTTTTGTGACATTTTGAATAGTCAGAAGCAAACGTAATTTATATGGGGCGCAGCTTGTAAAAAATACATTGAGTGATTCGAGGACACAAAAACTGCTAAACTGGACACATTGTAAGTTACAGAGCTTTTTATCAGGCAGATATAACATATCACGTATTAAATCTGACAGACATAACTCAAAAATTGAAAATCAGACGTATATAACACATTAACCGTCTGACAGATATAAAACAGAAAGAAGTTGTAAACGCGACAGATATGACCCACAAAGTGTGAGTATTTAGCAGTCAGTCATAAATAGCGATGAATCGTGGGAACTTAGGTAAAATAAATGGGTTGGAAAATTTTCAATCAATATACTGGTTACGCTTGAGTGCTATTTCTGCTAAAAGTGCTGCACCAGCCGTTTGAAATTATAAATATCCAATTTAAAGTCTTGATGTAGCAGCTGATGTGTCAGCGCCATCAAGCGTATGCTTTTCTGCTACCGCCATGTATGTATCCTCGTGTTCTTGCATGTATTTGTGTGTTCCTTGTTACTGCGATGTACGCTTTAGTTCTAGTGCGTTGCCTATATTGGAGTGAAGACGTTATGCAATGAAATAACTGATACAGCACTCAAGAATGACGAGTTGATGGAATAAAAGATTCCTAAACAATGAACCTTGTCTAAGCTTTTATGCTTCAGGACTATTTATATTTGACTGCCAAATACTCACGCTTTGTGAGTGATATCTGTCCGGAATAGACAGGGTTATCTATAGGAGGTCTAGATATCCCTGGGAATAGAGCTCTAAAGTCCGTGTGATAAATGTGTCTGATATAACTCGAGATCTGTTTTTCCAAACGGCACCCACATGATCGTTACATCATTAACGCAGTTTTATACACTCTTTTCTATTGAGCTCTTATGTAACAAATTCGAAACGCAAAATTGAGCTGGTGCTTCTGATATTCTTCCAAACCATGATTTTCCTATAAAAGTTAACGCAAATTGGTTGCGAAACGTATGTTTTTTCAAAATATTTTACTGTTCAAGTATTACTTTAAAAAAATTGTAAAATCACTCACCATTCGCCGCCTCTTCAATAACTGTTCCCAATGAACTTGTGATATTGTTGAGATTACTGAAACTCGACACACTGAAAACTCTTCTTAGATCGTCTGCTATAGTTTCCAACTCTGGGTTGTTTACATCGCTCCCAACTCCAGCTGCAATGAGTGTTATGTTTTCCAATCTGAAAATCAGTGAAGCATCCGAGTGAACTGCAATTTAGTAAACCTTGTTTTCAATAAATTCTTTCATTCCTTCTAAAACCCAGATTTCCTATTGAAAGGTTGATGGGGCAGCCATCTTATGAGCTCTTAAGACGTCAACAACCTGTGGTAGTTTTGTAGGCTTCATACCTGGAAACGACCCAGCCAGGCAGGAGATGTAATCACGTTGCCTGGTCAGTGGTGGCCTCTGAGCCTCTTTCCTGCAGTTGTGGGTGGAGTCAGCAGGTCTGACCATCACTTGGCCGAACTACCATATATGGACTCTCCTTATTCAGAGAAATGGGTCAACATTCAGTGCTTTACGAATTTCACAGCTGCACAATCTGCCTTTCAGCGATAGGTCGTAAACTCTTCATAAAAGTCCTGCCCAGTCAATGAAAAGCTAAAATATAGGCGTACTTGAAAATACTGTAGTTATTTTCCATCACTGACTTATCTGGGCACACACTTATCATAGGTGCCTACAAAACAAAGCGACAAGCATTTATACATTATTACATGTGCAAAGAAATACTGCGCTGTACCACAAATAATTGGAATGATTCATTGATTGTTTAATTAGAAAACTGTAGGTGGACTATTAAGTAATAAAGAGAAGGAAAGGTAGTTCGTATCTGTGGCTAGGCAATTTGTAAACTAAAAAATGTCCACAGAATTAATTGGTGATTTGGATTCTTAAGTAAGGTACTGTAATGTCTTGTGATACCACTATAGCTTTTTTTGCAATAAAGCTTTTTGTGACATAACAATGCCCACTGCAGAGATGTCAGGAGCTCACATTTTTATGACCCGGGGACGACCCATACCCATCACAACAAACCCGAAAAGCTGTTGCCATTTATGAACAGGAAACAGATGTCGTTTATGAACAAACGAGCATAAAAGTGTCCCACAATGTTTACGCCATATTATCGTCTATATGCAAAAAATGTTTTTTTTTTAGTTTTTAGATGTGTGGAACAAATACAACTGATTTTGACAAATTTTGAGCGGTTTGGTGCATGTTAAAAGTAGAGTGCGCTAAAGAGTCAGTGCCAAGAGCTTTTTTTCTTTCAGGAGACTTGAAATTGAGCAAAAATTTATACTCAGCGGAAAGTTGCTTCATCTGCTTTCAAATTAGATTTTACATTTTTGTTTGCTGTGTAGCATTTCCTTGTGAAATCTTTATGGATGTCCCGTACAACAAGAAAACGTTGATTATGCATCAAAATTTTTAATTGTTGAGATTAGTCATATTTGACCCTTAGTCTTGCGCTGGCCACTTTTTTGACCCGGGAACCTTTGATCAGCCTTACCTCTTGAACGGATAGGGTTAGAAAACCAGTGAAAACATCCCTGGATGCGGGCGAACGCATAGAATGCACAGAATGTGACACAAATATACCTTTACATTTGACATTTTTGAGAAAAATCAATATTTGTGCATTTGTCGTATGTTTAGGCAATTTACAGAGAAAATCACAAAACTAGTTCCTCACAAACCGTTCAACCTTTCTGATCCGTTTTTTTGCGCTTTAGAGTCCTGAGAAAAACGTATAGGGGTTAGTGACTTGGTTTGTGTCTTAAAATGTTGTAAGAACTATTCTCAAGCTTTCGGGACCTTGATTAGTTTGCTAGCCTAGGGGTTGCGGAGTTATGGCCAAAAATAGACCAAAAACGTTGGCTCAGCCGCAGAGTGGATATTTTGATTTTCCTCAAGAATAAAACTATCAACATTTTGGCGTGAAACTTGGTAGGATGTTGTAAATCACCCAAATACACCTCTTCTGCAACTTTGGTGGGATTCGTAGGTACCGACTGGCAGAAAAGTGGCTTGAACCGCAAAAAAGACGAAATCTGTGATTTTTGCCCCTTATATCCTTCACCAAAAAACGTTACACTTTTTTATCATCATTGCATAGGTAATATCTTTAACGACATTTTCCATGTAGAAAGTTTGATTCCAACGTGCTTGGTTTGAGCTTTATAGCTCTTTGAATAGACGCAACTGTTTTTCCTAGTCTACGCGAAAAGCGTTTTTTCCCCTGAAACGAAGTCACAATGACGTCACAGGTGCGCGGGACTTACCCCAAAAGATGCCGTCCTGTCTTTTGGATCCGATGATGCCTTCCCTGACTCTCCATTCAGACGGTATGGCCGATCATAACCTCGCGGGTCAAAAATGGCCCTTTATGTCACTTAATTTACAATTTAAGTCGCTCTCGGACAAATCCATTTTTTGTTTATGTTGATGTAACCAGACCTGCAGCTCACTATTGATATTGTTTTCATTAAGCTAACGCAGTAGTTATAGTAGATAAAAATAACTCGCATTGTGTATTGGAACTTCATATTAAAACAATACATTGCAAACACTTGAATCTTCACCTCTGCATTGCCTGGTCTGTTTAACAACATAAGAGGCATAAGGTGATTACAACAAAGTCTAATGACTGTAGAGTGCAGTTTTTTTCTGAAGAGCAGAAGTTATGTAAGTAAAAATTGCGTTTATTAATTTTCACGCTAGTTGCTAATCTGTTCTGTGTTTCAGCCATTTTATGGGAAAAATGTTAACTATTCATTGCTTTTCATGCACCCAACCAACGTCAATAAAAGTACTAATTGAATTATTTTTATATGCGCCTGGATACTTGTGCAAAGTGATATGCAGTTTCATCTTCAGCATCACAATTGAAATTCATGAGCTTTGATGCCGTTATGAGATGTCATTTGTTTCCTTCAAATCCTATTTATTTTTGAACCGCTGTTATGTCGAAAATGATTTCCATTTTGATTGACCTGCGCTGATACAGTCTCCTTTCATCGAATCAACCCTTGACCAGATCAACCAATCATAACTAACCAGATCAACCAATCACAACTAACCAGATCAACCAATCACAACTGTCTGGTCATCTCTCTGCTTACAGTTGCCTTGAAGCAAAACAATGATGAAAATAATTATACTGGGTTTAATCTAAAAAATCGGATACGTTCATTTAAAGCAATAACAACACCAGACTGTAAAACTAAAACCAATTGCAGATACTTCCTGGCTTGAATAACACATTTACAAGCAATTTACACATAAAACCAGACACACAGCAGAATTTTGAAGCATGTTATGCTCTGTACTAACGTTATATGCAGCAAAATATCTACACAGTGGGAATAAACATAACAGCAGCACCTGTACCAAATTATAATATTTTTCATAGATTCTTTTTGTGAAAACACTGGCAGAAATCTGGTCCCGAAAAATTGCAAAAGTCTGAGTGATCTGCAAACGCGTATGCAATAATCACCTACCAGTAATTTTTGGATAGGTTTACTCCTTCCTGCGAGTAGAAACTTTACACATCAAAATCCAACTGCGCTCCACTTAAAAAATAAATTTATGAAAAAATACTTTTTACTTATTTTGCTGCAATGCAGAAATCTTTTGTTTGATTTTTTTGCTAAATATACCAGACAACATTTAATAAACAGGAGGTGATCGCTTTACCTGGCGGCGTTTGACGAATTGAATACAGATCCTCCCCCATTCGATACACCATCGGTTATCACAATCAGTATTTTGGGTACATCCCTTCTTCCATCATTGGTGAATACATTAACTGCTGTATCAATACCTAGTGGTATCCTTGTAAATCCACCAACTCCATTGGTGGTTGAAAGAACTTGTTCTGAAACAATGTACGGTATCAGCACATTTGGAAATGGGTACTAAAACACAAAAACTGCATAGAATTAAATGTTAAATAATTTTTAGATGTTCCCGCAAATGGTTTCTTCGAATTTTTTAGTTGATAGGCATTTCGAAGTTGTACAAGATTCTTTTACTGTATTTGTTAAAATTATTCTCATCTTTTTTCCATTAAAAGGCAATTTTGAACCCAATTTTCACTCTACTGAAAAACTCAGTTCAAGAGATCTTTTGTTCAAAAAGCGGTTTAAAACACCCATTGAATTTAAATGGGAATGTGGACAATCCCCGAAAGTAAGTCATTGTGAAATGACATTGTAAGGCAATTTCAGTTAACACAATTTTTCAGATTTTCAAAACTTTTGAATTTTACCACAATGACTGTGAAATGTGAATACGTTCGTTTGTCGCAGTGCTGCTTTCATTTCACACAAAATACACTTTTTGACGTGAATTTAAACTTAGTACCGGGAAACATGAGGTTGGGCGGAATGTTCATCTGATTTAGAGAATGAAGTTTGGCTCCTTTCGACGTTTTGCTCCATTCTTATCATTGTTTTGTAACGTGTTCCGTGTATTTTTGCAGCAGGTTTCGTTTTGACTCGCCCTCCTTTCTTAACGTAACAAGGTATGCACTTTTGGTGGTTCTGGTTACTTGGTTCCTTTTCAGTTTAATGCCCCACTATAATTTGGGTTTCTCAATGAAACCGTACTAATTGTTTTAAGATAACTAAAAGTTCCAGGTTTGCTGCAAATTTATGAAGAATCCGCCAACTAGACTCTGTCTTCGTAAACTTTCGATGATTGAGACTTCCGCATATTTATGTTCAAGTAATTATTTCCACAAAGGTGACGCAATTGAATCTATCAGCAAACTTTTAGGAAATCAATTTCACTTTGCGCGTTACCAGTCCTGAATTCTGCAGATACTTTTTTATGGGTTAAATGCTGAAGGGCTAAAACAAGCAGAGAAATCAAACCAAGTTATGGGTAAAGACCATCTTCAAAACTAGGTTTATTTGATTTTATCCTAAAGTTACTGGCACTGAGTCCTAAAAACTTTTTTTGTGATAAATCGTGGTAAACGTTTTCATATAAGTGTTACAGGGTCAGTCGCGAATCTTAAGTAATCATCCAAGGGAACAACGATTCAACAAGTACAATTAAGTCATAAGCGCAGAATTGTGTAAACAGGTATTTAGGATGAACCATCATCGTGTATGACATGACTTAACATGTCACGTAATTTTGATTCTACAGTAGGTGGACATTTCAAATTGTTCTTTTTGTGGATGTAAGTGGTATAAAATGTGATAGAATTAACTGAGAGTGTAAGAATTATGTAGGACATTAAATGACAAAAATTGGGTCAAAAAATGAAATAGAAAAATGGAAAAACAAACGTCATGGAAACCATGTCGGTCTTTACCAAATAACATTTTAAAAATATTGGTGATTTGATAGATTTTAGTTTCTTTGCATCCTACTCAAGAATCTAATACTCGAATCCTGGCGTGACAACCAACAGCGGCACTGCATGTATTTCAGATGCGTTTCCTCGCATGCTGGCATTGAAATGAGTTTATGTGTTCCTAATCCAGACAGGAAGAAACAGTTGCAACCATGACGTTGCTTGGGATTTATCACCCAATGCTGACAGCTGCTGTATGGACCGTTTCAGAAACCTTGTTTGCAGCAACAAAAGCAACGTCTTGGCTTAAAATAAGGTTTTTGCTTGAAATTTATTTAAGTCCATTTTATTTCTTCTTGCTAAATGTGATGCATAACCTTTCGCGCTTTCGTTACCGCCATCATGAAACAAGCAGCGGCTCGAATAAGCTGCAACGCGTTAGCCATGCTTGATTTTCGTTGTTAACTTCACGTACGCACTGATGAATGATCATTTTTCTTCCGTGAGTGACACACAGTGATATCTAAAAATGGTTTGGCATTAGTCTACCATTTTTCGATTTAACTAAATCGTTCAATCATCATCTACGTTGTTGATATCTGGTGGCCGTCACCACCTTCTCCCGAAACCTTCAAAATTTAGTTTTTCTTGCCTTATGCGATCAGTAAATTGTACTTGTAGAGCTCATAACAGAAATCAAACTGCTTTTGGATGTGCAACATTCGTTCGATGTCGTTTTTCTTGTCACTGATTTAAAAAAACACGCATTTTGTCAGTAGATTTGACACAACACTCCGACAATGATGCTGAAACTATGCTTCAAACGTGGATCAGCTGGCACAGACGCGCCCTTGTTTGGGTTTGATCAACCCTTCACTGAATTGCAACAGCAAACCACCAGCATACGTGAAAATGTATACAAACGTCATAGATCTGATTAAACACAATATGTGAAACCGACCGTGTTTTCTATAATACACAAAACCCTTCACCATGGGCAACATTTCGCCGGTTTACCTAAAATAATTTATTCAAAGCGAACACTAACACCAGCTGAAAAGATGCAGCGTTTGTAGCTATTCTTTGTCAAAGTTATGACTCATTCGTGTTTAAACTCTCACAAATATTGAAAGAAAAGCCTTTAATCTGGCACCACATTAAAACACTGTTTCAACTAATTCGATGCATAAACAACTCAGTTTAGATGCTACACAATGGATTTTACCTGAAAGTGTAGTAAAATTCTGACGTTGCAATGGAATAGAAACAATTGCGCTGGAGGAGAACCTGATCAATCCGACATTAATATTTCCGTTGTTTACATTATTTCTGCAATTTTGATGAAATAAAAGTTTAAAATCCTCGTTTTTCCGATTTATTAAAAAATATTTAACTGGACTGAGATATCTAATGAATCTAAAGGAAATCAAATATAAAATGTTTCCATTTCAATAAAAATTTTTTACCACGGACATACAACCACACAGTACAAGCAGAAAATAGTGGTTGATATGTAAATAATTTTGAATAGTTGTTTTAAAGTTGACGTAATTTTTTTTCATCAAGTAAATGGTTCATACATTTATGATCTGTTTCACAAAAGTAAATTTTCATTTTTTTATGCCTGGATCAGTCTTAAACTGATTTACATACACATTTTCCTTAAAATTCTTCAATCAGCATGTTATGTTTTCTTAAAAAAGATTCACCTAAATGGCAATGACCTTGATACTCACAACATCGCACTTGGATCCGGACCTTCTCAAGCAGTGGTTGAGTTTCAAAAAAGAAATTTTGTGGTCTAATTTTCAAATAACATCTCATAAAAATTAACAAAAAATGTAATTGAATGCACTGCACCACCTGAACAAATTTGTAACGTTTGTGATCCAATTAAGAGCCGTCCTGAAGTTGTCTGCACCGACGCTTGCAGAATCGTCGAGAAGGAAAATGATGTCAGCTTTTGTTGCAGTTGCATCTCCTACAAGATTTTGTTTCAGAATTGTGGTGATATGAACCGCAATGACGTGTCACTCAAGGATGACGTAAACTGAAACCATTGGCTTGTAGAACTTCATGGGCAATGAAATTTTTACAAAACAAGGAATCCGTCCAATGTGACGAAATCAGAATGGGTTTATCTGGCGACCTTTTGGCGTCGACCATTTGGCGCCGACCATTTGGCTCTGAGCCGTTTTGTCCATGAGCTGTTTTGGCGAAAGCGCTTGTCTGGTTGATTACTATTACGTACGTGTCGCTGTCTCAAAAACTTGGTGTTTTCGATCTTGCTCAGTTGTTTTTCAAGAAGGCAACTGTTTTTTTAAAGAAGGTAACAAATATTGTGCGTTTGCTTTGAGATGAGATTGAGCATATTTCTGTGTTTAGGACTTTAACGAAGTGTTATTCTTCACATTAAAAAATCGTCTCATTTTCGCACATATCCAATAACATAAATAGCTGTGAATCGTTTTAATAAGAGGGATAAACGAAAGTTTTCCCACGATGAGTTTCTGCACGTTTTTGAAAAACGCAGCAAAGGTGACCCATTGCCATTGTTTTGAAGATGCGAATTACAAAATGAATGCAAATTCTAATCATCGCAAAACATTTCAACTCACGGGTGCCCCTTGAATATTTGCGAAGTATTAGCTTGCACTTACAATATAGATAAAACTTCCAACCATGTTTCATCCAGTTTGATTAGACACACTTGCCAGTCTCTG
>JGI24158J21664_10005898_pt1 | contig 16075 bp, 8 predicted proteins | sample Ectturendosymbi3_FD_21664 | JGI IMG/M metagenome (IMG submission 21664)
AGAGATGTTATCTCTGGCAGAGATAGCTATCTCTGCATGCAGAGATGTTATCTCTGGCAGAGATAGCTATCTCTGCACGCAGAGATGTTATCTCTGGCAGAAATAGCTATCTCTGCATGCAGAGATGTTATCTCTGCCAGAGATAGCTATCTCTGCATGCAGAGATGTTATCTCTTCCAGAGATAGCTATCTCTGCATGCAGAGATAGCGCTGAAGCGTGTCAAAGAGCGCGCTAAAAGCGAAGTGCTCGCTTGGAGACGAGCACTGTATTGTAAAGAGAAAAACGCTTTCATAGAAAAATGCTGTCAGGATAACATGCTTTCTTTCGACACGCATCAGTGCTATCTCTGCTTGTAGAGATGTTATCTCTGCCAGAGATAGCTATCTCCACACGCAGAGATAGCGCTGAAGTGTGTCAAAGAGCGCGCTGAAAGCAAAGTGCTCGCTTGGAGACGAGCACTGTATTGTAAAGAGAGAAACGCTGTCAGGATAACATGCTTTTTTTCGACACGCTTCAGCGCTATCTTTGCATGCAGAGATGTTATCTCTGTCAGAGATAGCTATCTCTGCACGCAGAGATAGCGCTGAAGCGTGTCAAAGAGCACGTTTAAAGCGAAGTGCTCGCTTGGAGCGAGCACTGTATTGTAAAGAGAAAAACGCTGTCATAGAAAAACGCTGTCAGGTTACCAAGCTTTCCTTCGACACGCTCCAGCGCTATCTCTGCGTGCAGAGATAGCTATCTCTGGCAGAGATAACATCTCTGCATGCAGAGATAACATCTCTGGATGCAGAGATCACATCTCTGCGTGCAGAGATAGCTATCTCTGCCAGAGATAACATCTCTGCGTGCAGAGATAGCTATCTCTGGCAGAGATAACATCTATGCCTGCAGAGATAGCTATCTCTGGCAGAGATAACATCTCTGCATGCAGAGATAACATCTCTGCCAGAGATAACATCTCTGCATGCAGAGATAGCACTTTTTGTGCTAAATCTGTCAGATATAATATTTTTACAAACGGCACCCCATAGACTAGAATGCTTAAAAGGGTTTTCAGGTTTAACAAGAAATTTTGAAATGTTCTGAAGTGCAGTGCTAATTTTCAGGGCCGGCTAGTGGATGAAATTCGGTGATACTGGGCATGCACCAATCCAGCTTCATGCAAGTCACCCGCACAATAAAAACCCTTCTCAAATGGCCGATGCTGCTTCATGCAAGCAACTGGTTGCTAGGTGGGCGTAGCTAGACAGGATTCATCATCAGTGATGCCAACCCTTCTCACAACAAATATACCAAAGATTGTCTAAAAATATACCAAATATATACCAAATTCATATCTGTAACGAAACATACAATTCAATGCTGCTTTTTCAACCCTTTTTTCCTATTTCTTTTACTAAATGATTAACAATAACAGTTGCTGTTCAGCAGGACCATCATAGAGATGCTACAAGTTCATTTTCTACTTCTTTAACTTTGACAGTGGCAGATTTTGAACCACTAGAAACTTTGATCTTCTAACATCTGAAATTGTATTTTTATTTTTTTTGTAGTTCAGCGCATTATTAGGCAGAGCTGTGTTTCGGTTTGCAATTTTCCTTTTGCACAGTTCGAAGGGATACACAGCACTGGCAGAACACTGCTTTGCAGGCCAGAAGCCATGTAAGCTCTATCAGTCGCTCTTTGCTAAATATTGTGCCTCTTTCATGTGCAACATTCCCACCTTTGGTTGAATTGGCTGACAAAAAATCGTCTGGCTACAGCCAAGTTCAATATGTTCAGAACTTCTCAACTCTCTTGGGTCTTATTTTCTGCTAACCCGCTCACTTCCACTAAACTTTTTGATATAGCTTTATCACACTATGTTTTCTCTGTGTCAGGTTTGTTCGATAACAAATACATTGATTTTTAGTCTCAACCAAACCCTCGGTCAAAAATATACCAAATATATACCAAATTTTCCATACATAACAAATCAAAAATTTATATACCAAGCACTATGAAAATATACCAAAATTTTCAAATTTGCTATATATATATATATACCAGTTGGCAACACTGTTCATCAATGATCTGGAATGTTATCCGCGCTGTGATTGGCTGAAAACCTCTTATTAAGCAAATAGGGTTATATTTTGTAAATATGCTGCCGGGATATGGAGAGGCATGATATGATTGTCCTACATGATCATGCTGGCGTTAATGATAACGAAATATTGCCTCGGCAACTGTGCTGTAACAATGTACTGAGCATCATGAAAACGTTCTTCCATCACAGAGATGTGCACAAGTAGGCCTAACACCAGGTCCAGATATCCTTTGTGTCAACGGTTAATTCTTGATTTCCGCGTAGTTACAGCTGACTTGTTCCGCTCAGTGTTGGACGTTCATGTTAAAAGTGGTAGAGAACTATCGACCGAACACTACCTGCTGTGACCATCACAGTGACTTGTTACTCATGGGTACCACCTAACGGTGACCGTTTATCTACATGTGGCGACATCTACCCACCGCCACATCACTTCCCTCTCTATTTACTTGAAGTTCTATCACTTATCATCCATACTTAACTCTCAGTTTACAAGTTCGACCCTTACCCTTTGGCTCAAGACGATCTTCAACGGAGGATGTTACTGAGAGGGGCTTATGGCCTTTCTCTCAGGTCCCTTATCGGGAGCCATTTGTTGCAGTTGTCTGCATCGCCTTGAACTGCTGAGGCAAGCACAAGAGAAAGATGGCAATTCGGGGCATTAACTAACAGGAAAGCAACCAGCAGCAATACAGCTCCCTCAGTCAGTTCATTCTACTACTACTCGGTTGCACTATCATTATATAGGGATAAGTGAACTACGAGAATTCGCTTGTGGTGACTATCACAGTGACTTGCTACTCGTAGGTACCACCTAACGGTGATCATTTCTTTTACATGTGGCGCCATCTACCGACCGCCACATATGGCGTCAGAACAAACCGATTCTTCTTTGTGATGTACGAAATCCCGTAGCACTCACAGTAAAAATTTTGAAAATGCAGTCCTGGGAGAATTTCAGGCGTGAACCTAATTCCAATTGCTGACAAGCCAGAAAAGTGTTCAGTCAAACCACTAGGCGTCTTCGCAGCAAGTGATCTCATATTGCCAGATGCATCAAATACCAAACTGGTGACTTATTACTCAGCAATGAGAAGGCTATCGTTGGCAGATGGTGAGTGTATTACAAGGACCTTTCAAAACCAGTCACTATATACACTACCGGACACAAACCAGTTACATTTGTGGAGAAAAGTACTATCAATGCAGCTGAAGTTGTCCTTGTTGTATAAACAATGAAACTTGGGAGGGCTACAGGCTGCAATGAAATCCGACATGAAGTGCTCAAAGCCTTGGATCGAGAAGTTCTTTGGCTGACTCAGGTGTGCCAGGCCAGCGTGGTGTTATGGAAGGGCATGGATAGACTGGCAAACTGAGGTGATCATCCTCAGTGACAAAGAGGAGGCAGGTGTGAATGCATGAATTACCGGGGCATGTCTTTCCTTAGCTTCTCTGGAAAAGTATAAGCCAATTGCTTTGAAAAAAAATGCCACTAAACAATTGAACCATAGGTGGACGATACCCGGTTTGATTTTTTTCCCCGCTGTCACTACAAACCAACCGTTTCGAGAAATTATTGTGACTAGTGTCACTCCATTGTCGAGTAACATACGTCACAGAGAAATGATAACGCCACAGTGGAGGTTCTAAGGGGCTGCTCGGTGGCACCTCCAGTTTTTTGCTTAATTTCATGTTCAAGTTTGTTTGATTCACATATACAGCAGATAACTTTCAGCCAGCAAAATTTTAAACGATATGAATAGTTTCTGGCTACGGTTCTGACGATATTCACAAGCCTAGGTCACTTGTAACATGAACGCGAAAGGCCAGACATATGGAACGAAAATATATGAACAGTGACAAGGCCCAAAGAAAAGAGCAGGAGTTAACAACTTAGTAAAGTGAGACCGTGGATGGTAGAACAAACATACAAAGCAAACAAGCTTGCGTTCTCCAGTATAAATCGTAATCGAAGACTCGGGCGACGCCCGAGGAGCCCGTATGCCGGAGAAGCTACTGGGCTGTTAAAAACACCAAGAACACAGTTTAAAATACAGGCAAAAATGACACAGCACTGGTATTTTTCTTAAAAAGACTTCAAAATCACAACTCTTTTTCATCTTGAACGCAAAAGTAACATGACTGAATACTCATTCTACAAGTGCATTAGATACCGGACAGCAAAGACAAGATAAAACACACCTAGCAACTAGCAAGTTGTCCGTAAGCATGCCAATTGCGTTGCCAATGCAGAAATAAAATATAGCTATTTAGCCTTATCAATATAAAAAACACAATTGAAATTGATATGTCAAATCTTTCATTTTGCGTATACACCACTTTTGGCCCACCTTAGAAAACCTATTGTAAAAATCCACTATGCCCCCCCCTCTGGAAAAATTCCTTCCGACGCACATGCACGCAAGCATGTAAAATGACACCATTTTTGTGAAAAATTGCGTTGCATTACACCATCTGGCAACACTGTTCAACAATACAAATGCGGTAAGCAATAGATAGCAGGTTGACAGACGGTGCACGGTGTATTCTGCCAAACAATCACGAAGTACTGCCAAATTACAATATGTTACAAATAACATCGACAATATACTGCCGAAATTCTGCAATGTTTTCTTCTTCAAACGATTTAGTTTATCACTGGATCCATTACTAATTTTATTAATTAAACTTACGATGTTTAGGAAAAAAAGTGGAGGGCTAGGCCCTCCAAGAATTAATAGTAGGGGAGCCTAGGCCATGCGTCCCCCCCCCGGTTCCGCCACCTATGGGTGTCAAGTCACTGTATTTCTACTCAAAAATACGTTTCTTTTTCGGCTGTGTTACATCATAACCTTTCACCGATGACTTTGGTTTCCGACCAGAGTGTGTGCTGTCATCATTCCTAGTCTGTATGAATAGGATTGACAGTTTCAGCCGAGTCGACTAGCGCGTCACTACTGGAAGTGGCAGGACCAAGCGTATATTTTTTGCAAATGATTTGGTCCAGCTAGCATCTTTTCAGCAGGGTCTTCAACATGCACTCAATCGGTCTACCATATATACGACCAAGCCGGAACGAAAATCAGCACTAAAAAGACCGACGTATGATGCCTCTCCAGAAACCCGAGGTAGTGCAGGCTGCAAGTGAGCTGAAAAATACTGCAGCAGATCGAGAGATTTCAAATACCTTGGGATGGTATTTCCATGTGATGGAAGAATTAACAGGGTGATTGATAGGAGAATTGCTAAAGCTAACACAGTTTTGACTGCGCTTTATCGCTCTGTGGTGACAAAGCGGGAGCTTTCGAACACCGCAAACCTGTAAGCTTTTAGATCGGTCTTTGTTCCGGTCCTCACGTATGGTTGTGAATCTTGGGTAATGGCCGAAAGATAATAATCTCATATGCAGGGGCCTGAGATTGGATTTTGCAAAGTGTTCAACGTGTGACATTTCGCGACAAAGTGCGTAGATATTACTGTAAATGCGCAAAGCTCTGAATGTCGATCCACTTCTCCGTTTCGAGAGTTCCCTGCTGCGTTGGTCCGGCTACTTGCCCAGAATGCCCAGGTAGGGTTGTTGACCCAAGACCTGCTGGCTGCAACCACCGGAAAGCGGACAAGAAGTTGCCAAAAGACCACTTGGAGTGACTACATCTCCGTCCTTGCTTGTTTGTCTTTGTGTGGAGTCAGCAGAACTTTCAGTGATTGCTGATGAGCTATTTCGAGCCCCCGCTACCCTCCCTAGAGCGAAAACGGGAACAAGACTGAATATATGATTGATTTAAGAGCTTCTTTTGGCTTTGAAATGANCTACTGGACAGAGTGCCACCAGCAATGAAACACGTAGTGAGATTTTTTCGTGGCTTTCAGACACAGTGAGAGGTGAAGAGCGGAAACAATGCGGATGGGGTGGGCGTTGTTTGGGAGGGTGCACAGGCATGGGCGTCCGATGAAATACTTACAGGGGTGGGGGCAACGTCAACATTTTTCTCATCCTTGTCAGGTTGCAGACGGTGCAATTCAAATGTACGTTCACGAAACGCTTTACACTTTCTACAGGACTATATCACAAAGAAAGAGCTTCATGTTACGACAATAGTCACAAAAAAGCGCTTAGTTGGCAACTATAACCAGCTATATTACAATGGTTTTTACAAAAGGCTGTCGGCACATTTTCAAAGCAGAGTACGTCATTTCGCAGAAGTATTGCCGTGATCTAAACCACAAATGGTGACTTTATTTTACGCAAGACTTGTCGGCATCACTTAGAAACAAGAGCTGCAAACCTCTAGGGCAGTGTTTCTACAACTTTTTTATTCCATCGCCCCCTTTTCATTCTCGACACGTAGTTTTCGCCTCCCAAGCCTGATAAAGCGAACACAGGGTAGTAACTTTAAATAATTTTATTTAAAGAAGGTATTAACCCTGGCTGAATCAAGCCTTTGAAAAGCTGAAATGAGCACTTGTATCACGATGCTAATATTACGTTCATATTTTCTGAAAAGAATCCAGGGTTTCGGATCCGGAGAGCTGGAGCTCAAATTAAAACTCAGAAGCCGGATCCGCAGTTCAGGTAAAATTTAGGACCGGGGCCGGAGTTACAGTATAGTGTAGCGATCTAAAAAGAACTGAGCTATAATGAGAGGGTATATAATAAAATATCCATAGCTTTTGTAGCTGCGCAGTCATGCTGTTTGGATGGAGTATGATTAACCCTGATACCATTGCAGATTTTAGCGTGAAATGCACTGCACGCCATTGTAAAGTAGGAATTTTTATAAGAAACTGCAAGGCTTACTATCAAGTTTTAGTAGATTGATTTTTTTAAGGAAAATGTTAAGTACCCGGTGTGGACCTGCAGAAACCCGATTTTCTCTGATTCTAGAGACCCGATGATAATTTTATGTGGTTCCAGGGACCCGATTTTCAATTGTATGGACCCGAATCGGGTCCCTAAAATACCAAGAACCCGGCTAGATTACTGACAAAATTCACTAGGAAAGTTTACGTTTACAAGCAGTAGCATAACATGAAAGTTATAAATAATTGGTTGCGAACTGGCATTGCTTTCTATAGCTGCACATTATTAAGAGGATATAAAAAGCAGTGTAAAGAAATGTGGACTGTTTCTTGAAGTTTTTATCTGTGGAATTAAATCTGTTTTCAGGACGGTAAACAATCAGTCTTATTTTCTCCTAAGCTTAGCGCGTAAAATTGTGCTTTACTTTGCGATTCATCACTGCTTATTATGAGTGCAAAAGATAAGAAACTGTAAGTTTTCAGCAAGCATCAAATGTGAATTTCTTGCTAGAAGTCATACTATTTCTTTGAACAAAGGGCATTTAAACACATCTTCGCTTTTGGGTTAATGCAGATGTGTGCGTGTTTGAAAGAACACATGAAAGTCGAGTACGCGTTTTGCGCTCTTTGTATGGTTTGCCCGGGCAGCGCTGCTACCTATGTTACAACCTCTCCGCTGGTGTTGCGTTAAATGCGCGGTTCACCACAAACGGATGTGCGCGAAGAACAACACCCATATATATCTGGCGCGAATAAGCAATAATAGAGTGATCGCGGCGAGTGATCTCTATTGCTGCTTGCTGTCACAGTGTGAAGCTTTCCTCACATGCCGCTCGAGTTTTCCTGTCGCAACAAATGGAATCGCCAAGACAGCAACAGCCAAAGCATGCAACGAGTGCAAAACACTTGGTTAATTGTAAATTTCCAAACAGCCATTTTCTTGATTCTGCCCTAAGAGAGAGAGAGAGTTTATTGGCGGAAACATTAAACAATTTCATCCAAATTAAAGTTAAGGCGCTGGGACAGCGAAATTAACCTGTTATACAGGTTGTCTCGTCGGGCGCCCCTCGACTATTTCATGAATTTCTATTGTGGTTTAAGTTGATGGCCGAATTATTGCGAATTTAATGAGGTTATACTTTTTGAAGAGGTTGCAGTCTGCTGGATGATCAAAACAGTCGCGCAGGAGTACTGGGTCGCAACCGGTATCTATCGTGGTCTGCTGAGTTCCGCAAAGAGCTGAACATGGCAGAGAAAGTGTAAACCCAGCTAAAATGAAAATCTGCCTGGGTTTCCATAACCCTTTCGCATCCAAGCAGACAACTGTTGCTCTGTAGCAGTTCGTGTTTTTGGTGATTTTTCACTAGATGTGGTGATTTTTAGACTAATCTTGTGATTTTTCACTGTAAACTAGTGATTTTTTGCAAGGTATGTTTTTGAGGAAGATTGTTTGTTTTTTTTCCTAAAATTTCAGCCCTTTACAACCCGTAAACAATTGATTACGTGAATCGTTGTTTGCACCAAAAGAACGAAAAAGTGCTTCGATTTTGAGTTTCTTATTGTTTTGTTTTTATGTCCGTGCTGTTTATTGCTTCATGTCCGTGCTGTTTTTAAGACGTATTTTTACACCAAAAGAACAAAAACGTTTGTGGGATTTGAGTTTCTTATTGTTTGGTTTTCATGCCCGTGCTGTTTATTGCTGCAGAGTTGTGCATGACGGTATTTTCATTTCCATGCAGGAACACTGCAGTGGAAATATTTAATGAAATGATAAGTTGACTGATCCAAAATACTCCGTGAATGGTGTGGTTTTCAGTTCTTGAAAGCACCATGGAGATTGTTGGTATTATATTTTCCAGGTTTCAATATCATCTATTTCAAGAAACTTGCAAATACAAAAGTTTTTGGGTGATGAAGTAGATAATCATACCATTTCAAGCAAAACTGCAAACTTCTCCGCAAAAAATGTAAATCAAGTGGTATGTCTTCAAAATTAGTGAATTTTTTTGTGAATTTAGCGATTTTTGCGGAGAAACCTGTTGCACCACTGACAGTTACTGTCTCGCTGTGTTACCTACCAAGACGTTTGTGTTCAACAGTTGTATGCAGAAAAACTTCTGCAGTTACGTACTCGAAGTAAACCTTTTGAAGATTTTATCTTGCCATACTGGTGTTACGCAATAAAGACCAACAGTAGAACAATCCGCTCAAAAGTTTCGCAACCTGCCTCTACAGGCAAAAGAGTGGATTTGATTGAACTGCAAGCTCATCACTGCATATTACCAAAACAGTGAACCTGGTTCTTGTGCAGCGTGTAATACCGGCAAATAAACTATCAATACCAGAATTAAATCAAATATAATCGTAATTAAGCCGCTGACGGAAGGTTATCCAGGGTTTTTTTGTTTTTAGTACCAATTTCGAGGGTGTGAGGGCAAATGCTCGTTTTGCTTCCCCCTGCTGACGCCATGTGCACAAGGTGGACTCGGGTTTAAAGTATGCGGGTGCGAAGCGGGTGCGGTTAAAAGTTTTCAGGTGTGGATTAGAAGTTTCCCGGGCTGGAGCGAGCAAAGTTTCACCTCGCGGAAGACTATCCATACCGAAATTTTTATCCAAACTACCCATACAAAAAAATTTATACTAAGTATTTCCAAGAAATCTGCAATTTCGTCAAGACACTTTTAAATTTGTGTGTGAAAGTATTTTTTACTTGAAATTTTTGTGAGAAGCACGCTGCACACATCGGCATTTTGGTTTGAAATTAAAGCTTTTTATACGATATGTGAAGAAAGTTTCAAACTAGTGGAATTGTTGTTGATACATATTAGCAGCTCAGATAATTACCTACAAAATTAACTTGAATTTCAGTTTAATAAACAATACTTTTTTTACTCCTAATGTTTGCAGCATAAAATAATTGCATGGCGTAAAACCTTCCACAAGCAATTGCCTTGAGCTGATCGTGCAGCAAGAAAACCATATCCACTGGTAACGTTTTACTCTCAAATTTTTCATATTCTGATGCAGGGTGATCACTTTTACTGGAAGATTTTAGCTGAGGGAAGTGAGGCATTTGCCTTAGATCCCCCATTTGAGATTCCGAGGATTACTATTTTCAAATAATCATCAAAAAGAGCTCTAAACTGGAATGTGATCATCACCAAATAGTTTTCGAAAATGATGCAGGTTGTGCAGAACGCGGATACCTTCGGCTGTTAGTTCGACGCACTACTCCAGGGAAAAAAGCGCATACGAAGTGAATTGTAGAATACATCTGCATGATTCTATAACCAACGCTTCAGAAATGTTTTGCGTCATGCAGATCCCTAAATTCCTAGATACACCACTGATCGATTTGACAGTAAAACGGAAAGACTCACCAAAGTGATATTAGTTCGACCTTTGGAATTGTAATTGCAAACAACTTGAATGGCATCACCTTTCCGGACAATTGTCTCTTGTGGCAAATATAATGCTTCTTGAAAATTAAAATCATAGGATCCATCTCGAGCAATATACGGCAGCTCTGTGCCATTCCTAAACAAGAAAAGATTTCGTTGAAATGAAATAAGCATTCCCAAGAGAAAATGTATTGTTTCCCAAGAGAAAATGTATTGTTTCCCTTGTTTTAAAACACTGTCCTGCCGCGCGTACTAAAACGCAATCTCTCCAGAAAGCTTTCGTTTCAAAAAGGTATCATAATAAGAATCGAATGCTTCGAAGCTTTGCTGATGAAATTCTCTTTGATTGGTATCTCCAGACGAGTTTTCATAGATGTTCTTTTCTCGAAAACCTTGCACAACAGTAGGTTTTGCAGATGCGCTGGTTTTCTGGTTTCAAAATATTATATTTCAAATTATTCTCGATCAAGGATTTATTTTTTTTTCATTAATATCACTTGTTTTGCTTAGCCGCCGCAGCGGAGGTAATCGAAAGAGTTTCGTATTACTTTGTTCCAGGAGTGGCTGCAGTTCAAACTTTCAGTGTTTTGAAATGGCAAGGACATTTCTCGCAGCAAAAGTTTATTTCAACCCGGTCAAGACTGGTTAGGTTAAAATAAGCATTTTCATTTAATGAAAACATATTTCGCTCTTTGATGTGCAGTTTTTATTCATGTACAGTATAATATTTCATTACTTCAGCCAGTAATACTACTGTACTGCCGGTAACTTCGTTTTTCCAGTGACGCATTTTTCACCATCATTTTATGCGTTTCAAAGAAACACTGTCAAGGTTGCAAAAAGTCAATCCTTGAATAAATTTGGCATCACGGCACAACGCATCAAGATACAAAGCAAAAGCTACTTTCAAGCAACAAAGCACAAGCAAATTGCGGATTAAAACTATTGCTTTGAAAGTGATACGTTGCTGCAAAATTTACCTTATGTGTCTGACAGTCAATCCTCTTCCCAACAAATGTGAATGAAGCATGACAGTAAAGACGTTAATCTCTTGTTGGCCTGCCAGATGCATCGCCTGCATTGGAGTGAAGATATTTTTCCTTGAAAATCTAAGTTTTATATTCAAATTGTTCGGGTTGCATAAACTACCTACTCATATTGAATTAAACTTGGCACATCATCAGATCTAATGGCCAAAGAAAATGAGCCAATAAAAATCAAATGACCTCGGCTTAGGCTTTGAACTTTTTCATCAAAAAGTACGTAGTGCAGATTCACACATGAAATTGCTTCTGCAATATGTTGCAACATTACTTCTTTACCCATTGCAAAGAAAAATCTCCTACAAATTTTTCACCCACTGGTCACTGGATATTACATACATGAACTTAAACAGATTTCAGAAACAATTACTTAATCCAGAAATGCAACTATAACCTGAAACGGAGTTGCAAAAAAATAGATTCCAAACTTTCCTCTATATTTGTGCTTAAGACTGTATTAACACAATTCGGATATGTACGATATCCTCCATTCCAGTCAGAGGCGTAATGAGGAGGGCAAAGGGGGGCATCTGTCCCTTGACGCAGGACTTTTGGGCGCCAAATTAAAGTTGAAGGGCGGCATTAGCTCAGTGGTAAAGTGTCCGCCACCCAGTTGGAAGGTTGGGTGTTCGATCCACAGCCACTGAGTGAATTGCCATAGCGCTGCTTGGGCAAGAGCGTTCACCTCAACCGCTCAGGAAAGAAGCACATTTCAGGCTTAGGCCTGCCGACAATTGTTGTCTCCAATATTAACAAAATAAAAATTGAAATCAGAATGTCACATATTATTTACGAAATGCCAAATGTCAGCCGATGCTAATAATGACAATTTACAAAATGTCGAATGCCAGCGGCTGAATTGCGAAATCTCATCAAGATCATCAAGGTTCGCAAAGCGAGCAGTTATGAACTTTAGTGCCGTTTCAAGGCGGAGTTTCTGTGTGCAGCAATAAGCGCCCGCTTGTGGTTTGAGTCACGACTGCGTCATAATGCGTTCAGATAGCCAGGGTTGTGAACGTTCCGACTCCCCTATATTTTAGAGTTGCGTTAAAAGGGGACGGGAATCCAGTGTTCACAGTGCATGCAGTGTAATATATTACGCATGTTTTTAGCGCAGGCGATGAAATGTACACAGTGTTGTTACCAGGGGTATGCAAAGGGGTATGAATGAGGAGACGGCCCTGACATCCCAGGCAGTGGGTCATCCAAAAAATGAAATTACAAAAAATGCATTTTATCAAAATCTTGCAACTAGACCGGAGGGGGAACATTTTCTGTGAATGTTAGTAGCCCGCAGCAATTTTTAGTAGTGCTCATACAAGCTTTATCACACAGCATTCATATTCATAAAGTATCAAACATAAAAATCATTGGCCCACTCCAAGTTTCCGGTTGCGCGGCGCGAGTGCGCGACCGCATGTTTGCATCCCTGAATCAGACGCTTTTTATTGGCTACTAAAATGTGCTGCATGAATCTGAGGCGAACTTGCCTGAGGGGACTTGCAAATGTATGTTAAGCAATCTGAGAGAGAGATGAATCACAGCCATCGCTCCCTTCATTTGTTTTTACTGAACAAAACATCCTTATCAAGTTGTTTATATTTCAAAGGAATATCAAAGGCTGCAATGCATCAAATTGGATGGTTGTACTCCTTTTTTCAGATACTATTTATAAAAGAAACAAGACAACTCTATCTCTTAACATGCCTCAAGTGCTATCTTCTTTTCGTGGGCCTATCTGATACGTATTTGCAGAACCGTAATTAAGGGGGAGCAGGGAGAATCCACCCTGGAGCAATTTTCACCACCCCTAGAAAAATGTGTTGGTGCTATAGATGTAAAATACATGCTATCGATGTAAAATTTGGGACCCCTCAGAAAACACTTCGCTTCCCGTGGTGTTCCAAGCTGGTCACGGGCCTGCACACTTGCATGAATGAAGGCAATATCTAATCATCAATGCATAGCCTGCCCATGTTATTCAAATGCCTGTTTTTTTCACATTCCTCACTACTAGAATTGGGTAGGGGGTCATGCATACAAGCAGGGCCGGCCCTAGCAGATGCGGGGCCCAATGCAAGACCAGGGCGCGGGGCCCAATGCATGACCTAAGCGCGGGGCCCCTCTGAGCAGTGATTTTATGACGTCAACTTGTTTCGTCAACCGTGTTACGAGCGTGGTAGAGCGCAGATATGCAGTGCAACACTAACACAAGAATTGATCACGTTTGCTAACGTTTGCGAGGAAATTTGCTAGTTCTGACGAGAGCATTCTTTGTTAACAATGAAATTTATATGGTGTTTCTACCGAATTCTCGAACGTAAATTGTATCTGGCAAAACGCAAATTGTGTCTAGTGGTGCTTGTCTTCTGAAAGTTGATTTTAGTTCCTAATTGCGAATGTGTGCTGCTTAATCAAGCTCATTCAATTTCACTATCGTAGAGATCTGATGAGGCAACCTGAGCTCGGCAAAAACGTTTGAAATAAACCTTGTTTTAATTACGCTAACTAAAGACAACTACAGTTGTGCAAAAAATAACTGTCCCCAGAAAAGTAACAGAAAATTTCTTTAGCGAATATCAACTATTCTTTTTGCATATCAGCGGAAGTGTTAGAGTCACCTCCAATCGAAGTAAGCCTTGTGATATTCTTGTGGTGAGATCTGTATTACAAAGTACTGACGAAACAAAAGTTATTGTTTCAGTTTCATACAGAGTGGCATCGTAGTTTCTGAGATATAACCTAACAAATTGGAAGTTGCAAAAAGACTGAATAGGTGCATGGGGTGGGACGACTTTTGTTTAAGTTTTTAAGACTGCTGAAAAATACAGTAGCTCCCTGTGCTGAAAAATTTTTGAAAGGTTGGTTGAGGCCTACAGTTATTGGAAAATCTGCAATTACTTCATATATTTCTTTCGTTTCAACAGAAAAAATAATTTCTTAACCTTCTCTGGGATATCCGAAACCTACTCTAATAAGCGTTTTTTTGCTCTAATCGGTGCGTTATGAATTAAGTGGGTTTCACTGCAACCATTATCCAAGTGTGAAGTGTATAGTGATGCGCAGGTTTTATTCTGGTGTTTTGCTTTTTTGGTTTTAACAATCGAATTTGGTTGATTTATTTAGAAATATATTTTGCGTAAATAAGATAAATATCATGAGTCAGAGACCAAGAGGCATAGGTCGAAAATGTTAAGTGCGCACCCGTCGCTAGAGTTCCGCAGCAGGCGCCGCCAGAAACCACAAGAGGGAGCCACATTTAAAAAATACAATATTGGATGGATGCAGCAGCTGGGAAGCTAAACAAGAAATGGGGGGCATATATTTAAAATGGGGAGGCATCACTGCCTCCTCACTGGCGACGGCTCTGGTTAAGTGGCAGTCAAAGGAGGGCTAATGCTAGGGCAAAAAAGGCCAAAGCAGAGTAAGAAAAAGATGCGTTGGACAAGTATTTCAACAGAACTGCCTCGTAAATGCTCAAAAATATCAAGAAGAGCCACGCCATAGTGGAGATGGTGACAAAGTGGGAAGTCTGCGTGATGATGCTATGTCGTATAGTCAAAGTGCAACTTTATGCACAGGAAGTAAGATAATTCATTTCGAAATTGTTGAGTCTGACAAAGAAGGAAGCTGGTGCATCTAATGAGGCTTGCAAAGACGAAAATTAAAAATTTGAACCACTGGATGAACAAATGGTTCTCCTACATGGGGAGGTGTTATTGGTTGGAATGTTATGGACTATTTAGCCAAAAGAGAACCACCTGCAATCACAAAGCAAGTTTTCCCCACAAACGCTAGTGATGGGACACGTTTTTTTAAGTTCCACTGCAAAAGAGTAGCCCACTATATACCAATTAACGGTGAAGCGGTAGATGGTCCATGGATAATGCGCTCGGTATCGAAAATAAAATGTTGTGTTACTACCGCAAACGTTTCAACTCTAAATGTGCACTCGCACTACATTGAATACCTCATCTCCGGAGATATATTTGATTGTAGTAACTTATGGATTTAATAGGAGTTACAGCATTGTCCGTTGAAGTCTCTGCTGGAAAGGTGAAACTAGGAACATGCTCTAGACCTCGAGCCTTGCTCTTTCACGTCAGCAAGTTCTATTATTGTTACTTGATGCCCCCCTCAAAAATTTCTGCACACGCTATTGAATGGGGGTAGGAATTTATGGAACTCCTAGCTTTCAAATTTGCCCAACCAAGAAACATTTTTCCACTCTCTTCGCTTTCTTACATTTTCTGTAGATTTTCCTTGAGTTTTGCATGGCAATCGCCTGCACGTGAGTTTCCCCCACTCAGTTCGGTCCTTTTCACTGGAAAAATGGCTACGGCAAGCAACCCCTGAACTACAGCACGAAACCGCCTGGTAAGATGTTCGTGGTATTTGCAACAGGCAGAAAATCTTTTTCATTTCTGGTGCATCAATATAGTATTGTCAAGGCAATTTGAAAACTTGCGATGGCTAAAATCTTTCTGGGATAATGCAATTTCTTGCTGGAAAAACTGTATGTGAGCGGTTTAAACTAAACATTAGTATCCAGGCTAAGCTTGAAGCAACGACCACTACTGTATATCCTGTACAAAAAATGTCATTTTTACCTGGTTTAGCTTTATAAATTTGAATGTACTTAGTACCTAGTTGCAATTAATGTTCCGTTTCACATTATAACGGATCTAAAGCTAATTTCCGGGTGACAATGGAGTAGTATCCAGGCTAAGCTTGAAGCACC
>JGI24158J21664_10005899_pt1 | contig 16075 bp, 13 predicted proteins | sample Ectturendosymbi3_FD_21664 | JGI IMG/M metagenome (IMG submission 21664)
CAGTATTGCATTCCGAGACCGCAAGCACAACGCAACAGCCACGCGGCGAACACAGGGGCACAATTAAGGATTGCAAGATTGCAGGCGCCACTACGTGCCAACGACAAAGTAATCATACATTCACCATACACACCAAGTGTGATATCGGCTAATGTGTTCATACCACTGGTGAGTAATAAACTGCATCTTGTTTTTTGTGAGTGGGTGACGGAGTTTTGCCGACGCTGTCAAGTTGAGAGTGTAATTTTCACGCTACCGTACTTGACACATGACTATGCTCATTTAGATGTCCCGACTTCGTTTAATCTTCTATACCAGTGATTCTCAACCTTTCATGGTTTGTAACCCCCTTCCAAAGACCCTCAACACTTGTGGCCCCCTGCTCGTCAATAAAAATACCTAGCTTTGTTTTAGGTTTTGCACAATCGCGGCAGAGCTATTTAGTAAAGGCCTCCGCTAGTGGCCCCCGGAAATCGCTCGCTCCATGACCCCCAAGAGGGGCCGAGAGCCCAGGTTGAGAAACCCTGTTCTATACGTTTTGTGAGCTCCACTACAAAATTGTTATCCACTGTACCCTCAGAACTCACTAGCCTGCGCGCCGCACCTACAGATCAGGGGCGTCAGTGCACATAAGCCTAACGGCACTATATCGATATAAGATTGGAAGATGAATGGGTGACATTTGATTGTTCGGTTTTGATTTTTTGAAAACATTGTGTTCAACTACATTTCCAATTGGCAAAGGAGGTTTAAGACTTGTGCCAGTGCTACAGTTGTTGCAACCACTCGGTAGGTGCGTTGTTGAATGCGCGATACACCACGAACGGGATGTGCGGTAAAAAAGGCACCTATATGTAAGTGGCGCGAACAAACAACAGTAGTTGTCGATGATCCCTATTGTTGCTTGCTGTCACATTGTGAAGCTTTTCGCGCTTGCGACTCGAGCTCTCCGATCGCAGCACAGTCAACCTCTTTGTAAGTTTTTGATCAGTTTCTACATTTACTCTCACCTTTCAGTCTTGTGCGTGACGTCCTCAGGTAAATGAAGAGTTCAGTGTGAGACAGAGACAGGCAATGGTGAATAGTTCATGTCTGGCTAAATACGATCCTGAGTGTTACAGCCAAAAATTTTATTCAAGACCAATTACAGTAAGCTAGCTTTTTAACTTAAACTCAACGAACGAAACAACTGATCCGCAAGCAAGTGGTCAACAAAAAAAGCACAAATCAAGGAAAGAAAATTGCAAAACCATTTACATGGGAAAACGAGCATTGCGATCTTTGCATCTACATGAAAAGAAAACACGACAAGTATAGCCGCATTTTCAGTGCCTTGGGTAGCTGTTACAAATATCATTTATAGTCCATTCATTATCAGGCCAGCGCTTGATTTGCTTCAGCGCTCTTGGCGACCTGCGAAAAGCAGGAACTACCAGCGATGGTTGGGCGGCATCTCTGTCTGAACCTGAAGGCTGGCTGTCAGGTTCGTCAGATGAACCCGGAACGACGATTGTCGCAGTTCTATCTAAAGAAGTACCTGTAACATTTTCATAACGATGAAGCACGGGTTGATTGTTGTCTGATCCATATTCGCGACACGTATCCTGTTTTTCGAATGTAAAGCCTGGGGCAAGGTCTCGCGTTAAGACGGAAGTTTACCTCGCATCAGCTTGACGAATGTGCGGTAAATATGGATATGCACTCAAGAAACCGTGCTCGATCAACGAGAGGGTCACTGTTGTTTTTCGAATCCATTCACAAACATTGGACCAGGCGTCAAAAGCCACGCGGGTGAAGCGACTGAATTCGTCAATGAAAGCAAGTGCTTATGCCAATGTGCCTTTCACAAGCCTTTCCACAGAAAGGACGCGTTACCCTGGCTCCCGCTTCTTATTCGTGGAACTGAGGCTTTGATTCCACACACCTTGCGCTCACGACAAGTGCTTGCAAAGTCATCGAGGGAAAAAGGCAAAACGTTTTGTCACACGAAGTGTTTAAAGCGTCTAATACCGAGAAGGACGTGAATTGACATTACGATTCGTCTTCCGGAATGGCAGCTGTCACTCCGGAAGATCTGAAAAGTACATCACAGAACACATTCTCTATACCAGGAGTATGCTCGACTCGATAGCTGAAAGTACCGAGCTCAGCTGTTCTGATTTTATGGTTCGTAATTTTTGTACCTTTGAACGGATCCAACACGACGACCATGGAGCGTTGATCAGTAACAAGGAAAGACTTCCGACTTGTGCGCACAGCTTCTTCAAATTTCAATAGTTGCTCGTTCCCTGTGGGATATTTTTGCTCGGCCGGAGAAAGCGTTTGCCACATAAAAGCAACCGGCCTACCAACCGTTTTGACTCAAGGCATTCCACGCGGAGCTCTTCGTTGTCATCAATAGTTACCAAACAAGACTGGACTAGACCTTTCGTCAGATCTCAGAATGCATAAATTTCTTTTGCAGTCAAAGGAAACGAGGTAATTGGCTGTTTCAGCTTTTCAATCAATGGTGTTAGGCGGTTATGGTCTGGCCTGATAGGCCCAAAAGAAAGTTTGCACCCCAAGCAAATCGATTTCAGTTTCTTTCCCTTTGAACGGTCTTTTTTCGTTGAAAGTAACGTTTCCTTCTTCCGGAACTCCGAGGAATGCAGCTAATTTCTTATCGTGCTTTTCCACAGTGTTTTATAATATTATCTGTGAAAAAATATGTGCGATTCAGTTTATTGTTTTGGAATGACGGTGTCGAATATTTTTCGAAATGCCAACACTCCATTACTCACTCTAATGGCACCCGCGTAATTCGTAGTTTTTCAAGCGCTTCAAGTGTATTTCTTACCTCCGGGAGGAATGATAATAGGCTGATTTTGAATACCTAAGTGCTGAAGTATTCACATTTGGATAGTTCGGCCACTTCATCTTCAGTCCGTGGCAAGAGTAAGCCGTTTATACTGTAGTCCGAGAATAGTCGATTACAACTCTCGGTTTTTACCGCCAACGCGTGCCGGTGCCACTATAAAATGAGTTTCGACAAGAAATGGCAAGAGGGAATGGTCAAGGAACGTTCAACTTCACCAGTTTTCAAGCAGTCACGTTTTCGAAAGTTTTCGCAGCGGCGTTAGTATCACTAGTTAACGTACCTTGAAATGACTGAGCTACTCATTTCGAAGCCATTGAAATTTTGTCGGCGTTTTCGGCCATGTGGGTAAACGATTCACATCGATAAAATTGCGTCAAGTACCAGGGTCGAGTAGAGCCATCTCTTGACTTTCAATTACAATAGAGTGACTTCCAGTTACAATTACAATGGAGTGACTTCCAATTACAAACAATAGACAAAGTAGCTGATACAAGACTCACCGGAGAATATATTGTCGCAGATGTTGCTAATTAAAGAATGTGACGGAAAATCAGGTTCACTCGGCCAGGAGTGACGAGAACTACTTCTGCTGTTACGGCAGACTCGCGAGTAATGTCTTTTGATTCTGCATTCCTTTCAAATACTGTCCCGGTTAGGGTTGTTTGTCTGGGTGCGATTCCAAGCATCACCTGCTAAAGGAGCATGGTCATTATTCTTTCGGCGGCCCTTTTCCAGCACTGATGGAGTAACAGTCCGATCATCGCTCTTTGAAGAATCATGGGTTGCTGAAATCGTAGCTGGCAATGTGCATGAAGAATGAGAGGCCGACCGTTTTTGCGCCATGCCCAAAGAATCTGCAAGATTAATGGCGGTCCGTAGATCTAGTTGCCGTACGGAGGTGGACGCTATGCCATCAATAAACGCTTCCCTTACGAGATCTTTTTGATTTTGAGCTGCTGTGACATTTTTGAATTCGCAGTCCTTTGCCACGACCTGTAAGACTTAAACGCATTTCGCTCGCTAAAAGATTCATCGGAGCGTTGTTCTCTGGCAGGTGGCAAATGTCGAGCGAATACAGGATTCTTCTACTTTTTGTAAGTTCTTTTACGGTTCTGAACATCCTCTTCACGACTGACCGTCTTCAAAATATTCTTTAATTACTGGCACTAAGGATGTCAATAGCAGTTTCAGTTTTGGAAGTTCTGCTGAAACTCGCTATTCCAGCTTGACGCTCTTTTTGTGCAATACTTCATGAAAAATATCGAACGAGTTTAGCTTAGCCAAAACTTAAAATTTCCAGCATCAGCAGCGTTCAGATCGACGTCTGATCGTTTCGTGTTTTATTAACTTGGGCACCATTCTTAGCGAAACATTCAGTTATTAAAACGTTGCGGAGTATAATTATTTAACTTATGTAAATTGTTGCAACCAACATTTTTATTCAAGACCAATTATGTTTGCTTTATTTCACTTAAAACCCAAACTGAAAGAACCATAAGTGAAAAATAATCTCATAATTGCATGATAGTGGGCGCACACTTGGCCTAAAAGCATATTACCCTAGAATACATTTAATGCCACTAATAACGGTATATTTTCAATCGAGTGTTTAATACTGCTTCACATGCTTGATCAGTGAACTTCTGATGTGAAAGAAAGTTTTCGTGAAACAGCAAATCAACGAAGTAAACGACAGATCCGGAAAGCAAGTAGTCAATGAAAACAGCGCAAGAATGCAGCTGCGCAATCAACGAACGGAAAGCGCAAAACCAATTCCATGCGAAAACTAGCGTCACACTGAAATTCTTAAAAGCAGTGGCGGATCCAGGGGGAAATTTAAAGCAAATGCCCCCCAAACGTCTGCGGCGCCCCGTTGAATGGCGCCCAGTTTTGGAGGTTATCGAAGTAGAAACGCATTCATTTTCACTAACACAGCACAGTAGTTTATTTTTTAATGCCTGATGGCAGCATAGAAAGGAAAGGCAGCAGTAAAAACAGAAATGCAATATGGAAAACACATAAAAGAGGCAAGATTCTAGCAGACTCACAGGCAGCTTCTGCATGGAACTGGTCATGTACTGGACAGATTTTACCGAGCTAAGCGTCGCCCAAGGTCCTGCAACTGAAATATTTAAAGGAACTGTTGAACGTAACTAATATCCTTCCAACACTGACAAGCTACAGTATCTTGTACTATGGGTAAATCCAGCACTTTCCTTGTTTGCTTTGAAACGGTAGCTGTGTTATCAGCGCTGGGTTTTCAATGTATATCACGCAACACACAAGTCTTCTGTTGTAGTAAACATTTGCGCTGTGATATGAAGCTGCTGGCCTGAGATAACGAAAATGAAAAGTCCGCAGCGATATCCAACTTGTTTGTTATTGAGCTCGGGTATAAACAGGGGTGTTGTGCTAAAAAAGAGATGTGGGAACGCCGTTGCCACACGTTTCCACCCTACTACACTCTTGCATATCAACCATACATCGATAAACAATTTAAAATTTTAGGTTGGTAATGTTTGTGGTGGTGTTGGCTGACAAAGTGAGAAGTGTTTATAGACCAGGGGTCCCCAACCTTTTGTTTATCATGTACCCCTTCAGCATTCCGACAGATGAGCATGTGCCCCTTCAGCATTTCAAGAGACAAGCATGTACCCCTTCAGCATTTCGACAGGTGAACATGTACCCCTAAAATCTTGTATGATAAAATATTTTATCATCATTATACATAGATATAATTAACAATAAGCAAATAATGATGTTTGAAAATAATATTCACTGATATATGTATAAATATTTCAAAACAAATATTATGTAAGTATATTTTTTCTTCTATTGCTAACCTTAAATGTACTCCTTCAGGCAGACAAATGTACCCCTGGGGGCACATGTATCCCAGGTTGGTAACCTCTGTTATAGACGGACACATTACAAGCAAAAAGGCTTGGATTATGTATGCAATGCAAATTATTAAACGTTGGGCTGTCGGTGTCTTGCTTCTGTTGAACAGTGTCACAACTTTTTTTAAACCTGGGCTAGTGTGACGTAATAATTTTTTCTTTCACATCAGGATACCACTGTCCAAGCATCTGAAGCTGTTTTCATTTTCAGTAAACAATTGATTGAATCTCTAACCGTTATTACTAGCGTTAAATGTATTTTTTAGTCCAGTGTGAAAAGGTGATTGTCATTTAACTGTTTACTCGACTCCTATCATGGGACTTGAAGTGTCAGGTGTTAGTGTAATCAGAACCGTTCTACTTCTATCCCGGTCTGGAATACGTTTAAGACCTTGTTTTTGATCTCTCTAAGGATGGCCAAAACAGTGTCCAACACTAGCACGTAGCATGCTTTGGAGTATACCTTTCAAATACATTTGTAGATTGTTTGTGACACCTCCAGTGCTGTTTTTGACTGTAGAGCCTGTGAAAAACCGAGGCCCATCTTTTTGGACCCGCTTCAAAAGTCTTGTTAATTAATGATACAAAGCGCTCTTAAGCTGTAGTGACTCCCTGAAAGATGGCGTAGCTCAACCAATAAATGGCGTAGCTCAACCAATNAAAGTATCACGTTCTTGGCCTACTAAAAGTAACCATTTTTTGTGTCATACCGAACGGTTGTCTTGACAATCTGGGGTATTTAAACAAGTGAAAACGTTTTGGCGCCCCCCCTGTGTGACTCCCTCCCCAAACNCCTGGTCTGGATCCGCCACTGCTATAAAGTTGGCAATAGCTGCCCTGTAACGTGTACACTGCTATTACAAAAACCCCAGCCAATGCAACAGACGTTGGAGAAATGATGTAAACGTGGCAGTGCCAGGTATTTCCATAATCAGCATCACCGCGGTGAAGCTGTTGGTATGTGTTGTACTCACCTACTTGTGCATATGATCAAGAACTCAAGTTTGGAGGTGGAATCATTACATTGGTTTCTAATGAAAAAAGAAGCATCATGAAATCAGTAGATTATCGTAAATATACTCCTACCTTCTGTAATTAATACCTTTATCAAGTTCATCAAGTAACTTATTTGTATTGCTGCTTGGCAAAGGACCCTGGGTTACATTTAATGTGGGAATCCTGTTTGGAACGCAAAATTTTTGGTCACTTTACAGCATAAATGTTCTGCATTTGCCCAGTTCAGCGAGATCAGAGACGCTTTGTAGTGGAGCGTCTTCTGTTCATATCTTGAGCTGTATCCAACTTTTAAGGCTGTTCATTGGACAGTTTAATATGTCGCGGTTTCGTGCATGTGCCCAGGTCGATGAAGTTGGTGCTGACAACGACAGTGACGACGACTACGACGACGACACGAAGGAGCTCAAGCACAGGAAACACTTCCTTTTCCCCCCTGATTATGTGACCAACAAAGAAATGTTGAAGGTAATCGATAAAAAACAATACTTCGCAGAAAACTTGAGCAGCTCCAATTACCTGCGCCGAACTAAGCTATGTGACGTGGTCATATGTGCCTTGGCGGTTCAAAGGCTGCCATAGATTTGCTGAAAGAGTGATCCAAAACTTATAGGGTACCGCTAAGAGATCGGCAACGACTAGCTTGTGGCTGCCTTTTCCATATATTGGGTAGTATCATTTTAGGACAGCGTTGCTTAAACATTTGTGGGTCACGGACCCCTAGTAAATCCTAATAAAAGTTACAGACCCCTCAAGAAGAAACGTTTGAATAAATATTCGAAATTAGGTTTCGTTTATCGTAGTAGTAATCGAAATGTCTGCAAACCTATTAACCCTTTGCATCACATTCACGGCTCCCTTTAGTCAAGTTCATGGGACCCAGGTTAAGAACTCCAGTTTTAGAAAATGAAAGAGCAACTGATTGAAAAGTCTCACAAACGCAGAATTTTTTTTCACTGATACTGAACTGGTGACCTCGAAGTAAGGAAAGAAAAAATAGATTGTTTAACAAGAGATTCGATAGTAATTAGAAAATGCTAAATAACAGATTTCTGCTACGCCCGCCCACAGGTAGGCTATGCTGTTTCTACAGTACTTTGCTGCTGTGTTAGTGTGAACGTTTAAAAGAACTGACTGCCCAGAAAATGTGCTTTAAAGCTGAAAAAATATCATGAGTAAACAAATTTTAAAGTTGCGTTGACCGCACACAATCGATTTGACGGCCCCGTGAAAAGACTACAGCGGTAAACTGAGCCTAAAGTTCAATCTGCGAAGTACAGCTTTCACCTGCCGTTATTTACGCTGAACACCATTCCTATTGACCTCAACGTTTGCTTCGTTTAATTACCGGTAGTCATGCCACGGGCATGACATCCTTAGAAAGCTAGATAGTTATACGGTGGTAAACTTAAGTCTAAAAGCAATTCACGGCTTGCAGCGAATTCACTTGCAGTTTTGCTTGTACAAGTTTGCGAGAAATAGCATTAGTTCTCAAGGAACTGATCTTTCTTGTTTCTACGCAATTGCGCGGAAACAGGTAAAAGGCGCGCAGCCAGATTTTGATTGATATGGAGTCAACAAAAACCGAGGGGGCAATTTCAACAAGACTGAAAAAAGATCATCACCCAATTGTTGCAAGGAGGCATCAATTGCATATGGGGTCTAGCATCACGGGCCTCTATTGACGATCCTATTGTGTTATAGGCTTAAATGACTGATGTGAGCAACCTGTGTTTGACAAACAGTAATGTCAAGATTTAATGTCTCATCATCTGTAGATTCCGTACCTTGCATTCCTTCGAGAATACTACCTGGTGGTGAGAAAATTCGTGAAAGCAATGGAGCCTCACATTGACAAGTGGGTGTTGTGTACGACCATTCAATGGATGGGTGTTTCAAAGCATGTGTGCAGGAACTTTGTGTATCATTCCCTGTGGATAGATCATCTTAAACCAGGGGTCTCAAACTGGAATTGCTCCGTGGGCCATATAAAGACTTTTAAGGTAACCCGCGGACCGCATTTTGACGCTGACGCAACAATGGCGGTACCTGATTTTACTAGAAACAGCCTTGCAAATCGTATTTCTTGCGAAAGGTATCATGAATTATAGGCAAATCATTTTTAGCCGTCTCTACGTTGGTATTAATCAATTCTAGCCGTCTAAGGAACGGGCTCACTTGTCAGCAGAGCACTTTTAAACACCGGTGAATAAAGTAATAACGTAAATGTTATCCATTTCATTCATTTTCATGCCCACTCTTCCTCTAGGGAGGGAAGCGGGGACAGCAGCCCAAGGAGGAGTTGGAATACCTCACGGTCAACAGCAATCTCAGATAGTTCTGCTGGCTCCACACCAAGACAGGACCAAGCAAGGTCGGAGATGTAGTCACTCCACCCAGACCTTGGAAGACCTCCGGGCCGCTTTCCCGTGCTTTTTGCCAGCAGGGCCTGCCTCGCTAGACTTTCGTAGGGAATTCTGGACACATGGCCGAGCAAACGTAGCTGTGGTTTCTCAATTCGGACAAGTGTTTCGACATTCACTTGCAGCATACACTGCCTTGGGTTTGTAAAGAGACATATTACCTCGATATTTTTAGTGCTGATTTTCATTCCGGATCGGTCGCACGCAGCAGAAAACCGATCGAGTGCATGCTGAAGACCCTGTTGAGAAGATGCTGGCAGTACAAAGTCGCCTGCAGAAAGTAAACGGTTGATCCTGCAGCTACCAACTGTGACACCCTCGTCGGCTTGGCTGTCTATCAAATCAATGTAGGGTCAGACCATGAAAATGTGTGGTGACAGCACACACCCTTGTCGGAGTCCAACACCCTCGGTGAACGGTCGTGATTTAGGTCTCTCCCGACACGGACACAAACTTCTGAATAGTAATACAGTGACCTGACGACCAGTAACAGGCGGCCGTCAGCACACCCACAACACTCCCCAAAGCTTTTCACGCGGAAACCGGTCAAATCTTTGTAAAGGTCGACAAAGCATGTGCAGAGACGCCTTGGCATACTCCCAAGATTTCTCAAAAATCTGGTGGAGAGTGAAAATTTGGTCTGTAGTGCTACGGCCGGGACGAACACCGCACTGTATCATTCAGCTTGGGTTTAATTATTTCCCGGCATCTTGTTTCAAGGCGCTTGGCAACGTACATCTTAATTATTTGAAAATTCCCAGAAAACATCGCGGGCCACACAAAACGCCATTGTGGGCCACATGCGGGCCGCGTGTTTGAGACCCCTGTCTTAAACTTACTCCTTTCGTGAAAATCTGTTGCATGCACTTTTCTACATCAGAAAAAGCAAAAACACGCTGTAGCAACACACACGAAAAATGTTCATTGCGTTGAAATTATATCGCTGGCGGATCCTGAGATTTTCGCTGTCGCTTCATGAACAGCGTTCCCGTACAGTAGGCTTATAGTGATGTTAGGTTGCAGTACGGCATTTGAGACAACCATGGATCTTTGTATTCGAAACAAGAAAGAAGTGCACGCACCAGGTGTTGGGTTAAAGTGTTTGATTGCGGAAATATACTTCGTAATGCTCCGTTTTAAGTCTTTCTGAAAGAGTTGAATGCTTAAAACCCTTTGAGTCCCGCACGGGCCACTTTTTTGACCCGACGTTGCAACCTTTTGCAACTCCATAACTCACCAGCCGAATCAGCTAGAGAGGTGCAGTAGAGGGTTTGAACGACTCTCTAGCTCAATCGTCTGGTGAGTTATGGCCAAAAATGTTTGAGTCACTAGGTGGCCCGCCCGGGACTGAAAGGGTTAAACCAATATAAATTTATAGTTCGCGTTACTCTCTGTACATGCTAGGCTTGCTTGGTAGGTGAGGGAGTTGTACACCGCTGTGAAAGACCCTGCTGTTAAGGAGATTGATCTAACTTTGATTTGCCTCCGTCTTAACTTTAATGGCATGAATCACGCAGAGGAAGCAAAGAACGGTTCAGCTGTGTGGTTAATGCCAGCAATGCGAAACCGACAACACTAACCCGCAAGGAGAGGTTGTCATATAAATGGCGCTAAAATTTATTGGAAAAGGCGAGATAAGCACAATTGGTGATTGTCGATGCATCTTTTCTTTTCACACATAACCTGATGTGTCAGTCAAGCTCCGTTTAAATTTTTCTAAACTTGTTTGCAAGTTTAGCAGGTAAACTTGCCACCTTCAATTAACTGATGATTCCGTTTGGTTTGCAGGAAAGAATGGGAAGATCTTTCCAGTGAAGTTGCGAAACACGTGCCATTATTTGACAAAGTCGGAATGGTTGAGAGTATTACTACGTTTATTCATCAGGTTAGTGAAACTTTTAGCCGTATTCAAAGAACATATCTGAACGGTTTCGAGATTTAAGCTAAAATTGCCGATCAATTCAGCGTGGTTATTGCTAATGTACTTTACAAAATTGACAGTGATAACCTCTCAGCCATCGCTAGCTCGGGAAGCTGGTGGCTTTTTCCAAGATGATCACACGCGGTGATTGTCATGTAACGCTTAGATCTGTGCTGTGAAAAGGAAAAACTACTCTTCCTATCACATTCCAAAGTAGTTAATTCTCCATGTGCCTCATTGCTGTGAAATAGAATTCGTTTCTTCGCCGCTTACTCATCTCACGTCAATGAAGCTTCAACTTTTTTGTGGCAAACCAGACCCCTGTGAACTGCATACACAGATAAACCCGTGCTTCCAAAGAAGCGGGAACACATAATTTTTCGATTAATTCTTTTGCTACGACACTGGCCAAATCGAACTTGACTTGAAGTGACCGTATGCAGGTGGGGGTTGTCCACTTCTGCGACCACGACACGTACTGCCGATACTTCGCATACACGTACGGCTCGATGGCGCTCTGCGCTCCATTCGAATCGTTCAAGAACACTGAGCATTGGGAGGAGATGGCGTGTCAACTATGCCTCGACAGACACGAGATTCAAAAGAACCCCTTGGTTCTGATTCGGCAGCGGGACGTTATGAGAACGAGGTCAGTGGATTTATTTGAAAAAAAGTGATTATCTTAGTAAAGCTGATCTCTTCAAGCACTGACAAGGTGTTTCTGCTGGGAACAGTCAGCAGGAATAGTGCGTTGATGTTGCGCAGATGCATGGATTGGTTCGGTTTCTGTATCTGGATAACGCTGCTCGTCCAGTTCCAGAAAAGAAACGCACAAATAAAAAAAACACCGAACAAATCTTATCGAACACGCATGAAACAGTCCGAAAGGTTCCAGCAGCAAAGAGAAAAGCAATAACAGCCGGAACGAACGGTTGAAGCAGAACGTTCGTTGTTCGAGATGACTGTGGCACAGATCGCGAAAATTTGAACATAGAGCTACGGTAGATCCAGGAATTTTGGGGCCAAGGCAGATATTTTGAGGGAGGCAAGGGCGAATCTAGCCAGTAAGTTTAGGGGGGACGATTTCAGTAATATTTGGTAGTTAAGTCTCATAACGGTTTCGCTTCTGTAAGAAAGATGAAGTATACTTAACAACACTGCCGTGACAAAACAATGGACGACAAAATGGCTCTATATCGCGAATGATGTTTCCGAATTGTACAAAATTGTGGTGAAAAAAGTTACTTTCGCAGGTTTTATGGGGGCAATCGTCCCCCCGGATCCGCCCCTGGAGGGAGGTGCACGGTTTTGAGAAAATACGTCCTCCTTAGTGGGTTTTGCGGAAATAGGTTCTCCCTAATAGTTTTTGAGGAAACATGTCCTTCCTCACGGTTTTGAGGAAATAGGTCCCCCCTCATGTTTATTGAGGAAATAACGTCCTTCCTCATGGTTTTAAGGGAATAGGTCCTCCCTCAGGGTTTTGAGGAAATACGTCCTTCCTCATAGTTTTGAGAAAATAGGTCCTCTCGCATGCATACACCCGTGCCGCACTCCGTATCTGTGTCAATTTGCTCTGCCCAGTAGCGTATACAGCCCAAAATGTGGGGGTGGCCAAAAAATTGGGGGGTCCAATATATTTCTTTTTAGGCGAATAACACTATTTTGTTTGGGATGCTGCGTCTCAAAGTACAAAATGACTATATGTTCTAAAAATTTGGTGGGGGCATGCTCCCCTAAGGTTCCCCCGGATACGCCTATGGTTCTGCCACTATTTTNCAAGAACGCAAGGAAATATAAAAAGCCTGAGAAAAATAGCGATGCTCCAATCTAATCAATCCCTGCTACCAGTTGAAGACCTTGCAGGAAACAATAGGAATTTCAAACATCTAATGTTTGGTTTCAAACATCTAAACATCAAAAATTTCAAACATCCATCAGCTGACTTTCCAAAAATGTGTATACCAAAATTCAGTCAAAACATCCATGCCATGTCTCAAGCGCATCAAATTTACAAAATAGTACAGTGGAAATGATCGTGACAATTGAAGTGGTTTATTTGCGCTGTTGCCAGTGCAGGAGCAAGAAAGGCCTGAAGAGTCGCCCAACAATTTCAGTTGGATGAAAAACGTAAGAGCAGTGAGAACATCTTTCACACCGGTTGGTAAAAAACGAATTTGAAATGAAATTGAAGAACTGATGACAATCTCACAGGATTACTCCATTGTTTTAATGGGAATGTCATGACACTTCTAGATCTTATGTGTAGTTTATTTGATATCAAAACCCAAACACACCGTTACACGTCTGCATGCAATGCAAACAATTAGATTTGGCAGCCTTTGCTCTTTGAAAGTAAGTTGCTTATTGCAGTTGGGTCGCCACATCAGGACTCGCATTTGCACTGAACTGCAGTTGTAATTCAGATTCCATGTACAGTGAATGAACTGCTTTGATAAATTTATAGTTCGTTGTTCAAGCTAATGTTGAACTTTGTCCTCGGTCTTTTGTGTAGACTTTTTTTATTTCTTGCTGAAGATTTTAAATTGTTTGCTGAGGATTCGAGCGCAAAAGAATATGAGTGAAATAAACCTCGTATTATGTTAAATAAACAAGGTGGACTGTATTTCGTTTGCCAATCGCTGTGAATTTTGGCTCGCTGGATAGCACTTCATGCATTTCCGTAGTTTCGAAATCAGCGTTGTGCAACCAGGTTCCACGCTTTCGTTGCCAGCAGGCCAGAAAAAATCCGAACACATCAAACGCAGCCGCCACGGTGTCGCACGCGCGGCCATGTCAAGGTGCTTACATCGTCGGTAACATCAAACTCGGCCCGCAGATTGCCGCGAACACATCAAAGGCGGTTGACGTCATCGCAGTCACGTCAATCCAGTTGGCATTCTTCACGTTTGAAACGTTTGATCGCCTCGCTCGATAAATTTCGTGCTTTCACCAAACCCATGCATTTATGTCGCGCGACAACGAGTGCGTTAATGATGTTTCAACGGGAAATATTTGCAAGCACAGGAGCCACGAAGGGTGGTGCCTCTTTCGGATGATCCCAACAATGCTTCAGGCCGGACTGTGGAATATATAGCATTGCAAGTCCTTGTGTCACGTGTATATTTGTTACTTCAGGTGCTTCCTGAACATATTCGTGGATTACATAGCAAATCCGCACTGCAACATGCAGCTGTGTGATACCGAATACAACTTTTCATCGGAAGAAGAACAAGAGGCTGCAAGCGAATTCATTGCGCAACTTCACCTTCTCGACGCAAGTTTGAAAGTGAGTTCCAAGTTTGACTTAAAGCTTAGACGTTGATTAGTTTTTGTGTGTGCTGTGGCCTTGCCAGGCGAATTTTTTGCCGTGTTGCATTCAGGGTTGCGGAGTCGTAAGGAGTCGGATGTTCTTGGGTGGAGTCGGACAAAAGAATCCGATGTCCAAGTAGATCATTTTTATACCACACTCCTAAATTCGGTGTTCCTGTTGAAATAGTACACTTTCTTTTCAAACTTTTGTTGAAACATATTTCTTGCTGTGCACCACGATTTCCATTGATTTTAACAGCGAAATTTATTCCCTTTGCATTAGGAGTCGGAGTTGGAAATTTTGGAAAGTTGGAGTCGGAAATTGGGAAAGGTCAGAGTTGGAGTCAGAGTCGGACATTGTACCTCCGACTCCGCAACCCTGGTTGCAATAATTAAAAGTTGAAAAGCAGTTCGATGTTATTGATCGTCAATCGCTTGCGTGCAGTTGTTGTCTACGATTCCGAGCTGCAAGAAAATGTGAGTGAAAAGTTGTCACTGTTGGTGAAACAATTTTTCATTTTGTATTTGTTTTGAAATATTCCGCAATACACCTTTTTACTTCACCATCTTGAAAGTAAGGATTGTTGGCACTTATTCCACAGCCTTTCCTGCTTGCATCTTACAACTCGTGTCAATGTTTTTACAAACAAAGTATACGCACATAACCGTCGCCGCAATGTTGAGCGAAAAGATTTGTTCACTGCGTGAGGTTGTAGATCACTGAGCGTGAGTTAAATGACCTAGCTTGATTTAAAATTGTCATTATGACCCATAAACGAGATGCCAGAACACCCCTGGTTTTCCAGGCAAGTGCTCAACAGCTTGTCGGCATTCCCCGAAGTTTTGTATTGAAAAGCAAGTCGATGTCGGTCGCTGTGATGAGAGTGCGTATGAGAATTTTGACAGCGACACACGAATTGACGTTTTATGGATGATCCGCATAGTTGCACAGGGAATTGTTTTGTGGGAGCCGGTTTCTATCCTTGGTAGACACTGATCGGCCAGAATCTGGACATGGCAGAAAAAATCTAAAAACTCAGATACAGTGAAAGTTGTCATAATCCTTTCATGTCCCAGCTAGCTTGGTTCTTTGCAGCATTTTGTAGCACGATACCGAACGAGGTCCCTATTATCAGGGTCTCAGGCCTGTGGTTTGAATGGCTTGTTGGTTGTAGCCAGTGGCATAGCGGGGAGGGGAGCTGGAGGCCGCTGGCCCCGGGCGGCACTTCACTGACCAAAAATTAATTTTTGAAAGGAGTTTAAAAGTTCTAGTTTTTGGGTATTAGTTCAAATACATTTTTAAATGTTCTACCGCTTTTAAATTTTCATGTTTAGAAGCTCTAGACTGGTAGGCTAGCAGCTAGCCTAAAAGAACATGACATGTGGCTTTGGAGTGAGTAAATCAATAAAATGTTTGTGGGGCGAAGAGTTTCCTGAGAGGGACCTAAATTTTTTAAACTATGTCCAATAGTTTTAAACTACGTCCAAAACATTTTTTCAAGGGGGGAGAAATTTTCCTGCGCCCCCTATTTACGGGCATGCTTACTTGGGGGCCAATTGTGCCCCAGTCCCTACACCTTCCTCGCCAGATAAAGCCATCTCAGTCAAAAGTCCTTTGCACAAAGGAAAGAGATGACATTCGACCGCAGAC
>JGI24158J21664_10005901_pt1 | contig 16073 bp, 10 predicted proteins | sample Ectturendosymbi3_FD_21664 | JGI IMG/M metagenome (IMG submission 21664)
GAAGCTCTGAAAGGCGGAAGCACCACCGAGGCTATGGAAGATTTCACGGGTGGTGTTACAGAAACAATAGCGCTCAAGGAAGCACCCAAGAATCTCTTCAATATGATAATTAAGTCATTGAAAAAAGGAGCTTTAATGGGCTGCGCAGTCGAGGTAAAGGCGACAGCAACTCGCCAAGAGCAGCTGAAGTATCATTGCCGGGACGTAAGGCTTTGTTTGACAGCACAGTGTGCAGAGCGAACGAGTGATCCGGGATTACTGGTTTTACACTGAAAGGCTGCAATGACATCTGCACGCTCGTGCTGCTTCGGCCCGTGATCTGCCCAATCGCCCAACCAGGGTTGCCAGATGAAAATTTCAATAGAAAGCCGAATAGTGCCAATAAGACACCAGAAAAAAGCCAGACAAAAAGCCAAATTTTTTGTGGTATTGCCATTCCTTTGCCACAAGGAAACATCTAAATTACAGGAATATCATAAGAAATTTTTCTCGAAATTAATATTAAGTCTTGCTTGGCATTGTACAGGAGCTCAATGCTGATGCTTCTCTGAGTTTGCATGGTTTGTGAGGTTACACACTTTGGGTACAATGGTGCCATAGTTTGCATATTGATCCATCGGCGGCTTTCTGCACCCATACGAAAGTCATCTCCCTTGCACTTCTATACGTACGAACACAATCATATAAGCTTTTCCACTTCCTCGATGTCATCGTCGCATTTTGATCGCGGGCACGCAGACCTGTTTGCAAGCGTTAAGCGTGCTTAGTGCTTGCAACACAATGCACACCACACAGTGCACGCATTTCCAGTGACTGCGCAAAAAGTGTATTTCGAAACTGGCATGCCTCAAATTTTATTAACATCAGAACGCGGGCGTCCGTGACAGCAGGGATGATGATGAACAGAATGCAATTACAGTGGTGTGAGCATTACTACCAAAGTTGCCAATTAAACGGGAAACCTGCTAGTACGCGAAAGCATCTCAGAGGCTTAGGTAAGGCATGTTCAAGTGCGACTTTACAATATAGGGTGGCCTACATTAATTTTTAACACCAGTTTTTACGGCTTACATTCAAGCGCGTCTTATACAATCAAAGGCGGCTAACAATCGAGTAAATACGATGTCACAAACATTTTGCAAATGTGTTGCCGAAAAAATGGAATGTTTTGCGTCAGAGGAACTGATTTCAGCTTCAAAAGGCCAAAAAAGTGCCAAAATGCAAAACGGACTTTTAAGGCCAACCGACTTGAGATGAGGTAATGCAACAAAAGGTCAAATAAAATTTTGTAGGCCAACCACTTTGAAACAAGGACAAACGTCCTAATTGTGGCCTAGAAAAGGCCAACCTGGCAACCCTTCGCCCAAAATAAACCTCCACAACATGTGTCACTGGGGTCGCTGACATTTTAAAAAACTTCGCGTGTTTGGCTGGTTCGGCGCACCTTCAACCGAAAGCCCACTGGGTGATTTTGGATACGGACAGACTGCAATTACAGTAGAGCCAAAACATGCGCTTACTATGCACATACCGCTGCTTCGCAGAGTTCACGAAGTGGGCATGCAGTCAGTCACAAGTGATCGAAATATGGTAATTCTCCAGAGGCTTTCGGACAACTGCTGCCACTGATTCGTTTCAATGTCGATGTCGCGTGACTGACGTCCTGATGTTTATGAACATCATCGAGCTCTTATGAACATCATATTTAATAACATCATGGTGGGATTTTTCTTTGGGTCACTCCCAGTGTCGATGTCAAGCGAAATTTCTGACTTGCGAAATTTCTGACTTCACAGCATGTACGCATGCACAGAGTAATATTCTTCATACCAAATGCGCTGATAAAACTGATTATCAGGGCTTAGGAATTCGTGTTTAGGTAAGTGTGTCGAGTTAGGGTTTGGGTTAAGGTAAGAAAATGAAAAATAACTGAGGTCAACGACTAAGTCTGAAAATGTTCAATGGTTAAAGTTATTCCCGTGCTATACCTTGTCGTGGGTCCCTTGCATCTGGCCAAAATGTATTAATTTACACAACACACATCAACAAAGCAATTTCCAGACTTTATTTCTTTATTCTGAGAAGCAAAATAACTGAAAAACAATAACAGGTCAGAAATTTCGCAGAAGGTCAGAAATTTCGCTTGACACCGGATTAACAATAGTAGCAATTGCTACGGGCCCCGGGATTTTGGGGGCACCGCGGTTTCTTCTGCAATAAATCGTATTTATTACATTATTCATAAGATTTTTTTCAGTCTAAGAAGTCAGTATCTTGCTAAATTTGCCGTAAGTAGTAAGCGAAGGCTTTCAATGGAACGCTGGCTGTGTCCAGAAATTGTTGCTTGATTCTTTTTTACAGTTACGTAATAAACGGCGTATTGCGGTCAAGGACAGCACAATGCATACAGTTACGTAATAACTGAGAAAAGAAACACGGGAAAACCCGGGTTTTGAAATGAATGTGGTTTTGAGCGATGAAAACTCAATAGCATTGTGAAATTGCTACTGTTTGTCCGTGCGCAATTTATTAACGAATTATCAATTAAGTTAAAAACCGTTTTTCAGTGATGTTTATGATACTGACGCATGACAATCAAGGCACACTTTCATCATTCAGCCTGTTTCTGGGTTTTGTGACAAATAATCCTGTGACTGAATAATCCCTCTCTGGTTCCACTGATTTGGGCTGATTTGGACTTAATTGTAATTAGGGCATGGAACAGTTCTCAAAGTTATTTGACCTCTTTTTTGTAGCCTCAAAAAGACTCAATTCCTTTTTCACAACTTATGATCGGATTCTTCCCTTTGAGGATCTCTTCCTGTGCCGGAATAGTTTTGCGGTCTTCACCATCATGGATTACGTGGATTCTGTGCTTTGATTTAAAATGGTTGATAGTTGATAAAACCTTCAGTGGTTGATCCACCTCCTTTTGTGTAACGGAGCACAACTGCACTTTGGTGTTTGTTGAGCCTTGTTGTATGAAAAATGGCTCTGAGCTTCTGATTTTCTTTGATTACTTACGTCTTTAAACTGAACGTGTATGATTAAAATAGACTTAAATAACTACCACATGAGGTGGTTCTTCAAAGTATGCCGTAGTTTCGTAGGTATTAGTTAGTTCATTTGTAAGCTGTTATGTGTTAGTTCACATACAAGCTGTGATTCTTTGCAAAATCGATTCGTTCCTTTTCAGTTTGCAATAACTTTCTACAAAGTATTTGCCTTTCCTTCAGAAGCGACTTTAATTAGGTTAGCGAAAAGACAAAAGTTCGCGTAGACACCTATTATGTGCAAAATGACATCAAGATCCGTCTGAATGGGTCAACTGATCGAAAATATAAACGGACCAACAACGAATGTACAGTGGTCACCAAGCAAAACCCCCACCTCGTGTCTCATGATAATAGTTGAAAGTTCAAACACGCTAATTTGGCCGTTACACGCTCCAATCTGCAACTTCAGTGTTATTAGAATTACTAATATTTGAATGCAACAGCAATTCCAAGTTTTTTTACAATACCCGGCTTTGGTAGTTAAAAGACGGGTTTCGGGTAGATGAAAACAACCAAAAACCTCGGGTTTCGGATCGGGAAAACTCGGGTTGGAAATACTAGTCACATCACGATGCGAACATGAGAAAGCAAGCAGAGAGTAAAGCCAGTAACACGGATACCTTGTACACACACTTCATGATTTAGCAGGTGTTGAAATATTTTTTAAACATAGGGCCCCACCCTCTTGAAATGCAACAGGCACTGCGCTACCTTAATCTGGCGCTGGTCACTCCTCGAGTGTGTGTAGTAAATATAGATTTATAAGACAATGTCAGCACAATGAGCCATTCGTGCCAATGAGTTGAAAATAGAGGTCCTGTTTTGACTTTAAGCTTCGTTGCTTTTCCTTGAAGGAATTTTTGCGTGTTACCAATAAGACACTCTGAGGTTTTGCCGCCATAATCACGTCCGCTTTCTGCGGATGATTTGTAACGTTTTGCGTGCCACTCAACGTTTTTGTATGTATATTTTAGACTCAAACTACATCTCAAAGGGTGGCGAAGTTGTCAAACGGACTGTTGACAGGCCACGCATACAGCGTGACCGGTGTTGACACGGTAAGCGAATTGAACGTCGCAGGACTGACACTTCTCCCTCCATAGCCCTTCAGTGACTCCCTCTCTACAATTCAGTGGTTCTCCAACTTTTTGAAGTGATGTACCCTTAGGGCAATATTTTGTCCATCAAGTACATCTTGACTAATGCCCTATGGTGGTCATTTGCTGTGCGCGTTTTGTGACGTCACACTGCTACGTTAAATTCGCGTTTCTAATCCGACGTTTTGCCGAGAGATGTTGACACAATGCATATCATTGTACACGCACTCTCCTTATTTGACGTTGTATAACTCAATATGTCATTGTGTTAACTTTAAACTATCAGCATTCCAGCTTAGGATGCATGTGCAAAATGCACTCAACCCTACGACCAAGCCAGTGGTTCTTAACCTGGGGTAAATTTACCCCTGAGGGTAAATTTCATCTTCCAAGGGGTTAAATTTACTGCACCATAAATTGCAGCAAATGTAAATTTTTATAACTCATTACAAACTGTAGAAGTTGTGTTAATTTCGTATTTTCAATGAATGAGCACAACTGAGTATATTTTGAGGGTAAATCCGGTAACTTTGATTGCTAAAAAGATAAAATATGTAAAAAAGGCTACGAACCACTGGACCACGCAATCATAACTGCAGAATATCAGATTGCACGTTAAAACCAGGAAGTAAAACACACTCAGCCCTACAACAACTCAGTTCACAATTTCAAAAACAGTCTGCAGGCATGCCGAGCCATCCAGGCGCACACCCTGATTAAGGAGTCAAAACAAACAAGGGAGTAAACTACACTCAGAGACCTGGAACAGCGCCAGTCACAACTGCAAACACAGGCAGCAGCTCTGCGCGCACATCTTGCCGATTACGAGTTTTCAATCCCTGTCGGTGCACAACTGGAATGGCGCATCCCGAAGTTTGGTAGATGGAAACAGGCAGGGTAGTAAAATTCACTCAGCCCTGGAACAGCGCAGCTCACAACTGCAAACACAGTCTACGCCAGGGCTTCTCAAACTATGGGTCGCGACCCCAAATGTAATTGTGGGCCGCGAAACAAATTGTCTTGACAAATCAGATATAAAAATTTTTGGAAACTTTATAAGAAAATTAAAAGTAGGCTTGTAGTGAATCTATCACTACTGCATTTTTAGAAGAAACACCGTGCTTCATGCTGTCACTTGCTTATTGGGATGTTTGCCTGAGCTATGAAATGCTAATAATCAGCCAAGCACAAGTTGTGCGTTGTTACGTCATGATTGTTTCAACGCACTGACCAATATTAACCTTATTTCATTCATTCCCTCACGAAGGCATGCTTGTGTTTCTAGGTGTCTCATCTTCTAGGGATTAGGCTAACTCCTTTGAGAGCACACTGAGTAGTTTTAGACTGAAGTTGAATCTTCGTACACAGTTTCAGAAGTATTTTGGATTTTAATTCAGAAAAACTTGGATCCACCAACGATACACAACAGTAGCGTCTCGCCAGAACAAAACTTTTGGGAGGAGCAAATATTTTGATTTCAAGCGATAAACAGTATGTGGTTTGGGCCATCTCCTCTCAAACCACAAAACAGCAAAATATGCTAGAACTTTTAGGGGCCATGACCCCTTGGTCCCGTCCTGTTTACGCCTATGATACACCATTGAAATTTCAGGAGCCCACACACCTGCCTTGCAAGGATGAGTTTGCGGAGTTGTTAACGACAAATGTTTGCAACCGGAAATTTCAAAAGAGAGTGTAAGTTTTGGATAAGAATAAAAAATGAATGCCCATTCATTTCCGATCTAGCCATTGATAAGCTTTCAGCATTTTGCACGACATATTTGTGTGAAGCCGCATCAAGCGCGTACGCAAGGGTGGGCGTTGAAAACCCTCCCCCCAAGCTTGATATTTTACAAAAACTTTATTACCCGGGCGAAGAAGATTAATTGTTTTCGTGTACTTTTTTCTTCAAAATTTGTCGACTTAATGCAAATACCACGGAATGAATTTGCTTGCAAATTTCAAGGAAGATTGCAAATGGGCCAAAAACTAATGATTAGGTTTTTGTGGGAATCTGGGTTATCGTTTGCACCCAGAAAGCATCTCACTACTTTTTGCAGACCTTTTGTCCACTGCGAATGTTTAAGATTGTTTTCCGCGATTGTTCACTTTATCCAAAACAATTGTCTTTATTTTGTTTGCTGTGGCTGATCAGCGGAAGCGCTGACGCAATTGGCTACATTACCAATATCTGTTGCATGATAGAACTGTTGCACGAGCTCAAAAAGAGCGGTTGAAGCATTCAGGCATTTGATAATGTCTCAGCAAGGAGAAAGGAAAACCCTATGTAGTTTAGAAAGATTCGAACTTGCAAACCGGAGTGTGCGTCAGACAGTCCAGACGCACACTTATTATGCTCGACTGCTCGCATGCGACGAGGCATTAGCGCAGTCTCATTTTGCAGTTGTAAATCGCTCTGACGCAATGATGAGTGTGTTTTACCCCTGTTTCAACACGCAGCCTGATATTTTTTGCAGTTATGAACTGTTGTGTCGTAGCGTTGAGTTTATTTTCCCTCAATATCTTAACTTGGAACGCTGATAGTTTATACTCAGGGCAACGATACGCACAATAAGGGGAGTGCGGGTAAAAGAATATGCATAATATGTCAACAAACTTCGCCAGAGCATTGATTTGAAAACATGAACAAATTATGACGTCATCAACAGCGCACAGCAAATAGTGGTAGCCACCATATGCCATTGAATGTAAACCCCCCATGAAAATTTTCTGCGTACGCCAGTGAGCAGCATTCTAAACTCGATAATCATGAAGTCCAACAACCGACCTTTTTCGAAACGTGTTGAAAATGTCCTTTGTCCTGCGTTGTCTTGTATCAATCCAGGAATGGATGATCTGTGTAAAAATCATCAAGTGCATTCTTCCCAGCAGTTTTGCTTGATTAGTTGTGCACGATGTGGAAAATGTCAGGTCATGTTCAGTTTGACTGTGTGAGCGCCGCGGCGCATACCTAACGCACCCGGAGTTTACGCCCCTACTCTTGACTGTAATCATGAGTACTATAACGAGAAACGTACCTGTAATTATTGGACTTTTGCGCTACAATTTCATAATAAAAAATTCGAGAACCCCTTGCAGGCTGTAGCACCTCTGCGTGCCCCAATTTGAGAACCACTGCTCTACGTCATGCTCTTGTATTAAATCGTTTGGTATTTATTTTTTATTTAGTAACAATGCCTTTTTGTTAATCTTCTTCTGATAGTTGCGAACGGGAGTAAAGCTGGTACGTGTCCGAAACCCGTGGGGACAAGTGGAATGGAATGGAGACTGGAGTGATAAGTACGCGTTACTGCGCAGTTGTATGTTTGTTCTGCACTGCAAACAGAACGGTATATGACTGTGTTCAACTATGAGAGCTTATCACTGTATCTTGATGCACCCACAAATCGATAGTGTTACCGAATCTTGATATATCTGTTGGTTTGCTTAAAAAATTTTTGTTCTATTGGAATAACGACTTTTCGCGTTTGGTCATAATATTGTGACTTCAATTGTTACAATGGTCGTGCCAACGCGTCGTGATTTGCAGCTCGCCCAAATGGAACAGCGTCGTCGATGAGAAGAAACGCTTGGCCGTGGAGTTCGACGAAGACGGCGAGTTCTGGTATGCTTGATATCGCTTGCAACTGCAAACACTTGCTTTTTGCTTAACAAGCTGCTAGTTTGTTCTTTTTTCTATGCTGCTTTGACTTGAACAAGCGGCATTTGCAATTTGTGCCCGACAAAAATACGATCGCTAAGAACGGGATGTGTTTTCCTAGTTTGTGTGCTGCATCGGCATTTCATGGGTAGCTGCAACACGTTCGTTCGAGGCGTTAATTCTCATTGAGATCAAAACTTGAAGACTTGCGTTCGCAACTTGCAATAATAACGGTTGAAATATTGTCTCGGCAGATTCTCAAAATAATAAATAAATACCGATAAGGCACAAAGAAAAGAAAACAACAGTTTGCTCGGGATCTTGCCAAACGTGAAAAACCTGGGATCTGATCTACGTCGCCTCTACGTTTACCGCCATCTGATTGTTCATCGACGAACACGTCATGTGCATCTATGGCTTCTGCCGCTGTACGTTTGACAAATTCAGTCGCTTCTGCTGTCTTAACACCAGCAGCAGACAAAAGCTGTGTCGAGCATGAAAATTTCTTTTCAGTGAAATACTGAATTCACGTTCCTGTCTTCCCACGAACCCTAGTTTATGCGCTAGTGGTTTGCGTCCCGAATCAGACTACACTGCTGTTTCTGGCTGAAAGTCTGCACTGCCTGTCCGTTTGTGCAGGATGTCGTTTTCGGACTTCTGTCGCTGCTTCACCAAACTCGAGATCTGCAACTTGGGTCCCGACGCTCTCGAAAACGACGATGCCAGTTCGCAGTGGGTCATCTCGCTGCACGAAGGCCGCTGGGTGAGGGGATCCACTGCTGGGGGATGCCGAAACTTTCCTGGTGAGTAACGTGTATGCGAATGAATGGCCTGACTGTTGCACTGTCGTTTGTGCGCCCGTCGCTTGACGTCGGTGATGTATGACGGACAAGGCGAACGCTTCGTGCGAAAACTTCCTTTCTTGCATAAATAATGGACTGCAACAATACGTGGAGCTGTCAGGCTCAAAGCTTGCTGACATTTTTGCAAGTTGAACTGATGCTTGACCCGGGCTGTTGCCGTCACGAACCGGTTGACGAAACGCCGAAAGACGATCGTCCCGAATTCTCAGGGAATTATCATATCCGGATTCGCTGAATTAGTGAAAACATTATCGTAATCGTTCAGTATGCGATTATTAAAAATAGGAAAACGCCGTGATTCGAGTTGTTTTTGCAAAAGTGATCACCTGAATTGTTAACACGTAACTACTGTCTTTCTGCGGAGGTTTCAATTTCGACGTTTTGCAGACACATTCTGGATCAACCCGCAGTACCGCATTGCACTGGAGGAGGAAGACGACGATCCGGATGACGACATAAACGGATGCAGCTTCATCGTTTCGCTGATGCAAAAAAATCGCAGGAAGTTGAGGGCGAAGGGTCACCATAATTTCACCATAGGATTTTCAATTTACCGAGTAAGCATGGATTTGAGGTATAAGAGATGTTTTTGTGAAGGTGAACCCTCTGCAGGAAAACTCTTCTCCGACGCTTTGTCGTCCTCTGTTATAATGCGTGCGTCTGTCCTTGCGAGATGATGTTTCTCTGTTGGACTTCACATTTCGTGAATCTTGGGCTGCTATACAGTCAGACTTCGTTTATCTGAAATCCGAACAACCGGAAACACGGCTATCCGACACAAAACTGCTAGGAACAGATTTCTCCCAATGCATTTCACCCCCTCAATCCGGAAACCTCGCTTTCCGACTCCGACACGGAAATTCAGGAACTGATATGTCAAGTCATTAGAAAAAAGTCACTAAACCTGATTAGGCCAACTGTTATTTTTTTTATTAAATCGCAATGCAAGTATTAAAGTCAATATTCTACAAACAATGAATGTAACAGTGGCTAAACTTGCAGCACGCAGTTCAGTGGCGTGCAGAGGTCTGGTGATTCCCGGGGCGACTGCTTGACTGTATACCCCTGCCAAAACCTGTATTGAGCAGTGGCCTGCGGTCGTCATTGTTACTGTATATACGCTGTTTGTGACGTCACAATATGACCTCATATTCACGTTTGGAAACCAACGTTCTGGCGAAGTTTGTTGCCAGAAAATACGTATTATTCTTCACGCACCCTCCTTTCTCGTTGTCGTACAATGTGTCACTGTAATGAACATAATTTATCCGCTCCAAGTTAGGAGACCGGAGCAAAACACAGCACTCAACGCGAAGACAGAGAAATTCATAACTGCAAAAATATCCGGCAACACATTGAAACAGGGGAGTAGAGCACACTCAGTGCTACGTCATGGCAGTTCACAACTGCAAAAATATAAGTCTTCGCATTTAAACAGTGGCGTAAAACGCAATCAATGATACGACAAATACAGTATAATGCTGCGCGAATGTCTTGTGTAATAGAAATCAAGCAGAGAAAGTATGCTGCTGGAATGGCGGACACCGAGGGTTGACAGTTTGAAATTTGCTGAACCACACAAGAATCGAGAATGCGCATAAAGAACGGGCAAGAAAACTTGTTTTTTATTATGTGGCTGTTATATGTACAATTACTGGTGGGACAGAACAGATACACGGGCTTGTGTGAGTCGTTATGATCAATCCGTTATGATCAATGAACTGCCAGTTAAAGACAAAGGTCGAAATGATAGCCTACACAAATTGCAAGCACATGTGTGCGGCAGTGTTAGCGCACACCCAGTGTTGCCACATCACAAAAACGAAACGGGAAACTAGTGATGCGTCACAAATCAGCTAAATCAATTGAAATAAGACAGTTTTGAAGTTTGGCTCAGAAAATCAATTAAACGTCTACAATTCCCTTTCAATCGTTTTTTTGTGATCTTCCTTGATCGCACGATCTGGAAAAAGTCACATCACTATCAGTTTGAATGGGTGTGCGCCGCACACCTAGAGTGTAGGTCGCTGGTATTGAAGAATGTGAGAATAACCGACATTTGAATACTTAAAAACTGGTTGACAAAAACAAGCTTCGGTGTTGACAAAAAACAAGCTTCGAAAAATTAAATCCATGCAGCGTGTGTTAGTAGCTATACAATAGGAAAAATCATCTAATTACAGCATTTTCATTTTTGTCCTTTTTACTCTTTTCATGTCCCCTGCCTTGGATACCCGCGGCGTCGCCCAGTTCGTCCACCCCCCTCTGCAACGCCACTGTTGGGGTCTCTTGCACAGTTTTTTTCTCGCGTTTAATATAATTCTGAATGCGTACCAGCTTACGTATATCGATCGGATCTGCTAATAAACAAAAAAAAATGGTTTCATTTAGTCATGTTCCACATGCAGTATGCACGTTTGCTTAAGTTGACAGCTCGTCTAAGTCTACAGTTTTCTTCTGTTCCCCCTTTGAGCGTCCGCTAAGGTGAGTTCTACTGTACTGCACATCGTCACCTTTGTTTACATTTTTGGCGTTTGTTCTGGAATCAATTTCGTCCTTCATACTTTCGATTCCGATTATCCGGATACTTTGGTAAACCGACATTATTTGACGAAACCACGGGTCCGGATCACTCGGCGATGCGGGAGGAGGATCAGTGAAAGTGCAACATCACTCGCGCGGTGTTTTTTTCGCACTAACCCTGCAGCCGTACGTGGTTGTCAGCGACTTTACGCTGGGTACAGGGCCGCCTCGGTTAACCCACCCTTGTCCTGGGGCAATGGTTTTTAACCTTTCAACATATCTTACCCTTTTATCAAACAAAATTACCAGATTGACCCCCTATGCACTCAGTGGTGCTGATTTATTGAGAAAACGAAATTAATAAACTCTTACAGTTTAGAATGATTCATACAAATTTACATTGTCTGCAATTTGCGGCTAACTAAATTCACTCCCTTGGAAGATGAAATTTACCCCCAGGTTAAGACCCATTCTCCTAGGATCTGTTGTCGCCGACGAGATGAAAATTCTTCATCTCCATATAAAAAGGTGTTTACGCATCGATCGATAGCGGTAGTCGAGCAAACACTTTCGTGCGCACTGTTGCGTGACGTTCGAACTGCAAGTTCGTCGTGATTGGTTGCGGACACGCACGATTTGCGTTGCGCAGTTGAAGGAGAAACTGCCCGAACACCAGACCTTGAAAAAGGATTTCTTCCTTTACAACAAATCGACCGCTCGCTCCAAGAACTACGTCAACCTGAGGGAGAACTCGCAAAGGTTCACCATCCCGCCGGGGGAGTACGTCATCATTCCGACAACTTTTCAACCCAACGAGGAGGCGGACTTTGTGATGAGAATCTACTCTGAAAAGAGAGCTAGAACCAAGTACGTGAAGCTTGGTGAAACAGCGAATATCTTATTACAGCTAACTGATTGTTAAACTACCAAAGAAAACTTGCCTTGGTTTTGTTGAAAGAGCAAAGAAAATTTGTGAAATCTCGGGGGAAGTTTCCTCTCCGATAGATTTGAATATTATCCGAAAGCGGGATAGTTTGTTTTATCGAATTTTTCGTTTTGCAAACTCTTTTCCTGTATTGTTTAAAGTACTACATTGAAGTCAAAACAAACATTGCTCTGACCTGCGGGTCACCATCCGTGATTATCAGCATGTTGTGAATTCGCGATGAAACGTATTTTGGGGCGACGAAGCTGCAAGGGGGCCATTCACAACAACTTGATGCTTTTGGTGTTTCCCCTGAGAAAAATCAGCTTTGGTTTTGCATATGCGTACAGGTTCTAACGTAGCAGCTGATCTCTGTGACTCGAATTTGCTTCGACGGGTTTGGATTGTAACAGCTGGGAAGTTGATATTTAAACACAGACTTATTTCAGATTAGCTGGGTTGTGGCTTAAAATCATTGATGTTTTTGTTTTTTCAAAGAATATATGTGGTTTTGTGAAGTCGTGAACCAAAACTAAAATTTTGTTTGTCTTTTGCCAGCACTTCAACAAGTATTTCTTTTTTTTCTTGCGAGTCAATCGAGTTTGTGAAGCTGGAAAGCAAATGTATCTGATTAGTAGAAAACGCCTGTTACGAAATGTAATAAGTTCTAATCTTAAAGTTTAAGAAAAAAATGTGGGTCAACTTTGTTGGTAACTAAATACCAGCGTTGTCATGCAAATCGCAAAACACTTGATCGTGGAATGTGATTGCTATGTTTATAACACCACGTGATTCTGTCTGTCCTTTTTTTTAGTGAAATCGACGAAGACACGAAACGCATAGAAAAACCGACCCCAGTACCACTTGACGTAAGTAACATTTTTTCCACTTGCACTGATTCACACATTCGCAGCCAAAGCGCAGCACCTGAACCAGTCAGTGTGCAAAGAACATCGATTGTTTAAACAAGAAGACGAGCTCTAGCTTTTCAGCAAACTGTTTGAGGAATCTCCTGCCAGGTTTTGCTTTCATCTTCTTGCGATGATTCAAGCTTGTTCTCATCACTTAGCAGTAAGAGCTAAGTCACAGCAGTGACCCACACAAGCAACTCTTATCGCAATTTATTTGCGCAAGAAAACTAGTTTCGTGTCTAACACATCTTCAGTCCTGCGCAGTAAGTGAAGAAGTTACTAGGGAATGTTGACATTGAAACAATTTTAGAAAATTTACGTTCTGTTGCTAAGAACAGTTTGCTAAGAACAATTTTGTTCATACAGAGTATTGTCTGCTCCACGTGGCCACTTGTTTCGCTTATTGTTTGTGTTCTCAGTTCATGTCTGACTCTGTTGTGATCGTGTTTTTTTTCGGAATCGTGTCACTTCATTTCAGGGGTTTCGTGCTAAGAAAAGAGGTGTGGGAACGCCGTTACCACATGTTTCCACTCCACTACGTCCCTGGTGTAGGTTAAAACTGATCTCTAACACGAAATATCGTTCAGATGCCCTCACACGCAGAAAGATACCATAATTTTCGCAATCCACTCGGGAAAGGTGTAACCTACTCCGCAACAGCTTGAAAACTTTAAGACTAATTACTCATCTGAAACGAAGATAGCAGAGTTTCGACATTGCAAACAATGAGACGAAGTGTGGAGTACGCAGATACCATTGTTGGTGTCACAAACAGTAATTGCACAACCATGTTACGGTGCTTTACACGAGATCACCTGCCATTTATTATTTTGCGCTGCTGCAGGCGCTACACGCAAAAACTGAAATGAAAAATCTAAGTCAGTGGTTCTCAAAGTTTTAACCCAAGCACTGTCAATTTCTTCCCAACAAAAACCGCAAAAAACAATTGCAAGAAGTTCACACCACCTACTGTAAAGAAACAATAGACCAGGAGTGGCCAACCGCCCTCGCGAGCTGCATGTGGCTCTTTCATGCGGCTCTTGCGTAAATACCGCATTTGTTCGTGTATAAGTCGCAAAATTTTGTACGAATTGTTCACCTCGCAAGTCAGAGTGCAACTTACACACGCAATGCGTGGAGGCATGCTTTGTGGCTTGTGCAAGCACATACACACGCGAGCGCATTTACGCGAATCACGTGCTAGTTACCGTATGCATGGAAGCATGCTTTGTGATTTGCGCCAGAACATACACAAGCCATTACATTCACGCGGGTTTGCTCATTTATGTCATCACCATGTCGATGTGTAATATTTACAATAAATCTGGCTGAGCAAAGGTATGTGTGTGAGAAAGAGACGGCGTGATGTTCATGTGTATGATGTGATTCTTTGCAGTAGCACAGTACGAAATGTGGCTCTTTGTCTCTGACTGTTTAGCCACCCCTGCACTAGACGATTATGAATCAAACACACTCTTCTACAGTCTCAGTCACTGCAGTTAAAGCAGCTTGTCCCAGCGTGCTGTAGATATTTTTATTTTCATCTAAACCAAACTTGTTGTGCAGTTTTTATGTGTTGAAGAAGTAAATAATAAAAACTTAAGGCTTTTTTATCCACAGTTTTTCCTCTCCACTTCCTTCCTGAAACAAATGTCCTCCCACGAATTAAAAATTCCTCCCTTAGTGAGCCAAGTGGAACCCGTTTGAGAACCACTGATCTGTCATTCAGTAATTTTACTAATGCAAAAAGGTGTGGGAACGCCGTCCCACGCGTTCCCACCGCACTAGAGCCCTGCTTGATTCACAAAGAAACTGATCATCAATAGGTTAAATATGTTGCACCTTGCTGTGAGCCCTTGCCGCGAAAACATTTTTTTTTAAATCCACCAGTCGCTCCAATTAAGCGCAGCTGATCTTTGTGAGTTTTTGCAGAATGCAAAAACGTCGTCGTCACTAAAGTAACAAACGCGGCTCGATCGTTTCGAACAGCTTTAATCGCGGCAAATTGCTGTTCATCTGCCAGTTGGTTGGCAGGAAAGTTAGAAGCTTCACCTCCTGAATTGCGAAGTATGCATCAGAAATGATGCACTTCGTGATTAAGAGATTTTGCCGTCTTGTTTTGAAAGAGCACAACACTTCTTTCAAGAGTTCTTCAAACCACTGCTTGGCCGCATTAGATCTCGAGCAGGTGTTGAGCAGCCATTCGATTGTCTCACCGTCCAGAACCGTCAGGCCGTGCAGTCTATGAGGAGGTCGATGGATTGAACATTGGAGGGCAACATGGTCGATGGTTTGTTCTTTTGCGCCACACCCACAGGCCGCAGGGGAGGCCATACCCCATTTGTACAAGCAGGAGCGGAAACGCCCGACGCCGGTGCCGAGGCGGTTAAGCCGGACCCAGGTTCTTCTTAGGAAGGTCATTCCGGGGGATGCCGGTGTCGGGGATGAAAATGCGGAGTTTTGTGGATTTGTCCGCCCACTCCGCATTGCATTGGTGATCCGCCCACTGCGCCGCACGTATGTTGTTGTTGTCAGATGAACTGACGGAGTTGTGCGGCGGTCACAAATGGGCAGTGGCGTACGAGGCGGGGGTCGGGGGCGGCAATTCAGGGCAATCTCTGTTTTCAGGGCAAGCTCATGTTGCTAAAAAATCTTGAGAGATAAAAAATATTTCCATGCAGTGAAAAATTTCAGGGCAAATACTGTTTTTCAGGGCAAGTGCAGGTTGTTCAAAATTCTGAACGACAAAAAATATATATTCAATACAGTGAATTCACGGCACACTCTATTTTTCAGGGCAAGCACAAGTTGCTCAAACACCCTGAATGTAAAAACTATATTCAATACAGTTAAAAATTTCAGGAAAAACTCTGTTTTCAGGGCAAGCGCAAGTTCCTCGAAAATCCTGAAAGATGAAAAATATTTCAGTGCAGTGAAAAATGTCAGGGCAAACTTTGTTTTTCAGGGCAAGCGCAAGTTGTTCAAAAGTCTGAATGATAAAAAATGCGTATTCAATACAGTGAATTCAGGGAACACT
>JGI24158J21664_10005905_pt1 | contig 16069 bp, 8 predicted proteins | sample Ectturendosymbi3_FD_21664 | JGI IMG/M metagenome (IMG submission 21664)
CAAACCTTTCACAAGAGTCCCCTTTAAAACAGCCTAGGGCCCTGCAAACGATGTAAAGTATTTGTATCAGGTTTGCTATTTTAGGGTATGTAGATTGGAAATACAGTATTAGCAAGTAGGCTATAGTATGAGGTGTTAAATTTAGACTACTCAAGTTACTGCATTGCCTGAACCACTTCCATAGATAGTGCAAGTTGCCGTACGTAGCCTATAGTCCAACGCTTTTTGGTTGATTTTGATTAGTGGTTTTCAGAATGTACCTTACGTTTTTTGTATTTTTAAAATGTACAATACAGGGTGGGCCAAAAGTAGACGTGCTCTTGATTGCTTTTTTATATTTGTGGCTGAAATTTTGGAAGGGTATTGACAAATACTGGATCGTTCCGGTAAGAAAATTATTCTACTTTCACCACTGTATGTGAGTCTAACTGTTTGTCACTACATAATAATCTTACCAAATGTAATTGTTTTGTATGCAATTAAAATGCTACAAAAACCAAAGTCGTAGGAGGCAAATGCAGGTCTTAGCATCTAACAATTTTGTAAAATTGGGCAAGAACGAATGTTGATCAAAAGTGGTTTGAAGCCACGTAAGATCTTCCAAAGAACTATAGATATGCTAAAGTTTGATAAAAACTTTTCGAAAGTTGTGAAGAACTGTGATGGTGTTCTTTGTTTAATCTCTTCACAAATCTTCAAGAAAAACATTGCAATATCTGTAAAGTTTGAAACAATTTTGCTGCCCTTCTAAAAAGTTTTTCTCCTTGACTGTTATGTTGTCAAACTCTTTTTTTAATAACTCATACATCCAACGCGTTTTACCAGTTTATTTGATAAAAATTTTCCTGAGTTTTTGAAAATGTGATCGATGTGTGCTGCGTTTGGCATTTCTGTCAGTGGTGTATCCTGAACACTACAAAATTCCTTGAAAATGAAATCAACACAAATGTTGTAAGCTCGAATGGAACTCGATGTTATCTAATAATCGCAACCAAATCAGTACATTTTCAATAAAATATTTTTATAGTTGATGCCACCGGAAAGAATGCTTTGCTGTACATTGTTTTACGCTTTGCTGTACATTATTTTACGCACTGGTGTCTGAAGACTTTTTCCCAGTTTGCTTACGTTCAGTGGTGCTGTAGGGTGGGAGTACGAAAGCAGTTACTCTCGCTCCCTTTTTGGAAGAAAGGCATTTACCTACTTTTCAAAGAGAAGCCGAATCTTTTTGAATAAACTTTGTTGTCTGAAGATCGTGTTTTTCTCAAAATGAGTTTTTTCACTGTAGCAAGCTTTTTTTCTGCATGAAAGAGTTTTATGCACACTTTAGCATGTAACCATTAGTTTCGTTTAGGTTTGAAAAGTACAATATATTCAAGATTTGCGTTCATTTGATGGTTTTCATCTTCCCTTGGATCTCTTGTTTATTAGGTACGCTGGGAAACAACTGAATGTGAGATATACAATAGGGTCATTATCTGTCTGGTAGGTTTATCACGAAGAATAGCTTGAAGTTATCTGAAGGTTTGTCACAAAGTTTTACACAGTGCTGTCCCTTTGGCGGTGGCAAATTTTATGTCCTAGCTGCAATTTGTTTGAATAAGTGCTGTTGATACATACTCAGCTGGCGAAACATATACTTTGATAAAATCGTAGTGTCTTTAGAGCCGGATTACAGGGTAGGGGGCCCGTGGCAATTTACACTGGAGGGCCCTTATGACGTATTTCATGACGTCATCGTTTGTGAAATTTATGTTTTCGCTGTTTCGCAACGTTCTAATTTACTTTTTCCAGGGGTCGATTATGTGCCTGCCGTGTTAACTCGATTGTTAGCCGCCTTTGATTGTAAACCGCACGAAATGGTGTTAAAAATTAATGTAAGCTGCCCTTGATTGTAAACCGCACTCGAACATAGGTTACCTCAGCCTCTGAGATGCATTCGCGACGTTCGCGTCTTTGTGCGTTTTCCGTATTAATGATGCTTGCACCACTACAACTGCCTTCTGCTTATCATAATCCATCCTGTGACGGATGTGCACGTGATGCTAAAGAAAATCGAATGCGAAAGAATAATTTAGTCGACAAAACGTAGCCAAGGAAAGACTGAGCGTCATGTATACCTTTCGATAAAGTAAAAAAGTGAAAGATATAAGCCGCATGAAATGATGGAAAAAAAATTATAAGCCGCGGCTGACAATCAAATAAATACGCTGCTCAACTGCACATACAGTTAGCTGCGAGAAGAGAGTTTATGATATAGGCTACACATTACAGTGTATTATTACTAAGAAAAAATATTTCCACAGGCTAGAGAGTGACTCAGCAAGAAACAACATTCACGCGAACAATAACCAGAAACCAGAGATTAAAAACCCAAACACCAGAACAATAACATGTCAATATGGCTAGCCAGTCTGAGTATGAAAGGTGCTTCGAAATTTTCGTCGTGATTTTCACCTACATTTTCAGGTGCTCTGGTTAACGCCACTGTTTTAACGTTGCTTCTTAAAAGCTTTGTTGGAAAAAAACGTTTCAATCACGGAATTTTAGCTAACATTGCCAGATCCTTGCGCTTTTTCTCCATAGAAACTTTGCCATTTTTAGCTCGTGATGGCTAGTGCCATTTTTAGGTGACCAAACAAAAAATGGCTGAGCTAAAGCATACAACTACAGTACAAAGAAGCATTACCAGCGAAAAGAGGCATAAGATATGGTAGCCCCTTGGTTTGTTAAAGCCCTCTAAAATCAACGGCCTAAAAGATGAGCAAAACATACACTGTAATTCGTTTGAAGTAAATTGAAAGCATGCATGGACACTGGTTTATTTATTTGCGGGAACATGCATTTTTAGGCATGGGGCGTTGCATTTCTTCCAAATAACTTGGTTCACCTACGTCTTTGCCAACATTCGCAGGGTGACCAAGTGGGTTCAGTTTGCAGGATGCAGCTTAGACCTAGTGATATAGTAGTTTCACCCGATATCTTGAGATTGCTTTGGTGGTTTCCTTATTGAATTAGGTTGAAAATATGCAAAATATGACTTTATGACCTAACATGGAAAACATGACGTTTTATGACTTTATAACGTTTGTTATAGACTTCGTAGGGGTGCGAGTTTTGTTTTAAAATTCGCTTCATAGCTGCCTAAAGAACAGAAAAATACTGGTCCTGAGTGTCTGGTTCCTGTCTGTGAAAGGATTCCTTTCGGTAGATAGTTAGCTATATCCCGTATTAAAAATTGATCTTCCATAGTTCTGCGAGTCTGATCACCCAGTTCACTCTTTGGACAAAGTTAAAATTACAAACAGAGTAATGGCTTTCAAAGCAGCTACTTTTCGTATCTATATCATTTACGCTTTCGATATATTGCGATCATTCTCTGTTTATATTTTGATTGCTTGAAATAAAGCCAAGCTTTTCGCAAGCACATTTGCAAGTTGTTTGTAAAAAACATATGATTCAGGTCCCAAACTTTTATCGGCGACATTGGCGAGTTCTTGAGAAATACCGTTTTAAAGGAAGTTGATGTTACTCGTTTTTTTGCGAAATAGCAAGAGTAGGAGCTCCATACGAGAATACATTGCTCATAATCGGTAAAAAACACCTCTCGCCTTCGCAATGAAATTTCGAGAAAGATCGTGTCCACCATGCTTAGAAAATGACGCACAACAATTGAACTAAGTTTCGTTGACGAACAAAGCTGTTACAAAAACCACCCAAAACAAACCATGCAACATAATAACGACAATTGCTACCGAAAAAGTCAATGTTAGGATATTTCATCATACAATTGACCGAGACAATGGACTTGGCCATTAGCTGCGACGCCCCTGTACAAAAGACGGCTCATCATATCAGGTTTTCCCACGGATTGTACAATAAAAGCGATCGTAAGAACAGTTCTCGATTTGGTTACGCGATTTCCAATCAAAGCCTTGAATGTCTCAACTGATTGGGTTACTTGATGCCTTCGACATTTACATATATCTTCAGAAACGTAACCCTTAATTTCACAAATGTTGTTCTAAATTATGTGGTGTCTTTTACTACAAGACTTATACCTGTACATATTTAATAGGCATACGTCGGATGAAACGACACACAGCATTTTTTCTGTAGCTGAAGACAGAGCGAAGATACTAAGTCTGTTTGCAGCACAGTACAGCGATTTATCTTGTCTCTGAATCTAACTGTTATCTTTCAGTGAGTCAATTAACACTATTTCAACAAACCTTTGCTTAACTCCAAAAATTAAGACTATGTACCAACTCGGATGAACATTTAGGGTTCCTCATTGTTTATAATTCATTTGAAGAATATGCACTGAATCTTTTTAGCATTACGATACAGTTTCACTCTGGCAGCATCTTTGCAGCAAAGGTCCAGAATGTGTCGAAGATCACTGGCACTGGGGCCAAGCACGCATACGAGCTAACAGGTAGGAAGTGGTCCACAAACATATTTTAAATAAAAACTCTTGCTTGACCTTAGCTTGGCAAAAACTAGGAGTTCATCATGATATGCAGCACATAGTTATAGACTTGGTCCTCTTTTGCCTGACTCATCTGGTCACAGTGAAGCAGTCAAATGTGCAGGTGCCCCATCATTTGCATGTACTGATTTATGTATTAATTCATAAAAATTCCACACATGTACACAGGTACACTAAGTATAATCGTTTAACAATAGCTAGTCTGTTGTTATGGTAAATGGTGAAGATGCGTGCGAAATAGTGCTAACAAGTGAGGAAATGCAGAACATAATGTTTTTAAAAATGAAACATTGTGTTTAGAGAAATGATTCTGTAGTTTCCAGCAACAGCAGTGTCATCAATCTTGGTTTTGCAGATGTTAGCAATTACAGTATTCATGCACGCTTATGATATTGCTACACACTACGTACTTATAGAATACTAAAGTATAACTTCTAGAAAAGTATAAGCATGTAGTGGAATTAGCAAAATAATATGCTTAGCAATAGTTGCGCTTTTACCTGAGAACATTCCAAAGAGAGTTTGTGAGGTGATGGCTCAACTTTGTTGAAACCCGCAAAGTACTAAATTTTTCAGGATACTTGCGTTAAAACGCTGAAAAGGACATTCCTTGGCTATGATTGGCAACCGAGCTAGTTTCTTGACTTACAGGAAAAACAGAAAAAAACGATGACAGGAAAATTTTACAATGACGTTTTTTCAATTAAAGGTGCATTCTACGTCGTTAAAACTCTGAGCGGCAAAAGTGTGGAGTAACCAAACTCTCATTTACCATGTTTTCCAAAATGTGTGTCAACGACATGCTGTTAAAATAAAATGAAAATCTACACGTAGAGGTTTCTGTCAGTACTGCGCCCATTTTATTACATTGAAACAATTATACAGTCAGCCACTGTAAAAGAAGATTTCTCCTCGCGATGAATGAAACAATGTTAATTAAGCTTAGTCAAAAACCAGAGTGAGAGTTGAAGAAAGGTCAAGAAGATGGAGAAAATCAGTCGTTTTTACTATGAGACAAAAGTATTATCATGCGGAAGCTCACGCACCATGGAATCACACACACGAAAAAAGTGCAGAAAAATAAAAAAGAAATGTATTTTCAAAATGAAGGGCTAGTGATCTCAATCAGATAACAACGTACGCTGCCTGAAAAATAAGCAATGCTCTTCATTCGTATTTGATTTCATTGACAGAGAACAGACATTAAAACCATGCTAAGGTTTCTCACGCACAAATGCGTAACGCAGTCTTCAAACTATTTTAGAAATACTTAGATTTAACGTTTAAAGATAATTTTTTCAGCAGCTGCATTATTATGCGCTCCATCGGGGAGTCCTGTCTCAATCTGCATAAGTTTTTTTTTTAATTTTTAGAGCAGGAGGGGTATTTCGCCAATTTGGCCAATGGGACCTTTCGTCTAAAACAAAGAAAATATTAGGCCAATTTGGCAAAGTGCTTCATGAAGTGTGACTGTGACAAGAAAAGTTATTTTGGTTGAAACGAATTTGCACATGTGGATGCAACAGTATTGCGCAACATTTCAGTTGTTTGTGATCGGAATTTTCATCCTGATTATATTTGGAAATTTTTACCTTCTGTACCTTTTGTGTTTGAAGACTTCACAAATATCCTTGAGAATAAGATATTTTCACATCTCAACGTAATTTACTTCTTTTGCATATAAAACCGCATGCTTCAAACAGAGTACGAACTTGATTTTCAACCGACCGCCAGTAAAGGCTATTGGCGAAATTTCTGCATTTTCCCCGCCGTTTTTATGTCTTTATTATGTGTACCTCCCACATTTCTTTGAGAAAAATTATGTTTGTTCCCGAAAAAAAGTTTCGAAATACAACAAATTTGTTTTTTTCGGCTCAAATGAGCTTGAGAATGATTGCTGAGTTGCTGAAAAACGCGCCTCTGCTCCTAAATGGTTTGGAATAATTTTTGATCATTTTGGTTTATATAACGAACGGTTTTATTTTTGTCGGAAACCTGAGCAGGGACGGTGTGAATACGTTTTTGAAAATTTTTAGGTTCTTATTTCTAAAATAAAAAATGTTAACATTTTTCATAACGTTAAGTTTGTATAGGTAAGCATGTTGGAAAATACAAACCGAAATATGCACAAGCCTATAAACATAACTAATGATATATACTTCTAAAGATATAGCTTTTTATGTTCAGAATTGCTATAGGAAACAGTTAACATGCGTTTAGCCATCGTGTTCCTTCTGCGTCTTTTTATGTTGGCAGTAGAAGCAAGTCATTTCCATGGTGCAATGACTGCATGGCGTGTTCAAGAAAATGACGGCAACGGAAACCTTCTGGTAAGAAATTTTACAATGATTTCGAGAACGTACGTGTTTCTTGCGATGTTACTTTGTCTCCACATGGAGTTGATTTATAGGTTGCAACACGTTGTATAGTGTACTTTCAAAAACAACTTTAGAACCACAACCATTGATCAAAAGCAGAAGCCTATGCTTTTATCAATTGCGAATGAATTAGCATATGGGAAATGTTTTATTGGTTACACTTATATAAATGCTTCAGCGTAAAACTTGTTAACCACAAGGGGATAAAAAGATCATGTATAATCTATTTGTTTTCAGGTGCGAGTAACGACATCAATGCACCTTAGGAGCATGCCCTCGGCTCAGTTTCAGTGTCTTGAAAGCCCAACGTCGAGAAACATCAGCTCTTTCAATGTACCGAATACGTATAGACCCGACAGAAGCACCTACGATGGGTGGATCACAGGACAGACTACAGTCTACTTGAATGAATCTGTCGGATCTTCATGTAAAATGTCGTAAGTATATAGCTATATCGTAAAAAAACTGTGAATGATGACAACAAACCGCAGTTTTACCATGCTAAGAAAGTCCACTAATTTCCTGCCTACATTTTAGACGTTTCAAGCAAAAAGTTTAGTTGCCTCTTAAATCGGCAACTGAATCTCACTCTTAAATGTTCTTGCTTTTGGCCACCACTGTGTGCATTTATCTAAGACCCAATATGCCGTGCGCTTGATTGTTTGTAAATATTTGTATATTGGCTAAACGTTATCATCAATTTTTAGAAGAAATTCGAAAACAAATTCGAAAAAGCGTTTCAAATTAAAAAAGTGAGATTGACAGTGAAACCAAAACTAACTAAAAATAAGATTTAAAGTAAAATCGAAATTCGTTTATTCATTCATTTTCACATCCGCCTTTCCTTTTGGGAGAGTCGCGGGGGCAGCAGCCCTAGGAGATCTCGAAATACCAAATGGTTTGCAGCGACCTTTAATAGCTCCGCTGGTTCCACACCAATACGAGACCAAGCCAGGTCGGAGAATTAATTACATCACCACCTCCTTGTCGATCTGTAAGCCGTTTTCCCGTCGGTGTGGCCAACAAGACCCGCCTCGTCCATCGTTCTTGGAGCATTCTGTCCACGTGTCGAAAACATCGCAACTGAGATTTCTCTATTCACAGGCGTGGCTGTACACAGGCCCATAGCCACGGGGGAATACGGGGACAGTTACCCAAATTTTTGTTCCCACTCAAATTTTGTTGTGCCCAGAGAGTTTTTGTGCAGTTTCTTTTAAACGTATAATAAAAACAAACGTCTTGCCCGCCTGAACATGTTTTTCTCCCCCAAACATTAAAACCTGGCTACAGCCTGGCTGTACATTCAAGATTTTCGAATTTCACAGCTGCGTAGTCTGTCGCTAAGCGTCACGCCGTAAATGTTTCACTGAAATTGAAATAATATTGAACAACAGTGTAATATATTCGTCCAAGCGAAATCGAAAAATATCTTTGAAACGCGATCGACAATGAAAAACACCTACACGATTATCAAGGATTTAAATGAAACCATGTTGAACGTCACCAAAAAAGAAATTTTTATGGACAGAAAATTACACGAATGAAACACAAAGGCACTGGCAACCTGTCTAGACACGTGCTCAGCGTTAAAATGTCTTTGCGCAAGAGAAAGGTGCACTGGCGGTCCTGCCAGTGATTTCTCATGAATACAGCATTAACTGAAAAGTGGGTTTGTGGCTCCCCAGGTGTACATAAACAGGAAAGCGGTGAATACATGTCAATCAAAAGGCGAAGGTAATTAGAAACACGCCACGGCGCCTTGGTTAAACGTTGTTGTTCAGCTGTGGCACAGAAACAGAGAATTTGAAAATGAATCAGAGAATGTATTTGTTAAGGAAATAAAATTTATGGCCCATCGATTTAATCATGACAAGGATTAAGATTTTTCGAGTTCCACAAAACCAACCGGTGGCCTCATTAATTTTTCAAGTTTCAACTTTGCTTCAAACTATTTTCATATTCGTTTTTGACGTCATTTTAAAATTTAGTGATATTTTTTAAAAATTATTTTAAGAAGATACTCTAGAGCAGAGGTTTTCAACTGGTGCGTCCCTTTGAATTATAAGGGCGTTGCAAACTTACATCGACACACTTTCACTACCGATACCAAACTCTTAACAAAAAGATTTTTGTGCTATATATTTAAGAAAGTGAGGCTTGCAGGACGAGCATCCCAAAAATCGAATTTAAGTTCATCCGGTGATCTACGTACAGTGTGTGTAACGTGCAGAATTAAATAACAATCTGTGACCATTTATATTGCAGTGCGGCACTTGAATTTATGCACAGGATTAGTGCGTCTGGAGTTCATACAAGTTGGGAAACACTGCTCCAAAACAGTGGTTCACAATCTTTTTTTAGTGATGTACCCTTTGGGCAATACTTTGTCTATCAAGTACCCCTTGACTGTAATCATGAACACAATAATTGGAAATGTACCTATAATTACTGTATTTTTGCGTTAAAATTTCATCATGAAGACAATTAAAAATTCATATACCCCTTGGAGCACCTTTGCATACCCAAGGGGTAAGCGTACCCCCATTCGAGAACCACTGCTCTGAAGCATGTTAAATTCTGAGATTTGATCGTGCTTTTGAGTTTATGAAAATGGCAATGCGCCACATATCGCCATGGCTTTCTTAGGTTGTGGCCAAAAAACACCAACAGGTTATTAACTGGTACGTCAAACACAAATGCTCGACACAAAACATGAATGTTTCTGCTTGTTGTGCTTTAGCACCAAACTTTGAGAGTGTTGAACTCTGATGTTACTGATTTTGCATGGAGCCATATTTTTTCCAAAGTCGGCCCTACGGAAACATCAGTTGCATGTAAATGTTTTACAGTCACATGTTTTGGTCAAGTTTGCCTGGCCTGACTTTTTGATAAAACAAAGAATACGTACAACTTTCTACTGCTTCACACCGGGTTTTCCTTGAGTCAAGCTCATACTGTACCAGTAAACCGACTCGAACGATTTAATAAATTTCTAGTAATGCTCTGTAAATGCGGAAGACAGTAATCTGCAAAATTCGGGATGAATGAGAAAGATCGGCATTACCGTGGCATATCTCATTTTCAAGCTTTCGTTTCATGTCATTCTGAATGCGTTTTGAAATCTGTTTCGTTCCAAACTATCATGCACGCTTCGCAGTACATTTTATGTTAAGGGTTACAGTTTCTAATTTATTTCTAATTGATTGTGCCACAATCAACATCAACAATGTTCCCTCATAGGCACACCTTTTTACTTTAGAAAATATTATTATTTCCGTTCCACTTAATTTGATTTTTTCGAAATTTTCAAATTTGTTCTAAGCAACTGTTTACTCTACAGCAGTGTTTTTATCCTTGTTGGGAGTATTAAATCCCTAAGCTTCCCCGTGCATTCACCGAACTGTTCTTACTTGGAAAAGTAAAATATGATTTTTTCAAAAACATAGATACTGTATACGTTTTTTACACAAAATCAACCATGCACCAAACCTCCGCCGAAGCCCCGAGACTCCCTCATCGAACTTAGGTTACGAACCACTATTCGAAAGCATTGTTATTGCTTTCTGCGCATTAATCCGGAGTTGTTTTGAGTTTTGTGGCCACGCGATAATTTAGATACGAAAAAACAGCTTTTGGCGGATTACATTTCACACAAGTCAAGAGTTCATTGTCACAAGTTACAAAGCATTTCTTGGCCTATAATAAGCTGAAACACGCAGAGGAATAAAAGGAGTATTATGGGATAGGAGTGTCATTACGATCAAATGACGGTTGGTAACATCGTTCGATAACAAACGTAATGCCATGTTCATTACTGCTATTGGTGGTATACCTCTGCGTGTAATGACTCCACAGACCTGACGGAAAAAATACATTTTATGCAACTATACGTTTTCACTTCACAGTAGATTGAGCAGAACATGTTCCGGAAACCGAGTTTACATTCATGCTGCGTACCAAATTGTTAGACGTCAGAAGGGTCGTTTTTTCAATGGGGGCGATATAATCGTTTCAGAGCGGAGGGTAATTTTTCCACATTTCCTCAGAGTGAAGGGTAAATTTCCCCATAGTGGATGCTAATTTTTCCACATTGCGCGGTCGTGCAAGTGTATGCTGCAGGCTGGTCACCGCGGAAACATGTGATGACACTTATCGCTCCCAAACCAATTTCATACGTCCACTTTTATAAACAATCATATGAGGTTAACACGGTTAGATATACCCCGTTTCTCAGCATTCTTTCGCATTTATGCGTACTGTTGAAGTTTTATTTTCAAACTGTCTGTTATGTTGCTGCTGTTGGAGATTGGGCGCTTCAATTTTTCACAAAATATTTGAAAATTTTGAAGCATTTGGTTTTTGGTCCAGTAAAGATAAATCAGCAAAGAAGTGAACGAATTTCAACTGAGCAGATAGCATTAGATAAAGTACAACGCTGAAGTTGCTTTGTTTTTTACTAGGTGTAGTGTTGCTAGTGTAATATTAGTCTGGATCAATTTCCGTGAGGCTCACAGAGCAAATTTCACTTTTACTAAACTGCAGAGCAGAAACTAATAGCAGAAAACACAAAATGCAAGAGCACAAAAAGGGAAAAGCAGTAACATGTTGGAAATTTTGCAACAACGTAGTGGTCACAATCAAATGTCAAAATTAACGCAGCTTTGAACGTATCTAACATACCCGGTGCAGCCGACAATGACTTTAACGACCCCAATAGATAGCCCTGGTGTAACCCAAAGATAACTTAAACGTTTCTGCAGTGTTTACAAAAAAACATCACTTAAACTCTAACGTCAATCCTCCAAACCATCAAACCGTTCCACATTTTTGAACTTAGATACACCTCGTGTTGCTGGATTTCCCTTACCACTCCTAACCATGGCAGCTGGGGTGTACCAATGTTTATTGACCTCCGTCCTCGTCCGGATACCGGTGAACTCAACACGCCACCTGTTGCCATCCAGCAACCAACTGTAAGGTAAGAAAACCGGTTTGGTGAAAAATTAAAGTAAAAAAGAACTTTTTCATTTACTTTTAAGCGTGTCAATTTAAAATGAGAAAATTCATTAAAAAAAAACTCAACTTATACTACTGCACTATCATAGATTTGCGTTGGATCTAATTTGATCAAGCTTGGGGCAACTCACTGTGTAAAATTAATGAGAGTTAAGAATCGAATCTTTTAGGAAGGTGTTTCGAATACAGCACATTGAAAAAGATTTTCATGAACCGTTTTTTTTAAATGATCTACCTTTCTGTAGAAATTCTTAATAGAAAAACTTTTCTATCTTCTTGTACAAATGTTAATTGATAGCCTAAGAGACATGATTCAATTCATTTTTTCAAAATTCATGTGTTTGACTAGGCTACAAGTTTGTCTTTTATTGACTTGGTCCATGTAATACAGATATCAAAGCAACTGCTAAACAGGAAGGCTGCAACGATGGGTATAATGGGGGCATGCCACCTTGATCTTCTGAAGAAAGCAACCTGACAAATTTGTTTTTAAAATAAAAATGACAGCTTGCAATCAATTAATACTAAAACGACACAAAAATGAAATCATAATTCGCATTCAAATGTCCATTGAAATATAATCAATGGGAAGGCTGACACTGTTTTTTTGCTATCAAGCGGACAAAACAAGGCGGAGTCGAGGAGAGACAGTAACGTTACTTTAAGATGCAGATTTTTCATTTTATTTTCTATGTGAAGCGCCTGGAGCAGCATAAAAGAATAAATCACAAGTTTTCTCGTGTATAGCACCGTGACAGGGATGTGTAATTGCTGTTTGTGACATCCACAATGGTATTTGCGTACTTCACCCTTCGTATGATTGTTCGCATTTATCGTAACTCTGCTGTCTTCGTTTCAGAGTAGTTAGTCTTGAAGTTTTCAAGCTGTTGCGGAGTAGGTTACAGCTGTCTTGAGTGGATTGCGAGAACTAAAGGAGTTTTTTTGCATGTGAGAGCATCTGAGCAATATTTAGTGTTAGACTTCGGCTTTAACCTAAATCAGGGGTGTAGTGGGGTGGGAACACGTGGGGGCGGTGTTCCCACACCTCTTTTTTAGCACTAAACCTCTGTATGTAAATACTGTATGTTCAGAACTTACTGTAGTGTACTCAGTAACTGCTAGTGTGTATGAAATCTACGGTTGCTTGCAACTAATCTAAGATGGCTTCGATACGGCAATATTAAAAATATGATTGTACATAAAACTGCTTGACCATGCGGAACTTCAACCGCAAATTTCATATTTTGAGAATGTGGGAAAAAGTATGTTGATAGAAACAAGGCGAAAATATACGCATCTACAATTTCCAATGCAAACATGTTTGAAATACCATTTCCCACACATCGCAAAAATTTGATATTAGTCAACCCAACCAAGTAAAGTCACATCGTTTCATGACTGTTTGCAGTGTTAGTCACAGCGTAGACTAAACTTTGTACTTTAAGGATGAAGAAACAAAGACCAAAAATTTTTGATTAATCGTTTTTGTAAGGATTAGGCTAACCATAATCGGCACTTATTGAACAAATACTTATTTTTAATTAGATATTAATTAAAAATCAATTGACCTGTAAATCAGTTCAAAAACCTGAATGACGTTTCAGTTATTAATCTGTTAAGTGAATGGTTTGCCAGTTGTTAAAAATGACACGAAAGCATTTGATACCTATTTTTAGACGTGAAAAGCAATCTTTATTTCGTAGTTTGAATTTTCAAATTTGTTTGTATTTTTTCGCAATTGATCCATCTTAAAGGTTCACTACACTTCGAGGACAAAACGCACTGACAACAGGTCGTTTTGCAATTTGCAGCATAGTTTTGTTACGGAAATGTCGCGTTTAGTTAGTTATGTTGAGGACGAACTGAATCCGAACATGTTGTAGCTTGTAAAATTCAAGACGTTGGCCTGGTGAAAAAGTCCCATGCCTGTGATCAAGCATGGATTTTTAGTCACTATATAGAATTACTAATGTGACGCGATTGCAGGTTAAAAATTCTTATTTTATTGTACTAACTGACTGTATACCCTCCCACTTTAGTTAACACTTTCCGAGCAGATATTTACCTAGCTCTTTCTCTAGATCTATTGTAATGCAGTTGCGTATTAGTCATCAACTGTGCGATTACAGGAAGTCATTCCATACTTGAAACGCGTTGTAATTATAAAAGTACTAGACCAATTTTTAAAGGACAACATGACAAGCTCTCGTGTTATAGCTGTACGGTTTCAATTCTCCCTATTCTTACAATCTCATTAGCGGATNCGATGAATCTTATTACCTTTGCATAGGTTTATAGTTGGATGTCCAGAAACTATTGTGATTCCGATGAAAGATGCTGACGGAGATTTGACAACTTGTCGTTATGGCAATGGATATTACGAAGCTGGTGGACTGCAAAGTGCATATTATCCGTATATCAGCAGCGATCCTTTTTCAACAATCACGGTATTAAGAATAACCATCCTTATCAATCCAACTTTATAGCTTTATTTCGGCACTTGTAAATGCTATTTTGAAACAGGGAGGGGTAGAATTTTTCACTAAAATGCTTGAATGTTTTTGATATAAAGGAATTCGCCCATGACTACTTCGGCTATAACGTCAGTTCGCCAATAACGACGCTTTTTCTTCGGACCCGGCAGAATTCCCATCATTTACATGCATTCAAGTTCGACTATAACGACTTCGGCTATGTCGTCACTTCGCCAATACCATCAGGGGCGTAACGAGGTTAGATGGCGCCCGGGACAAGAAGCAAATTTGGCGTACCCATGTTCGAAACTTAGGTTTTTCGGAAGAAAATGTACTGTATTGAAAAAAGTACTTGTGACATTGTTGGGACTGTTTAGCGCCCCCGCAGCCATTCGGCGCTCCGCAGTGATTTCGAACCCCCATAGTGACTCGGCGCTCGGGGAATTGCGCCCCCCTCGTTATGCCTCTGTATAGCATCACTTTTGTCGGTCCCTGCAGAGTATTTTGTTCGTTTGTAGCGACAGTTGCAAGTTTTCTTTGCTGTTTGAAGTGTAAGCTCAGCTGCAGGGCCGGATTAAGTGGAAGAACGGGGGCAATTCCCCCCGTAATGTTATTTTAATAGCCCAAATAAAATACTCGTTAAAATTGTCGTGATTCAGAAGAGATACAAGAATACAACTCTACCACTATCTTCTTATATTGCGTTAAGTATCAGGGGCCCCCAACAGCAACTGATTTCTCTACAAGTATGACTGTCTGCCAGTTTTAGTAATCGCTACTGAATAGCCCACAAGTATTTTCGGTTTTGTTCAATGCAAATATATTTGATTTCGTCATGAATTACGTCATAGGGGCCCTCCAGTAAAAATTGCCCCGGGCCCCTCTACCTTTTAATCCGGCTCTGCTCAGCTGTGAAGCCGCTACACAAACCTTTTATCACCGAAAAATAACGCATTTGAGCGGTGAGTCCTTGAGTCGTGTGTGTGACGTGGCAATGACATCAGAGAGCCGAAGGTAATCGTTACATGTTTTACTGTAATGTACAGTACTGTTTATGGATTGTTGCGACTATAGTCAATTTGATCGAGACTTGGTGGAGCAGTGAGTAGAGTGTCGAATAAAAGAAGTAGCATCCAACTGTGGAAAAATTCTTTAACAAAAATTCAACAACATGTTCTAGATATAGCTGTCTGAAGAACAACACAAACGAAACTTAGTGACTTTTTTGCAAGAACGCAATGCAATACTGTACCACTGTATGCTCTGTGTTGCATGTAAATACAACTGCCAGTGTTTTCAAATTCTTGTTTACGTTTTTTTATCAGAGTATTCACGAAAGCAGGGTACAGCAAGCGGCAATCCTGATCAAGGAACACTTTTAACACTTGCCAGGTTCTGGTCTTGAATTAAAACGCCAGTTTAAGAACGATTTATTGTAGTTCGGCTATAAGGTCTGTTTGCTTATAACAGTGGTGGCCAAACTTTTTAATCCGAGGGCCGAATTCGCGACAGCCTCGCCATTGGAGGGCCGGATACAGTGCGATTCACGTAATCTATGCAAAAATAGGTTGTTTAAAATGTATTGTAGTACAATAATAACAATAAAAAATCACACCATTTTGTTTAATACAGGCAACAGCCAATGCTGTTGCGGTATTGTCCACAGTCGAGAACGTGGTGCTTGAAAAAGATGTGGAAGGGGGGCGGGG
>JGI24158J21664_10005906_pt1 | contig 16068 bp, 12 predicted proteins | sample Ectturendosymbi3_FD_21664 | JGI IMG/M metagenome (IMG submission 21664)
AAAAATTTTGTTCCTTTTTCATCTCTCCAAAACTTTTAATGATTTGTTTTTATTTTTCCATGACTTTTAAATTTTAATCAATTTTCCATGACTTTTCCATGTCTTTCCAGGAAAATTTATTTTTCCAGGATTTTCAATGATTTTCCATGACCGTGGGAACCCTGTGAAATACTTTTCAACAAGTTGGGAGACTGCACAACAAAAACACCAACAGGCGTTTTTCTGAATCTTTTGCTTTTCACAATTTTTTTTACTCTGTATCATTCTTGTGGTTCCAACTGCGCAAGAACCTTGGCGGCTTCATCAAATACCGTCTGTTTTCATCACAAGTTACTTTATTAAAAAGTGTATTAAAAATATAACGCTTGTAACTGTATGCACAGGTGTGAAGTATTTATCGGACCACAGTAGCTCTCGGTGTAAAACGTTACTATTTACAGAAAGAAAACCACGACGAACGCTAAAGTTTACGCTTGAAACGACGGTTGAAGAAAGCACAAGTAATCGCGACGTTTCAAAACATCGGCGAAAAGGAGGGAGTTGGAAGAAACGCGTGTTAAATGCATCAGCGAGTCAATCACAATGACACGATGTCTGATCACGACAGATCAGATCAGACACTTCTGAAATTAGAGGTAAATGCGCGCCAGTAACCGTTGGGTGTCGCTCGCGACGAGCGCTGAGATCCTTGCTGCTCCTGTTGCAGTTCCGGTGTCAAGCGAAATTTCTGACCTATTACTGTTTTTTAGTTGTTTTGATTCCCAGAATAAAAGAATAAAGTTGGGCGCTTACTTTTTCAATGTGTGTTGTGTAAATTAAAACTTTTTGGTTAGATGTCANATATCCACAACAAGCTACATTATGGGAATAAGTATAACCACCGAAAAATATTGGACTTTGTCTTAGACCTCAATTATTTTTCTTTTTCCAAACCTAACCCGACACACTGATCTAAACACTAAACCCTGAGCCTTAACCATCAGTTTTCTCAGCGTATTTGATATGTAGAATATCACTCTGTGCATTCGCACATGGCGTGAAGTCAGAAATTTCGCTTGACGCCGGGATTTTTCATGAACGCAGCGATCAAACACCAGGACGCAGTGAACCATGAACGCAAGTGTCAAAGCGGTTTTGTTGCAAAAGACGGGTGTGTGTTTTTTTATGCGCAAGCATTCTTCGGCGAGATCGAAGCAGGGGGGTTGCAATCGTAAGTAGAGGGGGACAAACGTACGAACGTTCCGCACGAATTTCGAAAAAGCGATCGCGGCGCAAAAATAATCGAAAACAGCGAAGCGAGTTATTGCTCGACGAAACGCGCGCATCTACAGCTGTGCTATTTTCCACACGCGCGTGGCACAACAGCATTTGTCATGAAATAGAAAAGAAAAAACTGGCCGATACAGACGCACAGTGCTGCGAAGAACTATCTCAAAAAATGTACTTTGCTGAACAGAGCGTGGCTGGTAATTGATGGCTTTTCGAGTGAAACGACAACAAAACGTTAAACTTTTCACAACGGTTCGAGCGGCAACGCACTACGATGGCCTTAGCAGGGACGGCTTTTAAAATTGCGGTAAGGAATGGAAGCGCAACGCTATTTAAGCTACTCTCTGGCGGCTGAAACTGGAGGGACGATGGCTTGCTCGCTTGCAAAGTTTCGGCTACGAACACAAAACACTGAAAAGGCGGAATGCGATATTTTGCCAACACGGACAACTACCCGCACAGGCCGCCCGCGCATCGCGGACACTTTCGCCGAGCGGCGACGCCGATAATGAAGAGGACCTTCAACCGGCACGCGGAGCGTGCGGAGGTGGTGCGAAGCGCAGGTTCCGTCGTCGCTGCGATCATTTGTCAGATCGAACGGAGGGAAGACTCGAGTCACTGTTCATTTGACCGGAGGTCGGCGACGGGCTCTGGCAACGTTCGCAACTTGAATAAGTAAAAAGTGAGTGAAAACTTGACGCACAGAAGCAGCTGAAGTAGAAACAATTCTCTGGAAGCGATCGATAATTTGTACAAAGCGCTTGTTACCAAAGATCTTGTTCTTTTGCTTGCTAAGACGTAAATGGACACCATGATGCAGTTGTAAAAAACAGTAAGGTTTCGCAGGTTTTTTCAATAACATTTTACGCCCAATTGCGTTGAAAAGCCAAGTAGTGGCGCTATGACGTCACTGCCATTCCTCGACTTGACCCAAAGTCGTTAAAAAATGGCGGGACAGTTAAGAAATGGTTCAGCATGGGACCGTGATGTTCGCGCTCAGGTCAAACAATCGCCTCGGCATCTTTTAAAGAACGCTGCAATCGCACGAACGAGATTCGTGGTCAAACCGGCGCATGATCAGACAGACACACGTTTCCAAAAACACGACGTGTATTAGTATGAAGTGAAGAGCAATTAAACCTGTGCATCATAAATCGAGGCTTTTTATACGCGTGAACGCCACGTAAATATCACAAACGCCGCTTGCCAGCATGGCATAACAGCTGAGATGTCATGCTTGCCAGCATGGCATAACAGCAAGGATGGAGGACGTTTTTGAAACAAACAATTTCACTGCTGTTTTATTGCTCAAGTAGCTCTTAGGTCAACCGTATACTTTTACTGAATAAGAGAAGTTTTTGTTTGGGTTCTTTGCCAACTTCTGCGGTAATTGCAAAGCAATTCCTCGTTAGAGTTTAGTAGAACATACACAACGTTCGAACACGAAGCTAGGCAGAACACGGACTGTTTGTTAACAAGGGTTGCGGAGTCGGATTCCTAAGAACACTAGGAGTCGGTGTCGGATTTTTTGTCCGACTCCGGAAGTCCAATTGAATCATTTTTTACATCGCACTCCTAAGTTGGGAATTCCTGTTGAAATGGTACAATTTTTTTTGAAACTTTTATCGAAACAGATAATTCTTGCTGTGTAACACGATTTCCATTGATTGCTAGTTGCTACAAAATTGTTGACAGCCAAACTTCATTCACGTTATGTTAAGGAGTCGGTATCGGAAAGTTTGGAATGGTCGGAGTCTGACATTTTACCTCCGACTCCGCAACCCTGTATCTTACAACGCATGGGAAGAGTATATCACTGATTTTATAGAAACTGATCTACAACAATTAAAATCGTGTATGCCAGTGTTATTGAATGTTCGACTTAATAATGTGACGTACACTGGCTCGAACACCTGAAAGCACGTCATAGATGCGTTACAAGTAACCGTAAATCTTGTTCCTTTTATACAAAGCAAAGGTAACTGCAAGTGATGCAATGTGAAGCCAGAACGAACACTTAAGCTCCCCTGAAACCACATGCAGATAAGGAAATATCAATACGCGGTAGTTACCCTGCTTTTAGGTGGAGGTTTGCTGGGTGTTGATGAACGCTCTTGTCGCATAGGAATGGCAGCGAGCACAAGCTTCTGCTTTGGTTTCTTTTGATGTTTCGTAGTGGCTGGAATTAACAAAATCGTAATAAAAATCGGACTTCCGAAACCACCTTCTCCAGCGCAGTCAAGTTCCACTTGCGGAGGAGTTGTTCCATCGAGTAACTCAAATAAAAGTTCACCTCCCTACAACTGTATTTGAATAGGGGATGCCGGCCATATTTTGGCGTAAAAATGTTAGGCCTCTACGTAAACACAATAACAACACCTTAATTTAGCTTTTGCAGTTTTCTGAATTGCAACCGCGTAAAATATCCAAACTTACCAACTATAGTCACATTAAAGCAGGGTTTAGAAAAACCCGCGTTTTTAAAAAAAAAAACAACCCACCTGTTTCTTTTGTTGTTTTTTTTAAGAAAAAAAAACTTTTTTTTGTTTTTTTAAAAAACAAACAAGCTTTTTTTTTAGGAAAAACAAAAACCTCATTCTGAATTGTTTTTATTGCATCATGCAATATCATCATTTTCAGAATTACACAATAATAACTTATACCTATTATGGCTTTCAAATGTGAGGGTAAAGAAACGTACCCCAATTTTGTTTTCGCAAAGTGTTGTTGGTCAGTCCACTCGAAAGTGGTGAGAGGCTTGGCAAGCATGCGCACAGCAGAGAGCAAACAGAGAAAAGACACTAGCACACAAACTCTGCAGTTTCACATCAAGTTTATGTGCATACCCTGCTAGTTCAGCAACTACACAGTGTATTTTTTCAACATATTATGATTTGGTATAGTCCAACATCAGAAAAAGTTTGGATGCAGTCAAGGCAGAAAAACTGGTTAAAATATACCGATTTAACAGAGCTGAAGAAGATAACCATTAGAATTTACTTAAAATTTTCAAATTATTCTTCTCTTTTTTCCAGGTTCTTCAAATTTTGTTGCTGTTCGTTTCGTTTGATTAAAATAAACTTTTACAGATAACTGTACAAATGTGCTGCTTATTTTACTATGTATTTACTTCATGGTAGATTTTCAAACTTTACAAAGTAAAGAGTGTACTTTTTTGGTGGGTTTTATTAGTTTTTTAAGTGGGCCTTCAAAAAAACTCGTGTAGGTTTTTTGGGTTGGATTTAATTACATCAACCCTGCATAAAAGCGACATCACACTATGATGTTCCTGGTGAAGTTTTTGTGATTTTATTCAAGTTTTTCGCCGCTGTTCTTGCACAAGAAAAGAAAAAACTGTTAATTCCAAATGAAATTGCTAAAAAGAGCAGTAAACCGCAAGATGGAGAAAATTGAGCATATGTTTCAACCCAAAAGTGACGTCTGCAAAATAGCATTATCTGTCTGATTCCACTTACAGTCAGTGCTCGACGTCAGATCCGGAAGGTGATCACGATCGTGGGACATCATCGTCTTCTGACCAAGCTCGGGCAATCGCATGTGCTTCGAGTCGATCTTCAAGTCCCTTCCGCAAAAAATGTGAACAGTTCACCATCAGAATATCAGCCATCCACACAATTGCACAAAGGTATTGAAAAGAACCTGGTTTGCGTTGCAATTTCAAATGTCGCTTGCACAAATTCAAGTATCGTTTGCGCCGCAGTTTAATGGAACAAATACCCTCCACTGCAGAAACTTTGTTAACTACAGTAACAAAACGTGTTGCGATACTTCGGCATGGATTGAGTATAACGTGTACCTATTTATCATTTCACGAGAGTGTACCATTTAGGTTAAGCGTCTTGCCTTGATGTCATCTGTTCTCACCTAAGACCGCGCGAATGAAATCAATTGTAAAACATTTCGTAGAATATTACCTTTGCGGTTTCTCGTCGCTGCCGTGAGTTGGAATCTGAAAACAAAAAGACATCAACGTTTAAAGTTTTTGACACTACAATGGAGGATGCATGACAACAATAAAAAAACGATTAAGTGCCGCCTTACCTTCGATTCTTTACTTCTCCTCTGGGTTTTATCAGTTTTCTTTTCGTCTGACTGCTTGTGCTTAGATTCGAAGCTACAGAGAAAAAACATCACAGCTCACGACAGACGGAAACAGTGGTCGTCCGGAAACTTGGATAAAAATGTTTGTAAGCATTGTATGAACGTAATTGAACCTAAATTAAAGCGCAGCAATTCTGAAAAGCCTAGCTCGCTAGTACGCTTTATCCATTTCAAGATGGATCGGACAGAATAACATCTTCGTGTCGACTGTCGTTGATAGCGGCAATAAGGTACAAACTCCAACGACTCAGGAAGGCCACTGTGTGGGAAGTATTTCAACTAAACACGTGGAAGCCCACGCGTTACAGCGTCAGTGCACTGAACTCGTAGGTAATCGGAAAAAACGCTGGTTGTTACAAAAGCTGACAGAGATCTCAGACACCGAGCGCTTGTTCCCGAAACTGCTACACGGCAACTCGAACTAAGAAAAACGCTCAGGTAAACCATCAAAGACTTACCTCCGAGAGGGCGCATCCAAGCTTGTAGCATGGTGGAAAAAGCTGTCGGGGTGGCCTTGCGACCAAAGGGAAAACCCTGAAGACTTGTCTTGACTTCCTTTAAATGATCCTTGTAAGGTGTTCGAACCTTTATGTTCGAAAATTTTCAGATTGTTAGTAGTTGCATATGCGAGAAGTAATGGCACAACGCTCACTTGCACAACCACGCTAGACAAGTTGCAAAGTTTGCGGTAAAGAACCGTCTTCGGCATTCTTAACACTCCCAAGTGGCCAAAACGATTAAGAACAGACAGCCTTCGAATGTTTTCGTAATAAGTTGAAAAGCGTGTTTTTGAAAACTATTGTAGGCTCAAACTTAGACTGGATGGCGAAGAACTATTTCGCGGCGAGTTAAACGCGCTCTCAAAACATTCCAAAGCAACGAAGTTAAAAACGCAGACATGGGCGTCGGGAGGATTTTTTCCAGGGAGGGGCCAAGAGTTGATTTTCCAGAGGTCGCTTGGATTTTCCAAGATATTTGTGGGGAGGGCGAAAGTGGCGAAATTTCATTTTACCCACTCGAAACTGAGTAAACAACCTTTTTTGCTAAAAATTTGATGGGAAAATGTCAAATTTCAAAATCCAAAGGAGGGTCAAGGTCCCCTGCACCCCTTTCCGTCGCCACGAACCCAGACGGTTTCTGATAAAACTTCAAAAATTGCATGTACCTATAGCAGAAATAAAGCAACGAAAACCGTTCTTCGGAGTAGGCAGCAATACGGCGTAAATCAAACTTGTTACGCGACAGACAGTGATGTCACACTTGCAAACAATTGTCAGTCGTTACCTAGACTCCAGACAACAGAGTCAGTAACTGGCCATTGTTCACTGTTTGCCTGGATCTCGGTCGTCAAGGAAGCTACACCTGCGCACATAAACACTTCACATACCTTGCTGCGAAATGCTCGGAGGGTTTGACTTTTTGATCGCGGGATGGGTGATCGCCGTTGCTCCAGACATGGACATCATCATTTTTTCGAAATGAGAGGTCTTGTCCGGATACATGTTGCGGTCAAACGAGCCCTGAAAGCAATGAAAAATATGAAAGAACACTGCAGAGAACCATTCCACGCACCCAATCCGCAAGCATTTCCATCGCGGGCTAAGAAATCGCTCTTCTCGTTACCTGGTGGGCGTTCTCTGTCTTCCATACATTCGCCGCCGTCACTTTTTTCTGCTTATCGGTTGCACTGCGAATGAACAACAGTTGACCATTACGGTGAGTGACACAACTTAAAGGAGAAGATAGAGGAATGAGGCCAGGATTTCCAACGAAGCTTTGATAGAATTAAACAGCCGGTGACTTTACAAAAATCATTCGGTGGACGAAATCACTTTGTTGCCTTGGATGTCACAAAATTTTGCACAAGATACATTAAGTATGCACCAGCTTGGCTGGTGCGCAGAGCCGTTGCCCCAAAATGAAGCTCGACGCTTATCATCAGCGTTACTTGACCACATCCGGTAGCCCTGTTCTACCAATCATGTGAATTTTGCATACTGCAAAATATTTCCAAGTAGCACACCGACGACACTTCACCAAACCAATCTACACATAACATTTTAACAGTTCCAATGTATAGCAACTCCATGGTATACAAAGACTGTTGATTAAAATCTAAACCGTCCGTTAATGTCGGCCTTGATTTGGAAACGAAGCTGTCGACCTTGGCGGTTTAATTTACAAGAAATTTCAAGGCAGTTTTAAGTGAAGCCGTAACAATTCGTGTTTTGATCTGACCTTTGCCCTTGCTCGCGACCAAAGCAATAATAAGCGGAGAACAACTTGAATATGCTGAGCTGTCCAATACAAAGCTGTGCCAAGTCTCAACGGAGAACGCATAATCTAACCATATGTATGGCGGTATTTACAAGAGAGAAACAGAGCCTAGTCGGCTGGATAAATAGAAGACGGAGATAGCAAAAGATTTTCAAATCAACGGACGGTTTGTTCAACTATTTGATTCAAACTTCAGTGCACTGAAGTACAAAACAGTTGATGAAGCTGTGCTAAGCATCGTTTCACAATGCTGATTAATGAAAGAAATGATTGAGTTCACGGTTTTTAAATAATCCTGCACGCCAAGATATCCAATCACTTACCGAAGGGCCTGAGGTACAGTAAACGAGCCCATCGTGGCGTATTTGCTTGCCATGCCCAGAGGCGTCGAAGCCGTGTGGATTAGCAAAGGATCTGGTGTCGAGCTCTTCGAAGAGGTGTGTTGAGCGGCTAAAGGAGGAATGGAACTAGTNGACACTCCTTCGCTTTCCACAGGCTTAGGAGACGGTTTCGTGACTGTTATCCGCGTCTGCTTATCGTCCACGCCGGCGCGGCCGGTCAAGGTCTGCGGCCGCTCGGTGGAGGCACGCTCCTTGATCACCACAGTGTCCGACGACGAATTCTTCGTCGACGCGGCGTCGCGAGGCGTCTTGACGCTTTTGCGCCGTGCGTCTCGCGCTTTTTCCTGCTCGGCTCCGGCAGCCGGGTTCTCTTTCGTCGACGCTCTCCGGCTCGGCGGCGTTTTCAGGATCCCGTTCGGGGTCGACGGCACCAACGCGGCGTTGCTTTGGTCGCGAGCAAGGGCCTGCGTCGAGTCGGCGCCGACCCTTTTCTTCAGTGGTTGCGGCGGCACTGTTGACCTGTAGTCACTGGGCGTGCTCGCGACCGATTGCGGAAGCAAGCTCCTGTCCGACTTTCTCGATTCCTTGTCCGGCGTCCTGGACTCTTTCTCCGTTCTGACGACGAGCTGCCGCGTCTGATCCACACCCGGAAGTTGTTTGGGGGTGTTCGCCTTGCTCGAGGTCTGGTTTTCGAAAAAGCGCAATGCGTTGACGCAAAATCGTCAATTTATCAAAGGCAAGACTCGTTTTGATCAAATGCTGCTTCGCAACGGACATCTGTTTTCAGCTTATTCGGGCTATTGTATCAATACATTAGATGTGTAAATCAAAACAGGGTTGACTTTTTTGTTTTTACTTAAACAGCGGCTCGTCGATTTTGTCTAAGCGTTCAAATCCTTTGCTGCCAAAGAAAACTCAATGGGGTTACGAAAAAACACTCCACGGAATTAGCTAAGATTCACCCTACGTTGGGACATGCTCGTTAACGGTGCAAATAGCCACAAAATAAGTCCTAAAAAGGAACTCAGAGGGAGTGAAGAACGTTTGTACGCAAACTCAGCCGAGCTGTTGTATTGACAAACGCGTGTCTGTCTATCCAATGCCAGTTTTGCTTTTGCAATTACAGCAGCCTTCTTAAGCAACAAGTTCTAAAACAAGTGTGCGTGGTGGTCACCTTGGCTGCTTCCACGTTACGCTTTTTCTCGTCACGTGGTGGCGTTGTGGTTGGGGTTTTGTTGGGAGCTTTGTTTAAGTTGTCCTTCTTCGAAGATGTAGATTCCACTTTATGAGGTGAACCAGCCTAAACAAAAACGGATTTTCGCCTGGAATGCCTCTATTATCAGTATCACGTTATATAGCGATAACAAGAATACGTAATCAAACTTTTAAAGTATCAAGTTTGAAACCAATAGTACCAGTAACAGTTTTCTGCAATGTATTACTTTCACCTAAACAACTGAAACTATATTCCCGAAATTTTAATGGAGAGACTAAACTAAGGGTGTGTACTGGCATATTTATTGATAGTGGCTACCATTCTGCGTGCTTTCTACAGATTAAGATTTTGCGAGGCTTCATGTTAAGTGTTAAGAACAGTTCGGTTAAACAATAATGATAACATTTTTAAACCAAAACCCAAGATAATCACAGGCGCATTGTGCGGGCTTTCAAGGAACTGAGATGCGCCACACCCCATTTTGCAGAATTTTCATGGATATTCCAATTGTGGCCCAAACAGTTCAGAACAGAGGACCAATATGTTTCCTGGGCCCTTCAAATATTGCACGGCTTGGGAGAAACGAAAGTGGCGATCCATGCTTTTCGTGGACTGGCAGCTCCCAAGACAGGATTCAACACATCGGTCACGTTTTTAAGCTTCGTGCGTTACACTTTTTCTTGAGGGAGTGCAGCACAAGCCATCGCTTATCTTACATTCTACAATCACCAAAGTTTCGAAAACTGTTAGTGAGTATTGTTTGCAGACGTCATCAAGTTTTTTTTGTTTTTTTTTTAATCCAAACAAAATCGGTTTAACAAGTTCGAAAACTTAAAATGAGTTCAAAATCAGCAAAATCCAATTGTCAATATTCCTCAACTAGCCCGTTTTTAAAATTCTCGACTTATACCAGCCATGTCCTAAGTTCGAGAAATCTGTCCAACAGATAAACCAAGCTGCCGTCGCTGAACGTTTCAGATCAAATCCTGGGACCAGGCTAACGAATGAAAACGAGCAGTGGTGCAGCTGCTAATGAACTCGGCAAATTGCGAATCTTGTCGCATCCAACGACACTGCAAGCTAGCACCGTACAGTAGGTAATAATTAAATAATAAACTGAGACTCAAACGTCGATGCATACCACAGCTTTGCTATCTGGGGACTTTTTGGGTGAGGGAATATTGGCGGCGTCCTTCGCGTCTACTGGTGAATTGTCCGACATTTCCTGAAAAAAATAATGCTACATATTTTTTCTTGCCTACCTTAAACCTAAACAAAATACTTTCGACAGAAGGTGTTAAGGGATGCATTAGCATTACCAAAAGTATGCAAATAAATGCGAAAAATAGAACTTATTCGTTTCACAGAGGTAAGGTGCCTCATCAACGAAAACCAAGTCGTCCTTTTTTAACACTGAATTTTAATAATATTGTTTCACACGATTCATTGAGCAGATCGCAAAACGGTTCAAACTATCTGATGATCAAATGCGGGATCCAGATTTCACAGTTGAAGGAGAAGAGTCGAAAACGGGGTGCCAAAATAATTGCCAAATTCCACTGGCTACTGAATCTCCATATGAACCGTTTCATGACTGCAATAATTCCCGTCTTGCCGTACCATTTCATTAAAAAAGGGCAAAAATACGTTTTCCCGAAACACAATATTATTATAAAATGTCAGCGGTGGCATGTTTGTCCTCATTTCTGGAAATTTGCATAAGAGGGCTAATCTTACTCAAAAGGGGCGCTATTTCAGAGGGTTTTATGGTCCTCTGGGGGAGAATTTATACTAAATGGACCCCGTGAATCCACCAACGGTTAGGCGCCCACAATAGTCAGCATTTCTAGTATCGGTTTATACCCAACATGAGGACCACAGCATCATGAAGTTTTCAGAATCGAGCGGAATTACACAATCCACAGGGAATCACAGAGTGCTACTACCTACAGCTTATTTGCAAGGAAAGTAGACTTTGTAACGAAAGCGAGCCATTGGCAACTAGTATGAAAAAAAGTGAAAACGCGAACAGCTTATTTGCAAAGATAACCTTTTTCTTTTTTCGCTTTTCTTGTTCTTTTTTTTCATTTGCTTCTTTCCGAGCAAGAATGTTGTTCGCGTTATTTTTCTGGATTCGCGCGCGCAACTCGGGGATGACCTTTAAATTCCAACAAAGCGCAAACGTCAAAAATATGTAAGGTGGAAAAAAGCAAACATGGCCAATAGCAACTAAGCACACTGCAAAATCGACCACGGGTGTTTAGGTAATGAAACGCGCTGATCAATACAGCTTTAACTCGAAACATGACGATAGAAAAACCAAATTGTGCAATTACCACGAAACATTTTGCAGGAATAGTAACATACTTGAAACCGTTGGGAACAAAATGTATATTAGTCTTACTGACGTCAGCATGCGTCAGCACGAGGAAAGTACGTTTTTCTTTTGTTTGAAGGAGGGTGAACTTAAGCTTTTGATGGCGTATTAGAAATCACCAACTCCTTCTTTAATACGAGTAACATGCTCGTTTTCTGCTTTGTGCAATAAGCAAGATTGTATTTGAATGACTGCAAACATTTTGCACAGGGAAGCAAAAAAATTGCATGGGCGAAGTTTTAAGAAAACAAACCCTGTGACTGAATTTTAATTAGGTTCAATTCAAATTTTAGACTGCTTCACCAACAATTGGCGATTCTCTCACATAATCAATACCGATCTTATGACAGCGCACACACTAGCAAGAACATCTCGTAGAACAGTAATAACACTCCTTACATGAAAACTCACACCTACCGCTCGAAATCTAGAACTGCTTGTGGAAACTATCGGTAACGTAACTTAGGCCTTTGTAGTAGTGACGCAAAATTGCAACTCTAATTTTACAGCAGCCCTTGATGGGCAGGCAAAGTGCTTCCACCTTCAACGAAAGCGCATTTAAACCATCGTCATAAACACTTCGAGTTTCTACTTATAAAAGCAAAGGTTCATTAGTTACACGTTCATTGTTGCTACGAATATACAGTACAACAGGTTTATTGTTCTAGAATATTTTTTAAAGACTGAAAAAATTATCGATCGCAGAAAACATGTCGCTTCGGTTTCAATTTGCTTCTGTTTCGGACGTGTTCGTAATCATGAATTGCGGATACACTATCTTCAGAAAGTAAATCTTTCACAGATTTCACAAACTTGTCCTTTTGCAGGGAACATTCCCTAATACCTTTATGCAAACAGTGGCTTTTCAGTACCATTATACTGAAGCCAGTACACCTTGTCGATTCTTCACCTTCAAACGAATGTACCTGACTTGTTATCTGCATACTTTTCTGAAGTATCATCTTTTCTAGGTAACGATAGAGAGAAGTTAAATGGCTTGTGGTGAAAATGCATACTACTGCTTTTAAGTATTTTTTTAGTTCAATGGGCCATTTACTGCAATGGGCTCGTTCAGCGATGACGCCATCATTTGTTTGATCGAATTGCTAAAAAAATATCTTTCGAATACCTGAAGTTCAGCAAAATTAAAAAAAACTTGGGCACGTCCAAGTCTGTGACCGTGTTGATGAGGACAAACCCTTATAAATTTAAAATATGAAGTAATTGTCAAGCGCTCAAAGGCCGTTTTTCAAGCAAGCCAGTAGTTTAAGATATGGTCAGTGTCTTTTCCAAAAAAACATTGCGTGGATTTCAATCTTCGTACTCAGCCTTTAAAACAAAGCGACTTAACAAGTCACAGCAAGACGTATTGCTTAACAGGCTCAAAAATGTTTTTTCGAAACTCTAAAAATCAAGATGAAAGTTGTGTGGGTTACTGACAAATGCGTTTATAGCGGTTCTTAATCTTGCAGGTGCTGAACCCCACCGAACCCTTTGCAAATGGAAAAATATGTGATTTTTTTCAAAATATAGATACACATTTTAATAGCGCACAAAATGAATGATGCATAGGACCTCCGCCGAACTACCGAGGTTGATTAACCCACTGTCAGAAAAATTGCAAAACAAAATTCAACAAACGAACGAGCTTATGAATAATGCTTTTAAACATGCATCTTCGTTTTTTAGCAGAAAAAAAATCGTTTAAGAACTTCACGCTGCACCACACAGTGCAAAGCTTGGTCCGAACTATAAAATTAAAGATCGAAGAAATCGAAAGCATTTTTAAACCACCATTTGATAAATGGTGAACTTGAATCGCATCATGATCTCAGATTGATGGCCACAAACTAGGAATGGCTCATGCTATTCTAGGAGTTCAAACTGTTTTCTAAAGTTGACATGCATCGTATAGCTGCTAGCCTTATACCTTCTCTTCAAAACCGTCTTTCTTGAAGAACTCGTGGCGAAGGAGTAGAGAAGAAGATGGTCTGTCATTAGGATCCAGTCGCAGGCATTGCTAAAAAGTCCATTCAGAAGATTAATGTGTGAATAATAAAACAGTAGTTCGATATACCAGTGCTGAAGAATATGGCTCACTTTCATCAAATCCAGCACTTCAGGTGAAAATTTCGGGAATCGTTTCTCCAGTGGTTCAACATCCCGGACATCGGGAAGCCTCATTCCCGCAAACAATGGGTTTCTTTGAAATATTTCCCGATGCCTTGGACACAAGTTGCCTGTACAATAACAAAACGTGTCAAGGAAGAGAAGCAAAAATAGTATCGATATTAAATACAACATTAAATTATTTTTGGCATTCATCAAAGAGAACATACAATAAACCAAGATTTTTAACGATGTTCATGCAATGCAATTAAATTTACCACATAATCACAACAGATTTGAATGATTTGACGATTTAACAATCTGCTAAATCATAATACGCACCAAATATTTGCAATCCAATACCAAAACCATGCACCAAACGTTTTGCTTTTAAAGCATAATAAAGCCAGGGAAACTGATGATTAAAAAATAACCAACAAATATCAAAACCGGTGAGCAAAATGCATCAACACAAAGGAAAATGAACCACCTCTGTTTTGTCTTACATAAAGGTGCAACGAACATACTACTACTTTCTAGTGACACCACGAAAGCATTGAAGAATGATTCTGGCAGATATTGTTACAAAAGTGAGAGCCTTAAACAATGGAGGTTTTCTCTTTACATTCGAGAGCGGCAGACGAGTGTTAGGGGAATGCTAATTATGGTTGCTTAAGGTGGATCAGATTTAGTAAACAGTTCATGGACTCCAAAACATGTCACTTGGCTTTAGAACGACATGAGATGAGGGCATTGTTGCCAATAAAACAAAGCAAGAGACTAATTTATCTGATGAAAACCAACGATTATGGTCCTTCTTACATCTCCACACCAGGTACAACTTTTGTTGGAAAGCAAAATGTATCCTTCACTGACAATATATCCATTATTACAAAGCTATAAGATGGAAATTACTAAACATAAGGGAAGCCTTATATTATTACAGTAAGTTCAAATTCTCTACAGCCAACATTTCAGCAATTGCAGTCAGACATATACTGCTACAGACTCATCATACTTTTCAAAAAGCTTCACAAAAAATTACAGCACTGCTGACTCTGTCATGAAAAACAATTTTTTGCTGCATACGAAGCATCCTTGAATATCTTAGCACATAGATTCATTTCAGTAACAAAAACAAAACAGCATCACAGGATGTTGAGTATATTTTAAACATTAGCAACTACTGCAACTTACATCAAATATGTATGATAAAACAAAGTATGTAGTTGAAGCTGTGTGTTTTATTTAAACTAATCAAATAAAAACATAAACACTATCTAAGATTGCTACTTTTAAAGTTGCATATAATAGCAAGCAAAAAACTGAAATCCTACCATGAAGCAATTTTTAAACACCAATATCCTTAAAATCATGTGCACTTTACCTAAAATACTTAGAAATAGGTTTTAGTATTTCATGTCTTAAATTTCCCAAGTTTTTTAAATGAGCACACAACAAAAAGATATGCATCATAAACAACTTGATTTGGAAGTTTTTCAGCTGCACTTCATAGGCATTTCACTCCAGTATTTTCCTAAAATACAGTAGCAAAAACAAGTCGAGATCAAAAGAACAGCAACACAAAAAAACACTTTTTAGAAATTACTTGACTTAACCAATTACTTTTTGGTGTAAATTTCGAAGTTGAAAAGTAACAAAAATGTAGTGGCACCTTACAAATTAAATTGAGATAGTTGCTGAAATATGGCTTAAATCAAACAAATTCAAAACAATTTTTTCAACAAAATTACATTTGTTATGCTAACATCCCAACTTAACTTGCACAAGAAGTAAGTTTGATTTGTGCTTATTTGATATATATGAATGATGTGTGAACTTTTTTGGTATATATGAATGATAATGTGTGAAACAGGTAGCATGTGATCAACTGCACAGGTGTAGTGGCAATTTTGTAGGTGCCAGAGCTCTGTTAGGCATGAAAAATTCCTTTCCTGAGCTCTGTTAGTCATGAAATTCCCTTGTAGGGAAGGATCCAACATTCAAGGGTACAGGTGGCAGAGCAGAGTTCCAAAAGCATAACATCAGTGATCATGTGCCTAGAGGTTGAATACATGAAAAAATGAAATTTGGCGCTGTTACAATTTCTCAAATACTTTCATCTCTTCATTATATTTTCTAAAAACAGTCACAAGAATTAATTTTTTTCCCACTTAAAGCAAGGTTCCACATGAAATCAACTGCTGTCACAATGAACATTTAATACAACTTATAAACACACATTGTTTGTGCCTTGGAAGTACAGGGTGTCCATAAAGTCCTGCACACATTTCAAAATGTAATTGCGAAGTAACTAAAGTAGATAAAATCATACATTTTTTTGCAAAGTGAAGTTT
>JGI24158J21664_10005907_pt1 | contig 16068 bp, 11 predicted proteins | sample Ectturendosymbi3_FD_21664 | JGI IMG/M metagenome (IMG submission 21664)
AATCTGGGGCATTAGTTCCGACAAGAAACTCATCCACTTATCCTTATATTGCAAAACTACGATTCAGATCTACTGCGGACTCACGGGCAGCACCGGCAGCAGACCTGACACCAGGGCCGGCGCTAGGTGGTTGCCCCCCCCCTCCCCCGAGCCTGGACGTTGGGGCCCCCAATATACAATACATTGCATTTAACAAATACTATTTATGTAAACAAAATATCGACATTTTTCAACAAATGCTTACAAAAGCGTTTTCCTCAGCACCAACACAACGCATAAAGCAGACAGACTTAAGCAATTGCTATGTTTCAAGCTATGAAAATGACTTCTTCGAAATTTTCAAAAATGAAAATGATTCTGTCGACTCAGTCATATCTAATGTTTTAGCAGTTTCACTTTCAATACATATCATTGACAGATTTGTTAGCCTTTCATCAGTCATAGTTGATCAGTGAAACGTTTTGATTAGCCTGAACTTGCTGAAGCTCCGTTCAGCAGTATTGTGCATAGCAGTGATCGGCAAACTTTCGTTAGATTGGCTCCAAGCCGCCTTTCCATGGGCGTCCGCAGAAAGTTTTCCATGGGGGACAACGTCAAAATTTTGCTTATATTTTTCAGGTTGCTGACGATGCAATGTAAACGGAAGTTCACGAAGCGATTGCTCCATTTTGCGGCAATAGTAACAAAAAATGCACTTCGTTGGCAGCAATAGCCAAGTACATTGCGATAAGTTACAAAATAGACTATCTGCAGATTCTTCAAACAAGGTACTTTTTTACAAAGAAGCGGTTTCCACGGTCTTTCACAAAACCACAATTATGTCTTTATTTTACCTAGGAAGACTTGCCACCATCACAAACACCATTTCAATAAATCCCTGCTGGCCTTTACTGACTTTTCACGGTGAACGCCCATCCACATAAACCGGACAAAGGTTCAGTCTCACACTAACACTGGATTTTTCAAACTCATCATGCTTCTTTTCACACACTACGCTATGAAAGCACCTGGCTATCCGCTATCAGAACCCATTGTCTCCCTGCATTACATGCGTTCAACCCTGGCATGCGGCAAAACACCTACCACTGTAATTTCAACTTCAAGCGAACACGTGAAGACTCGCTACCATTTTATTGTTACGCAATAAAGTGAAACAGCAGAACAATCTGCACGCAAGTTTCGCAACTTACCTCTGCAGACAGGCAAAGCAGCGGACATGGGTGAATTGCAAACCCATCACTGCATGTCACCAGGACAGTGAAACTGGTTATTGTACACTGTGGGTGTCATACCGGCAAATAAACTGTCAATGCAAGAACTAAATCAGCTTAATCGGAATTAAGCTCCTGACTTCAGGTTTGCTAGAAAATTTTGGTTCTTAGTCCCAATTTCCAAGAGGGAGGCGAATGACCCTTTTTTCCCTCATGCGGACGCCCATGCCGTTTCAAGGGTGCAGTAATTAAAAGTCCGTGCTTTTTCTTGAAGGCCAAATTTCAAACTTATGTTGTATTCAGTTACGTGTAACATAGCAATGATATGTTAATGTCATAAACCCTACTGATAATGACAACGTCAATGCCGTGTTCAGGTCAGTAATCAATGTTTCTATACAATTGTTACAGGAGGCCTATGTTTGATCCCACGCAACCAGCGCAGCAAGCACGGCCGACAACATCAAGTGTTGCACGGCCCAACAAAAAGTGTTGAACGGCCCACAACTAGGCACAGTGTTATTGCTTAAATAACTGGATTTCTCTTTGTTACAAAGTTTCGTGTTTTCATTGGACAACCCTGATGCAAGATACACTGGATGTTACAGGCATGGGCCATGAATCCAATTTTATATGATTGTATACCGGTTATTCCATTGTTGTACAGTGAAAGAATTCAACACAGGTATGCAACAGTGGTGCGACTGACGGAGGTTCAAGGGTGCGAACCTCCCCCCTGACAAGTAAATGAAAACTGAACCCCATTTTGCTGATATTTCGGTATTCAGCTTTTTTTGGTTTTCAGTAAGTTGTTTTTCGCGTTTTTCGGAAGTTTCTGGACTGTTGTTTTCCGGTGATTTCGGGTTTAAGTATATAGAAATGCACATCCCGATACACTTTCATTTCTAAACTTTTTTCTGAATGTTGGCGAGGGGCCCCTACGGTGGCCAGTGGGCCCCTTTCAACTACGTTTCACACCCTGGCTAATACCTCTAGCTGCGTAACCGGTCTACAACTTAATTTTCCTGAAAAATTTTTTACTTGGCTATACTAAAAATGCTTACAATCAGCGTTGATTCAGCAAACGTTTCCTGCACAACAGTCAGCTTACCAAGGCAAATGCTGACAACGAAACTGTTCACAATGCATTTAGCAATGGTTGGCTTTAGGAAGGTATAGGTCGTGTGAAAATTAATTTTTTTACGTATTAGATAAATACGAATATTGAAAGGGGAAATGTGCGAAATCAGTTCTTCGTGTGTTCAGATCTGATGTCTCTATATGCCGCAACAAAGGTACTCAGTCAGATTTGGGAACCCCTTTTTGCTCGGGCCCCCCTCCCGGCCGGGGGGTACGGGGGGCCCTTCCTCCGGCTCTGCCTCAAACTAGCTTTTCGCTTTGAAGAAGGCTTCTAAAATCTTGCGTCAGTTATAAGTTTTCTATATTTACTGCAGTTCTGTTTTTACTACTGCTTTTCCTTTCAAGGCTGCCATCAGGCAGCCTTGAATGAAATTGTAGCAAAACAAATGAAATTGTAGCAAATGAAATTGTAGCAAAAACAGACCAAACTTGCGCAGCTCAGCGCAGTGATGCCACGTTATTTTGCAAAAACAAGCAAGAAGATATGAAAAACAAGCCAAAAATAGGTAATTTGATGGAAAAACAAAACCAACATGCGTTGGCAGGAAAATGCAACACAACGAAATATCAGCAAGTAAATTAAATGAGAAAGCATAGTGGCAAATCCGAAAAAACAAGCCCAAAATTACCAAAATTTCATAAAAACACGCCCAACATGCCTTTAGGAGCAAATTGATACAGAAAATAGCCACAAAATTTGAAGAAAAAGCAATCAGAAAAACAGAATTTTGCAAGAAACAAGCCCAAAAGACAAGCAAATTTCAATTAAAACAAGCCCCAAAACAAGCAACCCGCAAGCCTTGAAAAAAACCGCAACTCCACAAAAAAATAAGCCCAAATTCGCGGGAAAACTGCAAGGTTGGCAGCACTGGCTCAGCGGCAAGTCCAGAACTGTGCTAGAGAAAGCGATCGCGTTTGTGACTGCCGCCGCTGGGCAGTTCTCAGTTCTCACGCGGAAAAGAAATAAGGGACCGCAGTATTATTACGAAAGAATGGCATTGTTGACTTGGGTCAAAGTCCGACACGTCAATCCTTAAGTTTAATGTAATTTAAAGCGTTGCTTAGTTTAGTATTTTTTATCTCTGTTTCTACTTCGACAGGCACCAAAAAGGGGCGAATTTATATCAGAGGGGCGCCACAGATCTTTGGGGAGGCAGTTGCCCCAAACTTAACCCCCACTGGATCCGCCACTGGGTTGATCTCCATGTCCCAAAAGCATTTCTAAGACCTATTAACTGCCTGGAAAACTTGCAAGTGCAAATGTTGCATGTTCGCTCAGGTTGTGGTAAGGTTGATTTCTACTATGCCAATGCGGACTAAAAGATATTTTTAGAAACCAAGAAAAAATACGATTGAAGCCGAAATTGAAAGATAATAATAAAAAGCATTCTGCAAGTCAATTTTGAGGCAAAAACAATGTAAAAATTATAAAGAAGATATTGGAGACCGAATTTAGGTTCAAACTGAATACATTTACGAACTTTTAAAAGTTGCCTGCGTGCAGTACACTGTATACTGACCGAACATGTAAATGCCGAGGCGACTGGCACTAGTTTTGGCACTTCAATCAAGGCAAAAGCAAAAACTTTACTCACGTCTAACGGCCAGAGCTGAAAATAACATGCGTATCCGTACTCATCTTCTTACTGTGAGCTGTGATCACTTGCGTTTTGGAACGATTTCAAATATATGTAAGTGAAGCCATCGTATAATTCTTAAGTCATGTATACTCAAAGTATGATCCGTGGACCCCCAGGGGGTGAAACATTTGGTGTTTGGGGGTGGTTCAAGTGCGATGAACAACTTGAAAATATGTTCGCAATAAAGCAATAATATTAAGCCCCTCCTTAATTATTTGCTGTTTTTGTGTTCTTGGGTAGTCCAACTTATTTGGACTTTTTGAGCATACGCGTCACGGTCCCATCAAATGCCATTGTTGCACCACTGAAGTTGGTTGCTAATCGTTAATTTACTTCACAACTTGAAAAGTCAGCGGAGCAATTGAAAGACAAATCAGGCATCTCTTTCAGTATAAGCACATGCTTTCAGTAAATTAGGAGAAAAGAAAAAACAAACCATCAAATATGAACCTAGTCCAAAATATCTGGGAATCAATCTGGATCGCAGCCTAACATTCAAACACCACATCGAACAGCTGAAGAGCAAAGTCTCAGCTAGAGTGTCCCTGGTTAAACGACTGGCTGGCGCAAAATCGGGAGCGCCCTACAAAGCTCTTTGAATATCTGCTCTAGCCCGGGCATATGCTCCAGCTGAATACTGCGCACCAGTCTGATATCGTAGCTAACTGTATGTGCATTTGAGTAAGCACATTCTCGACTACCGGAAAAACAAACGGGAACCTTGCGAATCAGCGAAAACATAACTTTTACAAACGATGGCGTCATGAATTAGGGGCCGTCCAGTAAAAATTGCTCCAGGCCCCCCTACCCTTTAATCCGGCTCTGACGAGAAGTAAACACCAGAGTGTATTTTTACTAAGAAAAAATATTTCACAGGCTAGAGAGTGACTCGGCAAGAAGCAACATTCACCCGAACAATAAGCAGAAACCTCAGATTACAAGCAAAAACACCGGAAAGAGAACATGTCAATATGGCCGGCCAGGCTGAGCGTGAAAGTTGTTTCCAAGATAATGTCTTGATTTTCGCCTTAATTTTCAGGTGGTGTGCTCTGGTTAACGCCACTGCTTTAATGTTGCTTCTTGAAAGTTTTGCTAGAAAAAGTGATTCAGTCGCGGCGTTTTAACTGACACTGCCAGATCCTTGCGCTTTTTCTCCTTAAAAACTTTGCGCCTTTCATAGCTCCTGATGGCATTGCAGATTTCGGTGTCGCTCAAGCTGCTATCTCGTTTTCTTCTCTTTCGTTCTACGAATCGACTAATTAAAACCTTTTCTGACGGACCACGCAATAACATGTGGTGTAAATGGCTTGAATAGATTCATATGTTTTTGTTGTAACACAACATTAGTAACCATTGGAAGAGAAGTGCGTTTCCACCACAAATTACCCTTTATGACGAAATAAAGGTGCAGTTCGGCTGCGGCTACCTCGAGACTGCACTAGATGTTTGGGATCAATGAAACCACCACTTCTGATATTTTAACATGACCACAGATGTGTTGTTCTCAGATGAATTTCTGATGTTTAGTCGACAAATCTGATGTTGACTGGGTTATTGTTTTTGTTTCCCACATTTAGATTCAAGATTTTTAAATTCCTTTCATCAATTTTTCACCCTAGTGTGTGTGTGGTTATCGTTTCAAACTAAAGAAGCTCTCTTCGCTGCGTTGAGACTAACATTTTACGTAAATTATAAATGACTTCTCCATTTAAATAGGCGTGATGCGCGATTAGAGAATCATACCCATGCCAAAAGAACGATTAATAGGAAAAAGTTACCAGCGAAATCAAATATATTTGCATTGAACAAAACCGAAAATACTTATGCTGTTCAGTAGCGATTACTAAAACTGGCAGATAGTCAAACGTGTAGAGAAATCAGTTGTTGTTGGGGTCCCCTGATACTTAACTCAACATTAGGAATATAATATAGAGTTTTATTCTTGCACTGCTTCTGAATCACAAAATTTTTTCAAACGAGTATTTTATTGGAAACAAATAAATTCCATCACTGGGACCCCTAGCAGCGGGGAGCCCGCAACAATTTCCCCCGTTGCCCCCCCTAATCCGGCCCAATCCCTCATCCCTGAAACTATACATCAGTGAACTGACACCAAAACCAGATGGGTATCAGTACCCCAGAAAAGCTTGGGTACAACTAAACCGGCTCCGTACTGGAGTCGGCCACTTTAAAGCGAACATGGCAAAGATGGACCTGGCAAGATCTAACCAATGTGAGTCTGAGTGTGGCTCTGTCCAGACCGCAGAACACATATTGCAAGAATGCCCTATGCTGAGATCTCTGTGCACCATCTCCGACATTAACAGGGAAGACCTNCTGCAATATCTCCTGAACATTGGTTTTTGACGACTACTNGTCAATCGTTCTGCATTGTGAAAAAAATCGCTCTGTATTGTGTACACGAAAGAAGGAGAACAGAACAGGCAGTGTGATCGGTTATTTTGATGTTGCTGAGTTGCACGCACTTCTGCTCTTTCCCTGCGCTTAGAACGAAATGTTTTCTCTACAGAACAAAATACTGTCCCAGTCTTAGCGATCTAAGACACAAACGAAAACTGATGTCTCAGCAGAACGATTTCTACTTACGGTGTAGACAAGCATAGTTATCACGATTCATAACAAACATGTCTAAGACGAAGAGCTGAGCACTCGTCGCAATGTTGGAACGAAATTGTTTGACAAAGCGATCCTTGTCGAACAATGGTCATGCGACCTGGACAAATGGTTTTTGGCAACCTGTGTTGCCAGATGCTGGTTAAAAAAACAGACCAATGTCCTCATAAAACAAGCCCAAAACCAGCCCAAATTACTCCAAACTAGCCCAAATTACAGCCCAAAATTTGCGATAAAACTAGCAGTTTGCAGTGATAGTAAACACCATTATCTTATTGCAGTTGCAACCTTTGTGCAAAACACTACTGATCTGTCTTACAAAGCAACCTCAAAGATACAAAATAACAACAGGTAGTAGCATCGTAACGACAATCAAACTGTCATTAATACCACCACACATTGCAGTCGAAATAAAATGCCAACAGCAAACCTAGATGCCTACTATAGTACGACGAGTGCTCAGTTCGTATTGCGCCCAGGAGTTGCCGTGCCGAGCGGTGCACGAGCGCAAATTTGCCCGACGCAGCAAAACAAACAAAGAATCGTGCGCGGCTACTTTTGGCAACTCCTCAGTGTAGATTGGCCTTGATGATTGAAGGTTCCTTCAGCACAGAAACTGAATGATACACGGTACGAATCGGACGTGTTTTAGTTAAACAATAGTAAATTTACACTTTTAATTGAATCACTCGCAATAAAAATAACAGTGAACTTTGTATGATAAAGGCGATTTTTAGTCAAATTAAAGTGAAAACGTTAGTACACCATAATTCAACGCGAACCATAGCCGCGCTCAGTACGTATTTGTGATAGCAACGGATGTAACTGTGCGGGTTGAATGCTCACTGCGCTTGCGTATGAGAGAATGTTTGCAAGTTGCGCATGCGTATGTTTGTTACTAACGCAACGCGACGCTCAGTTCGTGATAGAACACACGGTATGCTTTGCTTGTTACGAAACCAAGACTTTTTATTTCTTTCTTCTACATGCATTTTTACAACGACTCTTTCTCTTTCGCTGCATGAAACTTCTTGCATGAAAAACCTTTTGTTTAATGCCTTGTACACTATTACTGTACAATATAACTATTATATACAAATAACTTGTGTTATAACTAACAATAGCAACATGGCAGAAAAAAGAAACAAATCTTTTAAGGGCAAGCTACGCTGCCACCTTTCAGTGTGTACAGCTAAAGCTTCTGCTTGTTGGCTGAGTCATATGAAACAATAAGCCATTACCACTACTTTGGAGAATTAGTTTTAGCGCGAACCAGACACGAGTTGGATAAAAACCGGACCTAGTTCTCCTAAAAGGCATCTTGTGTTGGACATAATATTTTGGCAAGTTCGAGATGTTATGATAGACACGGATCTTTATATCAAGCAGTGGTAGTGGCAATATATCAAGCAGTAGCAGTTCCATGAAAGGGAAGTGGAACGATAGCTACGTGGAATTCGGTTTGACGCTAAAGAAGAACACGGCCGGTGTTGATCAAGCGACATGCCTTCCCTGCAGCAAAACACTCTGCAACTGAAGTTTTAGCGATCAAAGTTGAACGAGCCTCAGATCATTCACCGTTAAATACAGTCACTTGACGATATGAAAAGGAAACGTGCTCGATTTGATCAACGCGGAACCTCACTGCTAAACATGGTCTTCTTTCTACGCAGTTCCTCACTGCTTCTTTCAATATTGCATATCCTGTTGCGGAAAAGGAATTACCTCATACAGTTCCAGAAAGCGTGATCAAACCGGCTGCTGTTCGAATGGCACATTTGGTAGTGGAATCTTTTAAGAGCCGAGAAGATAAAGCAAATTCGTTGAATACTGTGCAAGACGTACTTGCAGTATGGACTGTGACGTTCTCACTCAATTAGTGACTGAGATTGACACCAAGCGCCGAATTTTTCTCCTTCACCTGGATGAATCGACAGACGTGGCGAATTTTTGTCATCTGCTCTTTTTGTGAGATATATTTAAGGAAGTGAGATTAACGATGTATTATTACTTAGCCACACTTACAAAACGACGGCCAAAGCAATTGACGTTTCGAATTGTGTGGATGAGTTTTTCACTGTTAGCGGTCTAATATGGAATATTGATGATTCCATTTGCAATGATGCATGGCGGTTCAGCAGTGATTGGTCACAAATGTGGATTTGCAGCACTCGTAAAGCAACGTGAACCATATATGTATTAACAATTCACTGGTCACTGCACTATTCATCGATATGTCCTTGCATTTATAACACTGCCATCCTGCTTGCAAGAGGTTTTATCAAAGAATGTGCAAGTCTTAAATTTTATTCGACGTAGGGCTTCAAATCATGGCTTGCTTGTTTAAGACTCTTTTGGGATGAGTTAGGATTGACATGCAACATTGTGCTCTGCCACACTGAAGTGTCATGGCTTTGGAAAGGTCGAGTTTGCAACAGGGTATATAAAGTTATTAAAGAAGTTTCTGAATTTGCTAGTGAGTCCAATAATGAACTAGCGAACAATTTTGATGATCCCACTTTTGTTATCCAGCTGGTACACATTGCAAATAGTTTTTCATTTTTTTAATCACGTAAAGCTGTCTTTACAAGAAGAAAGCATGAAGCGCTAGCCAGCCGAAGACAAGATTGAAGATTCTGTTTGAAAACTTGCATTTTGGAAACGTATAAGGTGTTACTGGGAAATTTTTCTGCGTTTTCAGATTTTGCTACTGAAGCTGTTACATTTGTGGAATTTCCAGAGACATTAATTTCAAACACTGTAGAGCATTTAGATAAACATTAAAAAAATGTGCAATGGTACTTTCTTGAAATATCAAAAGTGTGGTGTATGAGAGATCCATTTCTTGCGGACCTTATCTTACTTGATTACGAAGAAGATGATCACAGAGGAGCTCCTAGACTTGCGTACTGATAATGGACCCAAAATAAAAGTCTCTTCACTTTCGTTGTCTTGTTTCTGGGCTTCTCAGCTACAAACGTACAGTACTGTGGCTAGTGGCATTGAAAAAAGTCCTTCCTTTCACTAATACAGGTCAGTGTGACGGCGGTTGTTCCATGCTTGATGAAAATCCAATCAAAATGTGGAAACAGAATGAATGGGAGACAAGATATTTTTCTATAGCTTTGTCCAAAATCAAGCCTAGAATATCAAAGTTGGCAGGAAAGTGTTGTCAGGAGCACAAATCTCACTGAACGTCAGAGACTCAGAAGAGTGTGTTTAGGAGACAACTCCCTTAAATGACTTAGCGTCTCCCGGTCAAATGGGTGCTGGTTGGCTGGACAGACTTGTGGAAATCGCTTGATGGTCGCTGCTCATATGAAAGGAGACAATTGTGCAATTATTGACATGAATAAAGTTTCTTGGGATGTTTCGTTCATATATATGCCGCCTGTTGTTCTGTTCACTGTTGACGGTATTCGAGAGCTGTAAACAATTAATAAATGGCTTAGGGTTTCGCGATGAAAAAGTTTGAGAAACGTTAACTTAGTGGAAGCCAGGTTACACAAAACGTTATGCCAAGGTGAAAGGTTTATGTTTTGTAATACTTGCTTGCACTGAACGAGCTGCATTGACGTGGCATAGTCAATAAAAATGGCTTGTTGACTTTCCCTGGGTCGATCATGCTGCAGACACTGGCTGTTTCCGCTGCATTGCGCGATACCGTCACGAACAGGAAAAACGTGATTAGCTGGAAGTCAGAACACTTTTCGCTTGAATTGGCGTGACGCAATCGCAGCGTAATTTTTCTGCTAGCTTGTGCCGTGCGGAGAAAACCAGCACAAAACTTGTAAGTTACGGTAATGCAACGTGGCTCTGATGAATAACCCGGATTTTGGTGTTCGACGCCAGTATTTTCACGCTTTGATGACTATTGCTCCTTAGCACATCCAGTCATTGGTGGTTCAAAAGCGTGGTAATGTCTAGAGATTTCTACCCTAACTTTACATAACAGTAAAAGTATAAATTGCAATACGTTTGTATCAGCATATATAACTACTGCCGAACTTTTCGACATTTCTTTCACAGAAAAATGATATTGATCTCAAAAACGATTTTTTTCTGAAAATGAATTGTCCGATATCAAAAAATAATATTACGGCATTTGAAATGGCATCTCCTGCAAACTTTCCCAACAACGAAATACAAAAATTCTCCAAAAGTGTTTGAAACTTTTGAATTTGTTTCTGTAAAGCAGTTTATGTAACAGCAATTTCTTGAATAGTGAAAAAATAACGATAACATTTTCCACCGAAGAGAGTTATAGTGAGAAATATTAGCGTCATGAACCTGTGTAGCCTCTCTGAAAAATTTTTTCTCTGCTTGGTAGACTTGGTTTAAGTCATTCTTGGAATTTGATAAGTGTCTATAGTTGTTGTCTTAAAACTTTGCTGATGCCGACGCTGCGGATGCCAGAACTTTTAAACCAACAGCTGCAACCGTTCCAGCGTCACTTTCCAGCAAAGGGGGTGTAAAGTAAACGTGCATGTGATTAAGTGAAAAAGTCTCAGAGCACAAAGCTTCTAATATCTTTGAAAAAACCTTGAACCCGCAACACGGCAAACTTCTGGAGGAGGTAAAATTTATGGAAAAAAACAAGACGATAATAGAAAAGTAGATTCTGAGAAACTTGTAGGATTTTGTCCAATTATATACCATCATGAACTCTTTGAAACAGAGAGAATTCTATAGTCAAATCTTTCAGAGTTGGCTTCACTGCGCACGTGTACATTTTCATACTATAAACGTTAACCAGGCCATTTACCTGCCGTGAATGCTGCCCATTAATTCGATGAAATTAGAGCTCTTTAATTTTCAGTTACTTTGAAGTTCAGCTACTCCCAACTGTTGTTGAAAGTAAAAATTAAGATTTAAAGTTTGTGGATGAGAGCAGACTTTGTATTTGTATAAAAAATTTCCAAAACCATAACCTGTCTATGGGTGTTCCAGAACACTTTCATGATCTTTGTCCCACTCATTTAAGAATTGTTGCAAAATTTGTCTTCGAAACGTTTTGTCGAAGCGAGTGATACGTATACATCTTGTTTCGGTTGGCTGCGGTTCGAATGGGTTAAGCACAGCAAGGCACATCATGCTTTTCATCATCCAACACCATCCATTTGCCAGTGCACACGCATAACAACACAAGAAAATCACTCAATCAAAAAGGAAGATAGACGTAAAAGAATATCATGCCCATGTTTCACATTTACTCAAATTAGGCTGGCTTGCGTGAGCAGGTTGAATACGACCGAACAAAGTATGAGATGCCTTAATTCAACAATTGCTGATCAATGCCTTTAATTACAAATGTAAATGTTGTCTTAATGCATATCTTGAAATATTTTTTGAAATACCAAACCGCGCTTGAAAATGGTAGTTGCTTTCCATTGTCGTTTCGTGGCATAATCTTTTTAAATGTACAGCTTAAAATGTCAGTAACATACTTTTTGGAAAACCATCGAAAATCCATTTTCTGAAAATCTCAAGCCATTGCCCTTATCTTCTGCAGTAACTGCAAAACAAAAAGCTTACCTGAAGTAACAAATCACTATGTAAAACGTATGTTTCGTTTCAAAGTCTAATTGTTCTGCGATATAGCCGATCATCTCGCTAAATCGCGGAAGACTTAAAAGCTATGGGTTCTCGTGGTTTGTAAAATAGTTATAATCGATTGTGTCGGATACGCGTCAGAGTTTTATATATGAAGGAGTTTCCAGCAATGTGAAATTACTCTTCGCTGAAGTTTATTAAGGATGCGGCGCTGGTTTCGAACAAATTGTTTTCAAATGAGTATAACGGCGGTGTGAGAAGTGTGGAAGCATGAAACAAAATTTTTAGCACCCAACTTCCATTAAACTTTTTAAAACTTTGTGGAATAACAACAAAAAAGCGAAGGTTTGTAGTTTGTTGTCACATTTTTAGGATACAAAACATAAAACGTCAATAAAGAAGAGTATGTTTGTCTACTGAAACAGACTGTGAATCCTGTTTTACTAGTTGCTAAATGACTGAATAACAAAATAAGCTGCGTTCGGCAATGGAAACGATCACACTCAATAAAAATTTTTATCGACAAAACAACAGTAAATAAGAAAAACAGTATTGAAAAACAGTAAAGAAGCTTCACTTTCCTTTTATTACTTTTGCTTAACTAGCATTAATAGCATTAATCGTTGGCTAGCACTAAAATCAATGTTAGCGTTAACAAGCACAGAATGATTTTTCTGGTATAAAATAACGTGTCTCACATTCTTCGGTATATCGCTGTTGACATTTCTGTTCAAACGTTTATTATTTTTGTCTCTCGTGGAGATTTTCAATTACTTGCAGGCGCTTCCATATTAGCCGTGACCTTGGCTGATTGTTTTAACACAGGAGAACTTTAATCCTGTTTCATTTATTTTTACGCAACAATCGCATTTGTTTCGCTTAGGTGAAAATTTGCGTGTATGCACATTTTTAAAAAATTTATTGGAAGTGACAATGCTTTGAAAACGAAGAATTCGATTTTCTCTTCTACAACAAATATGTGTGCTGATTCTAGTCTTACATACTCAAAAGAAGGAAAATTTAGGTAAAGATACGAACCACCAAGAACGATAGGCATAGCAGAAAGTAAAAAGGAAGTTAACGCAACTCAAAATAAGTAGAGCTCTCTCGGCATCAGGCCCGCAGCCAGGAGGGGCCAACCGGGCAATTGTCCCCGGCGAAAATATTAAACACATGTTTATTTGTCAGGTACAACAAGTTGCAATCGTTTTGCCCATCACCGGAAATATCAGCTGGTTGTGGCCCTGCTTGGTATCGCGCTGGATCACTCATAAATGCATTCAGAAAAAAAATTAAACGAAAAGTACACATTGCTTCAAACTTTATACACCTATTTCCAACTGGAAGTAAAAGGAATTTAATTCACGGCATTGTCGCATAAGCATCTTCTGCTGCGTCGTGTTGCACGGAAATGATATTACTTTACATTAATTACTTCAAAAGGGGTAGCATAAGCAGTGAAATGTTTTTTTAGGTAAAAATCAGTTTCCTTCATTTTACTGTATTGGCAAAAGAATTTCAAAAATATCTCAACTTTGATTTTGAATTGTACCTCATTTTAAAAAATGTAATTAATTACAAAAAATAACTGTTAAAAAAATCGCAAAAATCTGTATTCTCAGACAAACTTAGGCAAGCTATTTCATCATTCCCTTGGATTTTGTACATTAAATTTTCAATAGTGTCCAGGATTGATTTGACAAAATAGTAAGCTCCAAACAATTTTTATCAGACTTTGATAATTTGTAAATGACAGCACCTTACATGATTTTAAGAGGTTACCTTCTAGCTTATTTTCGCCAATTTTTACCAATATGGCATCCACGATTTTGTCCAACTTATCGAAGTCATCCAAATGGTAAACGTTGTTGTTATTTCCTGTTTGTCGGTTTGCTACAATCTGGTAAAAGTGTATAGCAGTTTCACGGTAGGAATAATACTGATTGAGCTCTGCGATATATTCACGCAGTTTGAAAACATCCTGGTCTAATGTAAACAAAGTTATCTTCTCACTAAAAATGGTTGTAAAAATCCTATACCTAACGATTATATACCGAAAACTTTCATTATTTGTGACGATAACGCTACTGACGTGTCACAAGTCTTTGTTAGTGATCGCAAGTGTGACAAAATATTCAGATTTTTGGACGAAAACATTACACGTGTTGCGTCCCAAGCTGTACAAAACAAAAACAACAAACATTGGTTCATTATAATCACCAAACTTTGTTCCTTGAATGGTCTAAAGTTAGATATGGTGCAGATGTTTACAGGTACTTTGGTTGGGTTTTCACTCGACCACTTTTGTGGGGGGTTGTCTGGGACCAGTTTACAAAACAAGGCAAGTGCACAAGAAAGGTAATTTTTGATGTAAATTACAAGGATGCTGTGGACTCCAAACTATACTGTCAATCTATATTCTAGGATGATATAACCTACTGAGAGTGCACAGCATTTGCAAACACAAAATGGGCCCTAAAATCCTTGAAGAAGGATTTTATGCTTCGTTGACTTGTATGAATTCCATAACTTTAGAGCTGTAAGATATTATTCTAATTTAGGCAACGTGAGAGTAAGTCATATTGCCTTTCTTAGGTTATCAGCACGACATACCCTTTGTAATAATCCACCCTTGTCACCAGGGTTGCGGAGCCGGAGACGGAGTCAGAGTCATAAGGAGTCGGAGGTTTTTGGGTCGGAGTCGGATTCCTAACAGCAGGAAACACTGGGAGTCGGAGTCGGGAGTACAACACTGGGAGTCGGAGTCGGATTTTTGCCCGACTCCGGATGACAAATTGGATCATTGTTTACATCACACTCCAAAATTGTGAAATCCTATTGAAATGGTACCATTTCTTTTGAAACTTTTGTTGAAACAGATATTTTTTACTGTGTACTAGAGTCCTGCGCGGGTTGAAATTTTGTGCCCGCACCCGCCCCGCAGACCATCCCAACCCGCGCCCGCTCCGCCCCGCAGTTTTTCGGTCTCAAACCCGCACCTGTCCGAAAACTACTAAAAACTCATAACTAGAGCAAGTTTTTGTTGCAATAAAATCGTGAGAAATATGCATTTATTTTTAACAAAAGTTGCAATAAAAAGTTGCATTTATGCACAAGCATTTTAAACAACAGTGATTTACTCAAGCGATTTATTTNCATATAATGCTAAATATTTCCAAACATTATCTGGCGAGAAATGGCGATCATTTGCCAACAGTTTGCGTAGCATGCTAAAACTTCGCTCCACAGTGCATGAAGTTGCTTGGCAATTTAACAATTTGGCCTACAGTTCTGGACTGATGTTTGTTTGGCCGGGTCATTTCTACAATTGCTTTTAGGTCATTATTCAGTTCGAATCGGTTATCAAAGAGAAAACAGAAATATACTGAAATAGGTCTCAAGCATGTTTCTTAAATCACACTTTTACATTTTGCGCAATAGGCCTACTTGATAAAAGTTGCATGTGTAAAAGGAAAAAGTTGCAATATAAAATTCCTGCAACCAGCTCATCGTACTACACAAATTCTGAGTATTTCAGAAGCTGTTGAAAGCTGTAAAAGAAATTGAAAAACTTGCCCTACTCATAACGTCTGAAGACAAGTCTAACAAGCAGCAAAATCAAGCTACTCATTCTGTTTCATTGACAACCAGACAAAAGCTTTCCACAGATCTGATCTTTCGCAGTCAACAGATTTGAGGTGATAAAACACGTTTCAGTCCAGTTGTGATTAGCTGTGCGTTAGGCGTTGTTTTATCCATTTGGAAGTGCCAAGGGCGTACGCAAGGGGGGAGGTTTGGGGTTAACCCCCCCCCTTGAGCTTGATATTTTACAAAAAATTTATTACCTTCGCAAGGAGATTAATTGTTTTCGCATACTTTTTGCTTGTTAA
>JGI24158J21664_10005908_pt1 | contig 16067 bp, 12 predicted proteins | sample Ectturendosymbi3_FD_21664 | JGI IMG/M metagenome (IMG submission 21664)
TTTTTTTCCAGAAATATTTGGTTCTTAATCCCAATTTCCAGGGTTTTATATCAGGTTCCACAAACTAAAGCCAGCTCATCTAATGAAACGAAGAAACATTTTTACTAATTGTTAGCATAAGTTAATTTTTAGCATCTTTGGCGCAATGTGCAGTAAAAAAATATTTTCGGCGATGATTTTCAATGAAATCAAGTGTCATGTTAATGCCCCTTTAGGTCTGGTGGGGGGATGCATCCCCTGCATCCCCCTTTGTGTCCGCGCCTGCATGTGTCCAGAATGTCCCAGGAAAGAATGGCGAGATAATCCTTCGGGCAATAGTCTACACCCACAGGAAAGCGGCCAAGAGGTCGTCCAAGTAGCAGGTTACGTGACTACATCTCCGACCTCGCTTGATCCCGTTTTGGTGTGGAGCCAGCAGAACTATCTGAGATTGCTGTTGATCGTGAGGTATTTCGGGTCCTCCGAGAGGTGCTGCCCCCCGAAAGGAAAAGCGGGTACGAAAATTAGTGAATGAATGAGTATGTAGGCCTACACTAAAACTTCCTATTTATGAAATTATCCTTAGTTTGTTTGCCAAAAGTGAATGTCATATTCAAATTATTAAGCATATTTGGACGGAAATGTGCGTTTTTGTGAAAATCATTTAAAAGTATCACACATAGAAGGGAAAATTATATTGACACCCTATAACTCCACCACGACACCCTTTTGAAAACCTTAAAAAAACACTGGATCGGATAATAATAATCAAATATCAAACGATAATAATCAAACGATTAGTTGTTTAGCGAAGCGTCTACATTTTCTATTAAATTCAGTTGGTTACATAAGTAGGAAGGATTTTTTCCAAGGGGGTCCAATAGCGAATTTAACCAGGGAGTGTTCAAAAGGATTTTTTCCAGGGGCCAATAGTGCTAATATTTCATTTTACCAACTCGAAACTAAGAGAAAAATATATTTATACCAAAATGTTACCGGTAATAGGAAAATCTTAAATTTCAAAATCGAGAGAGATTGGCCCACCTGCCCTCTTCCGACGCCAGTGGTTGCTTAATTGGTTGTTATTTTTTATCACGTTTGGTTTTCACTTCACAGAAAGTAAACTGTTTTATCCTTTCACATATATTCTTTTAGAAATAATGAAAAAGGCAAAATTCTCAAACGTCGTGGTGAAACAAAATAAATATAACACAACGGCTTACTGGTGACGTTTTTTAAAGTTTTTTTGCTATCATTGAAAACACTGCAATCATCTCGGTTTCCAGTTGTCATGGCAAACAGAAGAAAAGAAGAACTTACCTGCTGCACGCCAACTGTACAAGATATAAACGCGCGTGTGAAATCAGAAGCCGCATAAGAGACGACAAGACCGAAGTAGAAACCGGTTGGCATGAGCAGCAGTTGGTCCAAAGATAGCACGTGACAAAATGTCGCTTTCAAAGTGCTTCTGGTAATCTGCGCCACCGTGCGACGGTCATCTGTAAGAAGTGCGTGAAATACTTCAAGCAACAGATAGCGCAGTTATTGAAGCCGAGCATTAGAACAAACAACTAAAGACAATTATTGCATCTCCGCGTAAATATCATTATTGGTCGATGAGCGGCCTTTGGACTCCGGACAATTGCAAAAAAAGTTATTTTGTTCCATGCCTGTTACGCATGCTATGTGCATGTAAGGCAATTTCAGAACAAGCACACACAGAGTTTTGGTCAAAACATGCGTGTGCACACCTTTAATGCTTACATAATGTTGCATCACCTTCTCTAAAGTGTGACTGGTTGCCAGCATCAGTATACACATTTTTTCAAGATATTTCATGCTTATTCACAGGTGTGTGCGCATCTTCATGTAGAGCAGGAATTCCCAACGTGCATTTACCTCCAGGGGTACATTTTCCTATCTGAAGGGGTAAATTTATTGTACATCCCAACAAATTAACTTTGAGACATAAAAACGGAGTCTAATTTTATAGTTCTAAAAATCAAAAACTTCTAAATTCAGTTAATTTTCGCTACGTCACTCAGCCTTTTTGCCATATGAGATTTTTAGGGGTACATGTTCATCTATCGAAATGCTGGAGGGGTGCGGGGTACGTGGTCAGAGAAAGGTTGGTAACCCCTGATCTAGAGTTTCCACTCGCCCACTTCAAACGTCTGATGCTAGTCAGAAGATCTCGTTTTTCCCCCATTTTGGAGAACTTCTGCATTGTGTCAAGACATTGCACGAGTCGTCGCCTCGTTTATCCAAAGGCTTATTCTCTTCCCCTATTGATAGTTCTAGTTGCTCCCGCACACCTTTCCTCAGTGCATTATAATGTGTCCGTGTTTGTCGCATTTCTTACTACTAAATACCGTGACATGGACCTTACAGTAATTCATAGAAAAGCACATGAATTAAATTAATGAAGATATAACACGCACATGACGCCAGCAAGCCAAACAACTGCATGTTTTATGTTTGCTTCTGCTACAGGTTGTTTTAGTCGTGTGTTGTGATAAAGGCGGTTATGGTTTTATTTGTGGCTATTTTTCTCTGCTTTCTTGGTGCGCATTAAATTCAACTCTGGCGCCATCAGTTGAAGAGAACGTTTGCAAATAATGTTTAGCAAACACTAAGCAACAAAGTTTTTTGCCAATGAGTTTGCGGTTAGTAGCAACTCACCTTCGACTTCCTTTATTCGAGGAAGAAAGATGCCGTGCAGAAAAATGGAAGCCAATTGCATGGTGACGTACACGCCCAGCAACACATAGACTGAAGTTTGGCTTTGAGGAATGTAGCGATGGACTGCTGCACCCGTCACATCCTGGTACTGCACTTGTACAAATGCAGATGGCCAGTTGTGCAAAAACTACCTCGGCCTTTGAATTAAGCCGAAAAGCAGAGGGTGATGCGCGACTGCCTGGTTGGCTTGGTTGGCCTTATTCTCTCGGCAAACAACAACCTTAACCGTGTTATCGCTGCCTTCTTTGTGTGGAATCGTCAAAATATAAGCGTTAAGTGCATACACCTCCAAAATTAGCTGGAAACAGACAACGCTTTTGCTTGAAACTACAGCTGCTCCAAGCATTTCTAAAGTTTTTGTCTTTTGATTAGAAGTCCAATAAATAATAAACATAGGTTCGCTTATTTTGTCAAAATGAAGATAAAAAACTTCCGAAAAGTAAAAACAGACAGATATCATTTCATCACGTCAACTGTTACGAAATAACGCAAAAAAGGCTCAGAATCTCGAAGCTCCCATATACCATAAAACAGTCTGGGGGGTTTGCTCTACTCCTCATCAAAAAGACAAATACTTAATGAGCAGAAAACGCTTAAAATTTTGATTTTTTTATGAAACAAAAGCCTTTATTTCATAGAAATCCAGCCATTCTCGCACATTTTGCAACATACAAACACTGGTATATGTTGAGGACATTATAATGTGCTTTTCCTTTACGTCGAACTACTTTACAGTTGATGCGTCTTTCCAGTTATTGTGTACAGTGCTTTTAGCTTGGAACGTTAACTGGAGGTCAACAGCTGCGTCTAACACTTTACCTCACGCAGCCTAGTCATTCATTTACGAAGTTCCCTTTTTCGTTGTAACGAATACATATGCAGCGCAAGTATTTGTATCAGTCGACACTTGATTTCACGAGCACGATTCGGTTTGCGTGTCATGCACCTACCGGGCAAAAGTTGCTGCCGCACATTTCCATATTGCGATTTGATTGGCTGGAATTGCGAGCTTCGACACCGATGTGTCGTCCTCCGTACAGCACAGCATAGGACAACAAATTTCCCCAGATCTGAAAAAGTACGATTTTTAGCCAGACCCACAAACGGTCGGATCAATGATCCATGGGTGTCGGGAGGACTTTTTCCAGGGGGCAGTAGTTGCTTTTTCCAGAGGTAGCCAAAATGTTTTTTCCAGGGGGCGGCCAAAAGTGGTGAAATTTCGTTTTACCTCCTCGAAATTAGGAAAACAACCATTTTTGCTAAAAATTTTAAAGTAAAATATCAAAATGCAAAGTCCCAGACGCCCGGTGAGATCTTAAACAGCGGAGAAACAAGGAAACAAGGTGCACTTTGCTCGAGCTCTGTGTACGTGCAGTGAATTCCAGATAAACAGTCAGTTTTTAGCACGGAAGTTGCATTGTGAACACTAAAATTGTTTCACGAAAACCGCTAGTGAGGATTTTGCTATTTCTCGAAAGAGATAAGAAGGGCAGGGGTGGAGTGCGCCGTGGTTAGGTACGTATACATCCAAGAACTTGTGATTTAGAGCTGGTGAGAATGCTACGCGGGAACAGGAAGAATGATTTAATAAATGTTATATATGCATTAGGTAACGCTAACGACGATATCAGAAAAAAACGGTATTTTCGAAACTTTACCCAAACGTGTGCTTGGATTTGGTTCACGATAAGAAGCGAACAATTTCATAAAAGACTGGATGCTGCTTGAAGCCACTTGCTTTGATGAGATTTATTTTTTGATTCACCCATCACTCGGAAAAGATAGGTCAGATTACAACGGTCAGCACTTCTTGCTTCAACGAGACTGCTTCTACCTGTCAGAGGTGGCCACGGATTCGGAGTGGCGAAGTTGACTCCGGCAGGATTCTGCGCTTTTTTGGATCCGGGCCGGAGTCAAAATTTTTCGAAAAACGGACCCGGATCGGGAGTCACTGTTTATTTCCAGCAGTAGCAGAAGTCCGCGTGGTCTTTATAAACGTCATAGCTCAAGTGAAAACATTGCTGAATTTCGGATGCATGGATGGTTGCCGGAGTGTGAACAGGAGTCGGATTCTCAAATTCGAAAAATTGCCGGACCCGGATTCAAAAACGTGGGAAAAGGAGCGGAGTCGGGGTCTGAAAATGTGACTCCGGCCACCTCTGCTATACCTGTGACCGATTCCCACCGATAAAGGCAGTCGTCTACTGGATGCACTGCGATGTCATTTGATCCTAGTTATGCTTGCGGAACAGCTCTTGGAGATTTGATTAAAAAAAATAGTATTATTGCAATTCAGTCCTGCTAATTATTTGTTAAATGGTGTGGTTGAATAAAAAAAGTGAACATACACGTGAATAAAAATGAATGGTGAAATTTCCCGCTGTTGCTGCTGTGGGTGATTTGTTTGATTATGAGACATTTCAAAGTGCAAGTAATAATGATCAAATGAAATCAAAATAGTCGCACACCAAAATTTTCCCCTTCAGAGAACGAAAATCTTTTAGGATTTACCTGACAGCTTTTCAGTATGCCGTAGAAATGTCCGAACCAACGGTTTCGAACGCTGTCCAGCACGACCGACTGGTCGCAACGTGTTGAATAGTATTCCTTGACCAGGTAAATGACATAAAGTGGTGAAGCCGACCACAGTAACCCCTCACCCAGAGAGCCAATGACCGCGGCTGGAATCATCGTGTAAAAGCCTAAAAAGAATAACCACAATATTCTGTACAGAGCATTTTTGTTAGAGATTGGCGAGGGAGGCTGTAGTAATCTTTTGTTGAAGTGCTCGTCACTCGAGAAAGAGATCGATTCAGCGGTGGTACACGCATAAGAAAGCCAAACGTATAATTTTTTAATTCTTTACGGACGACACCGAAAGGTGGCATCAAAAACACCTTTCAAGCATGGTCGTCCAAAGGGTGGACAGGGGTCCTTGGCTCCCCCTAGATTTTAAAATTAGACATTTTCCTATTACATTTTTAGCAAAAAAGGTTGTTTTCCTATCTTCGAGAGGGAAAAATAAGATTTCACCATTTTTGGCCATCCCTGGAAAATTCTTGTGGGCTACGTCTGGAAAAATCCGCTATTGGCTCCCCTGGAAAAAATCTTTCCGACGTCCGTGGTTTCAAGCCACAATCAGGAATTGTTAGCGACGACGTGAAATTGAAACAAGCATTAACAAAGAGAGGGTTGAAAGAAGGTTTGGTGTTTCATGTCCAACATGTCCACCGCATACGCAATTACCAGATTTTTCACCCGCGACAAATTCTCGTTTAACTGTGTAAAAAAATACACGTGTCGTTGTTCTTTTAAAAACACTTATCGAAAAACTGAGTCAAACAATTTTATTGCAGCGCAGTTGTTCCAGTGTTCAGTTTGGTACTCAGTAATCTCAGCGGTGAAATGTTTGCAAAACTCTTTGCAAATCATTTGGGAATTTTTTTAATAGAAGATAACGGGCCTTGCTGATTAAAACTGTAGCATTACGGCTTCAAGATTGCAAAATCTTACATGTTCGACGCTGCTTCCCATTAGCGGGGAAGCCATGCGGAACCTTTAAATTTTAATAGGTTACGCAGCAGTTGAATCGATGTGGCTCAAGGTAAACGATTATTCCACTTGTTTGAAAACGTCGTTCTTAAGACAGTGTTTCGTACGATGGTTGCCGTGGGGACATACAGCATTGCCCAGTGGTTCCAAAAACATAACTCGTGAGTTAGAACAATGCTTGGAGGATAGTGCTCTGAGAAAAACTTCACGCTAACAAAACTATTTGAACAATTCCTTGAACATGTCAAAAATGTCGTGCGCCTGTGTCTTTGCAACTAAACTATCAGTTTGCCTTTGTGTATCAGCATTAAAGTCATATTACAGCACCAATGAAACTGTTTCAAAATGAGGTGACGACAACAGCAAATAGTGGAAAACCCAAAAAAGGTTGCAAAGCTGTGCAAGAAATATAGCCCAAACCTTTGGCTTTTTCCGGTGTATGGTGATACGATATACAGACCTGACAGGCCTTTGAAAACATTTTTTTGACTCCCAAACTCCGCCGCGATAATCGCAATTTGACGCAACTCCTGCATGGCAATAGAACGCGAGACAAACTTACTTGGATAAAAGTTTCCAATAGAAAAACAAAGAAAGCCAATCTCTCCAATTATTAGTGACCACTTGGGTCCGACTTTTGCGAAAATCGACGGAGCGCAGAACAGGGAAAAGAATGCGGCGCAGATGTAGATGATGCTGGCGCTCGTCGTGCCTAATGCATTGGTGATGTGCAAGCTACTTTGTAGGAAAATAATACCTATATGACAAAAACAAAACAAACAGATAAACCAACCATCGGTGAAAAAGGAATTAGTTCAATTTTCAAGACTCAATCGCGTTTTGTTCAATTTCTTGATATCTGTTTGTTAAACATTTTTTGGCCTGTTCAATTCTCAACTTACGGCAGTAACGGTTGTATCTTTACATGCGAAACTTTTCCTGAACAGGAAACGTGTTGTACGTACTACGTGCAATCAAGACCATACTTACCAACATACGCAGATATGTTAAGTAAGGTCCCAACAGCAAGGATGTAATATCTTGCGTTTATACTGGTGGAACTGCAGCACTTGTTTGAAGCTTCAGACGACATGTTAGACAACTTTGTTGCTCGTTTTTAAGATATACCCATTAAGAGCAGCGCATCTTTTGTTAATTTGAGCTAATTTCAAGGTAGCAACCTCTTGACACCTGCAAGAAAACGCAAAAATTAACCTGAAAATTCGACATTTGAAGTTATAAAATTTGTCGCCTATGCTCATCACTCAGATATTGCGGTGTCTGCTAATGAAGAAGGAAACGGAATGCATGGAATGCCTGCACGCAAAAACTATCCCCATAACTTTTGTTTTTATTTTCATAAAACTCGTTTCATGCACGGTTTTGCGTTCCCTGTTCAACTAGAACGACATAAGAACAGCAAAAGCTCACTTCACTGCAGTTGATCTGTACCGCTTGCACTACAGACTATTCCTCTGGGAATAAATTGGACCGCCGTGACGGAAAAGCTAGATGCGCGATCGAAATCTCTCATATGGAGAAAGCAAAGGCAGCTGATTGCAACTAACAGAATTGAAGAAACAGTCAGGCCCTGTTTCATTTGCTGACGCATACATAACGATACTGCTCTTGTCCCACTTCTCTGTGGAATCGCCTAACGCGAAAGGGACGTCATGGAATGGATAAAGCGGTCTGTAAACCGTTATCCGACATATTTGCGCTGCTTGTATCGTTTTCACCAGGTAATAATCACTAAGTTTTACGCAAAAAAACGCGCTTCGAGGTTTTTGGTCAGTCACGTCTGTTCGGTTAAACGCGCGACCAAACTACCTAATACATCGCATTCTTTTCACTGTAGTACGGTTTGCCGATGTGCCAGCCCTAATCCTTGCAGTGAAGTGGATTAAAAAGTATGCGACATGATAAACTGTGCGTCACGGCATTGCAGGCTTCCCACTTCCTGCTTTCACAGCTGGATATACTACCTTCTACGCGTGGCCGTTAAAGCAAGTAGTGCCCAATAGTAGTTTCAAATTAGGCTATTAATCAATCTCTTGTTTTTGCGAAACAGTGTGTCGCTTTGCTAAACAAATTTAACTACAGTAGCATGCCTAAGGTGTGGAAAAAAGTGTGCTTGGAACGTAGTTTGCTGAGATTGCAAACTTGCGTCTCTGCTCACCTTAATGCCGCACCAGGGCAGAACATCAATCAACATCCCGCCAGTTTCCCTTCAGTCTTTAAGGCTAAGCGAAATCGATTGCTCCAATTCTCGGTTGGTGTGCAAGCTTATAAGTACAGATAAGAGCGCCTCTCAAAATGCCACTGCGAAATTTATGTAACAGCTGAGCACAACCCGATTTCGCCAATACGCAGGCTTACGGTAAAAACGGAAGCGACCCTTTAGTGGTCATCCACACTGTGCGTGGGTTTGCACTGTGGGCTCCCGGGGTGACCAGTCCCGTCGTCACGTGGGCGGATTTGTTGGGTTTAGCCCCCAAAACAAAGCTCCAAGCCCCCCAAATTGAAATATGAAACGCTATAGATCAGTGGAGTCATCATTTTCCGAATGTCAAGTCCCCTGCACAAACGTAACCCTGTTGAAGACTTTCTGGCGACGGTTCTGAGGCTGACTAGGTGTAGTCGTAGGAGATGGGGCTGAAGGTGTTTCGGTCTACTCTCACGCCTTGCAAGTTTGCGACAAATCGGGCAAAAGTTGGTAAAAGTCAAGCAACATAATTTGAAGATTTTTTAAAGTGTCTTATAAATCTGATAGATTAACATATTTATCACATTTTTGAAAAAAGCACTTGGGATCCAGTACGGTGGTTGTACAAGGTTAATTGCAAAACCTTTTGCTGTTAGCGACTGAACAAATGTTCAAGCTTATTTTGTGCATATCTTTAAAAGTGATATGATAAGCGAGTGTCCTATAAAGGCTTGAGCCCTAGTTTATCTGCTGCCAAGACTTGGTCAGTGATTTGCGTTATTATTAGCCCCTCGAAAAAAACTGAATCATGTGTTGTCATGACCAAGCAAGTGTGAATCGAGTTAAGACTATTTGCAGGCGTTGATGGGCTAAAGCATTTTGTAACCTTATTTTCATCTATACTTTATTGTCCGCCACAACAGCCAGCTACCGGCAATACTGACGTGGCGGATTCATGACGCCGTCGTATCCTGCCCTTTTCGCGAAATTACTTCTATTTATTGGATTGTCTTTGAACTGTGCTATGGGATGTCATGTAGGCTACTGTACGGGGCTATGATTCTGAAATTTTGTCCAAATCGTCAAAAACGTAGCTTACCTTGTCACCTGCAACCCAGAACACAGGAGTTTTCAATTCACTTCAGATAGTCAACGCGTTCTTCTGCGCAGAACTTTACACAGTGCTTTACATGCCATTGATACCCCATTCACATTTTTATGATTCACAAGCCCTTGGCTTGCTTGAAAGCGTATCTGGCTTTGCTGCTCAGTGTTGCTTTCAGACTCCGTCGCCATCAAGTTCGAAACTAAGCAAACAACACGTTCATCCACCAACGGTGTCAAGTAGCAATGGAGCTCAACCGTCGAGATCACTCTATTAAGCTACTTCAGGGTTCACCAACCTTTTCGAAACTAAGAACTGCTTGGTACATATTCATGCGAAGGGCTACCAGTTTGATACACACGATTCTGAAATAAAGATTTGCTCAATTCGTCTTTAATTATGTTATCAATAGTAAAAATTGAAGATATTCATCAACGTGAAAACACCGATCATGTTTATGTTATTGTCAGAACAGGCCCGTTGGCGACCCACGCAGGGGCGTAACGGAGTTAGATGGCACCCTGGGCAAGAAACAAGTTTTGCGTCCCCATGTTCGAACCTGAGGTCCTTCGGAAGCAAATCTGCTGTTGAAGAAAGTACTTGTGACATTGTTGGGACTTTTCGGCGTCCCCCGAGTGATTCAGCGCTCCCATAATGATGCGCCGCCCGGGGAATTGCGCCCCCTTGTTACGCCTCTGGACCCACGTGGCCCGTACGAGCGACCTGGTGCCCGTGGGCACCATGTTGGTGACCCCTGGGTTACTTCCTGTTCACCTTACTGTTATATCACGGAAGGTCTTCAAAACCTACGCGACAATAGCAGCCAATAGTGCAAATTGGCAAAAGGCATCGCGATTGCGCTTTTTTATTTGCACGCTTCTAATGTACACCAACACACGTTCCATCGAAGGCGAGCAGCGACTTTGCTCTAAAACAGCTATGTCCAACCCAAATGGCTTACTGAGCCAAAACGTGTGTCACTATCTTGACCAGGGCCGCACATTGAACGACATATTCTTGAGGGCCGCGCATTGAATGGCTTAATTTGATCTTAGCAAACTAAATGTAGCTTAAACTAATATACTGAAAGTGTTCGGATCCTAACTGCAATGGTAATAGACGTGATAAAATGGCACTAAGGACCGCCTGCATCAAAAAATGTCACGTTCAAGATTATCAAAATTAGGACAGGTTGTCAGTACGTAGAATACTTTTACTTCAACGAAAACCTAAACTGTACCGCACAAAACCCTCGACTGGGCCGTATGCGGCCCGCAGGCCGCGGATTGGTCATAGTTGCTCTTAAAACATAGACTTCCGACGTAGGCCTGCTACAAAACTTGCGTGCACATAAGAAGAAATGGATCCAGTTGTTATTCAATTCTTGAGCAGCAAATTGACGTATACAGCTGAGAAACGTACAAAAAACATTTTCAAACATTTTGAAAACATCTTTAAAATGTATTTTGGAACGCCAAAATAATATTTATTTACGTGCTTGACTCAGACGCGTGGTCCGTACCAAGACATTAATCTGTGGCTGATGGCTTACAGATGTCGTGCGAAAAAGTCGGTAAGATTGATTTTTTTGTTTTGTTTTTCTCTACAAAAACAATACGTCTGATCCCATCGCCGGTTCGGCTGTTAAGCCTGCGAGGAACCAGCCTGCCACACACTGCTTTCATAACTTTGTGATGATTCTGACTGCACGTATCGACATTTCACCATCAAGACACCCGAAGGGTGACGCAGCCGAATCTAATCGCAAAAATAGTTTTGCTAGGAAATCGATTTCTTATCAGTAACGCATCTTTAGTCCAGAAAACTCGTAAGCAAAAACTTACAGGTCAAATGACGGAAAATACTGTTGGGAACCATTTTGCATCCCAATATTCACCAAGTTTTAAAAATGAAGAAATAAAGGTTAACCACCAAATGACTTCGAGAAAGCGGACTCGAAGCCTTTTCATAAAGGAAAATTTCAATAGTTATGAATGGTGGACAAGTCATCCAACATCACCTCCACTTAAAAGGAAAAGACTAGATATTGATTGAAGACAAACAAGTGAATTTTAACCGGACTGGTTACAGACTCCGTTCTAGTTGAATGCTTTATGGACACGTAGAGACTCCGGTTCAGATGAATGCCTTCAGGACACGTATGTGTAAAGACATGTGAAGAACACATGGACAAAGTATGATCTAGTTGACATCTAAAGTCATGCAACGACACACAAGCAGCGCATGTACACAGCATAGAACACAAGCCTGATTGGCGAAAGTTCTATCGGTGATACTCAAGTCACACGATCGGTATAAAAGGTGATGATCGGAGATGTGAAAAGGGTATTTCCCTTGGGACCTCCAGCAAAGGAGTCGGCCTTGGAGTAATTGCTAGCGCGAACCCTAATTAAATTTGTGTACAAGTATTCCTAAAATACAGCAAATTTAGGTAAGTCGAAACAATTAAAGACACACATACCTAAAAAAAGCTATTTCAATACTAAAGCAAGATCAGAGAAAGTCCGCAGACTACAGCACACGCTCGCATAGGCCCCAAGGTCTCAAATTTATCCGAAGGCCAAATGAGGAATTATAAAGTAACCCGAGGGACGCACTATAACGCTGAAGCAACTATGATGGCACCTGAACCATAATAGAAACAGCTTATACATCTCGTATCTTGCGAAAGGTATCGTGATTTATAATCATTTCTAACCGTCTCCACGTTCGTTTAAAAGGTTCTTGTTCACTCGCTGGCCGAGCACTTTTAAACACCGGTGAATAAACTAAAAAACTTAAATGTTAATTATTTGAAAATTTGCAAAAAGTATCGCGGGGCGCCAAAAATGCCCCCGCGGGCCACATGTGGGCTGCGTGTTTGATAACTCTGCGCTAGCCCAAGAAACTGCTATCACCAGAACAAAAATCCAAACTAACTCCAATGAAAAAGCGGCTGACAGCGAGCCGCCCGGTTGCATAGCACTACATCCCAGACTATGTCAGTCTTACACTTCAAAAGTTAACATGTGCCAACTTTGCTTGAATAGTCATGATGTGATTTTAGGATATTGGTGATAGACTGCACGCACAGACCTGTTCTTATGGGGTTTAGGTGAGCGCAGGCCTGGATTTCCCATATTGGCTTTCGAGGCCTAGGGCAGCAAAAATTTTTTGGCATGGACAAAATTTTCCTCTTGGGTGGAAAGGGGGAGGGAAAATTTGCTTGTGACATGCCTTCAATGGTAATGCAAGCACAGTCCTGGGATCCGAGTACGTTTCTGCAGCTGCCCTATCAACGTAATTTTCGCCAAGTTTGCGCGATTTGTACTGTTTTGAAAGCAGCACGTTTGTTTTCATCAACGTGCTTCTGTTATGCATTCACCACATGTCAACTCGTTGCACAGGACGCTGTGACGTTGCCCCCGTAAAGCGCTGGTGTCTTTTCCAGATGGTGAAGCTGTAGTGTAGACGTTTCTTACCGTTAGTTGAAAATTCGTCTTTGTTTGAGATTTTCAATAATACTTTCCGACGACGCATCTGCTGCGTCTCAGACGCGAGACTGAATAATCTTCGCTCTGTTTAGTTTCTTTCTTTTTTGACAATTTAAACAAAAACTTCAGAAATCATGTTTTAACTTGAACTTGCGATCTTGAGACCATGGGCGCCCGCACACATTTTTCTAGGAGGGGGAAAATGTCGACATTTCGCTTATCTGTTTCATGTTGCCGACGATGTAATGCAAATGGGCGTACACAAAACGTTTTACCCCTCTACACCGTAAAAATGTCCCATGTTACGACAACAATCGCAAAAAAATGCGCTTCGTTGTCAGCCGTAGCAAGGTATACTACAATATTTACAAAATAGGCTATCGGCAGATTTTCAAACCAGGGTACTTCTTTTCAAAGAAGCATCGCCGTGGTCTTTAACGAAACCACAAATGATGATATTATTTGACCTACAAGACTTGTCGGCAAATTTTTGTTTTGTAGTCTCATTCTAGAGGGAGAAATGCCCGCTCTGCCCCCCTGCGGACGCCGATGCTTGAAACTTGGTCTTTCGATTAGTGCGATGACGACAGACGGCTTATACTCATATAATACCTTCAAACGCACACACCGACTGCGCGTAAGGACATGATTCCGGTAACGCACAACTTGCCTGTTCTTGGGTTTTGTTTTTGAGATTACTACTGCAGCGTAAGATTCAGTAATGGGAACTTAGTACCTGACTTCACAAATCGAGTTGTTCTGCACCGCCCGTTGTAAAATCCGAAAGACACAACGGTGCGTTTCCTCAAATTCGTAATAAGAGCAAATGTGAAGCAAAGAAAAACGCCAAGAATTGTAAATTCGAACCATTTCAACAACACATCAACTGTTGACGCGCGTTCAGTGATGCTTCAAAAGCTCTCGTTTTCAAACCATACACTCGTAACCATGGATAGACATTAGGGGAGGCGAACGAGGCGGTCTCACAACGCCCCCTCTTTTTCAGAGATGCCGTGGGGCCCCCTTTGACAGTTTCGCACTTTTTGCATTGTTTTGTAAAGCTTTTGAAACCATGCACTCTAGAGCGACATTTTAAGCTCTGAAGCAAATCATATGTTTTTCAAAATAAAGCAAAAATTATGCGCAAATATGCCAAACGGGGTCTCTCAACAACTTTAATGTGTAGTTTTTGGGCCAATATCTGAGTCTGCCTCGGGATCCCAAGTTCTAAAATCCACCCCCTGCTCGTAACCAGCCCCCTTGCTTCAGCTGAAAAACAGCTCAACGATCCAAAAAAATCCAAATCAGCTTCAATCACGACAGAATTTTAAATGGTTTATTTTCCTAAATACGGAAGAAAAAACGATAGAAAAACACTGAAGCGTATGTTGTTTTAGCACACCAGCACGATGGCCAACCATGTGTTGTTTCAGTACGCCTGCACGATGGCCAGCCGTGTGTTGTTTCAGTACGCCTGCACGATGGCCAACCGTGTGTTGTTTCAGCACGCCAGCACGATAGCCAGTCATGTGTTGTTTCAGCACACCAGCACGATGGCTAATCATGTGTTGTTTCAGCACACCAGCACGATGGCGAAGTAACGAGTTTACATCGTCCAGCAAAAAAAAAGTCGCAGAAGTACAAGTGCACCATGGTTTTGCGTCATAAATGCGAAAAACACGAGTTACGACATAACAGCAATACATCATCAGCAACACCAAGCGTTCGCGTGCAAACGACGAATACAAATCGGTGTGAAGAAGGTTTTGGCGCGTATATGGGTATTTGGGCGACTGAAGATCGTACAACGGACTTTGGTACGGTAGTCGACTGATCTCGGGTTTTCCAGACGCAAAAAAATGTTGTGAACAGTTCGGTCGATAACACTGGGGGCGTGCAAAAGTACCGAAGACCGGCAGCAAGCGGACGACACAGTGTTCCGGGAACGCCATTGAATCGCCGAGTAGCCAACCAGCGCAATAAGAAAATGAGTTGTTTCATTTGCGAAGAGTTTTGTTACAACTGATGAAACGCTGTTAACAACTGATTTGAAAAAAAGCTGTTTCCTGGCCGGTGTGACTACGTTGCCGAAGGAAGATCGATTCGCCTGAAGGAGGTAAAAATGTCTTCTATACGGCATTGCATTCACGTCAACTGAAGCAGCGAAACAAATACCAGTAGCAAAATACGAAAACCCTCGTATATCGCCCGAAAGACAATCAACAGTAAAATTCCAAACTTAGCTTCTAAGGAACTTCGTAAGGACGCAAAATCGTCGGTTTGTCGTAGAAAGCACGCCCGTATCTCAATTCCTGCGTAGCGTTTCGAGGAAGAAGTTCAGGAGCAGGAACCGAGTTTTTTGTCACGTGACTGCGCGTGGGGGTCACGTGACCGCGAGCGGCAGTCGAGCGATCCAATCGCGTGGTCGATGAAGTTTCAGGGGATTTGAGAGGCTTCTGTGCAAGATTGAGACGCAAGTTGAAATTTTCGATGCGGCAGCATAAATGCAGCAAGGTTTCTTTTATTTTTTGAGCGCGAGTCGATAATGACGTACTGTGTGCAGAACTGCTCATGCGTGAAATCGTCCAAAAAAACTTCTGGAGATCTCAAAGCCCGGCCACGATCAACTGGAACTTACGAGATGGGAAAACACGAAGATTTGAGGTAAAACCTCCCATAGTTTCATACCGGCTGAAGTGGCCTCGAGCACGCGCCTTGTACTGGGTAGGTTGGGTTCGATTCCCGATCGGGTCACACACCGAACACTTCAAAAACAGCGCATGCGACATGTCCAGCCTCGTGTTCGGTAACAAATGTTTGGGTGCAGGGCCGTCGCCAGCGGGAGGGCCAGTGGTTCCCGGCCCCCCGATTTGAAATCTGTGCCCCCCATTTGACGTTTGGCCCCCTGGTTGCTGCATACATCCAATACAGTATTTTAAATGTGGCCCCCCTTCTGTTTTTTTGCCCCTCCTGGTTTTTGGCCCCCCCT
>JGI24158J21664_10005909_pt1 | contig 16065 bp, 7 predicted proteins | sample Ectturendosymbi3_FD_21664 | JGI IMG/M metagenome (IMG submission 21664)
CGTTGAACTCGTCATTGCTGCGAAAAACAGAATCGAGAATTAGATTGATGGTAAAATCAACCGGCACATTAGTGAAAAGACTGGTTACGTCAAATGACGTCATAATTTTTCCAGATGAAGACCTGTCTTGAAGCAAGGATAGAAACGTATGCACTGAAGATGATAACAGTTGTTATCGAAACGTTTGCAAGATGTCAGTTGTATCGTTTGCTTTGGCCGTAGTATTTATTATGTGCTTGTCATGTTATTCAGTCAGTTCGAGTGTTTTGCTGCACTGTGAATACAGCTGTTCTGTGTTCATCTGACTGATGACAAAGTATAGCAGAATAGTATGCTAAGGAAGGAAAAACTTCGACCAGCCACCTGTTGTATGAAGCTTGCTATGAAGTCATTCTGTTGTGGAGACCATGCCATAAGTTACATAGTGCAGAAAGTTATTGAGTGAAATAATCTACCTTTTGCCAGCTAACTGGCATAAGCAAATGCGATTGCACCATTCAGAAATGTCTCATCGACATCCAAAGCAACGATGAAGCTGTGCTATATTTCATACACACAGATGATCAGATTTCTGAAGTGCAGTGAGCGTTTTCCAGAACTTTTGGAAAAAGTGAAATTATTTTTACTGGCGTCACCCACGATGTGTTTTGTTAAGCAAGGTTTCAGCCAAGTACTGCACATGCATAACAAACACCGCAATTGTCTTGACGTGAACAAGACTGGGGAAATGCCATAAGACTTACACTGACCAACATGCAACCTGCTTTGAAAATACTTGAGATAAACACCATCACAAGGTTTCTATTAGTTGGAACCAGCTTCATCGTTTGAGCAAGTTCTTTCAATCCACTGCTTGGCCACAGTAGATCTCGGAGCAGGTGTTGAGCAGGCAATCGACGGTCTCATCATGCAAAACTGTCAGGCTGTACAGTTCAAGGGGAAGTCGATGGATTGGAAATAGAAGGACTGCATGGTTGATGGTTTGTTCTTCTGCACCCAACTCACACGCTGCAGAATGGGTTATTGTGATCGGAAAGCCCGAGCGGTAAGTGCGCAAAGCTTCACACTGTGGCAGCAAGTGACAATAGTGATCATGTACCGCAATCACTCTTCACATACGCTGGTAATTACGTTCACATGTTAGAATCTAAACGATTGAATGTAATTACTACCACTTGTGCACAGGACACAGCTGATTTAATGCAAACCTCTACAGAATGGGATTGGCTGACAATTGAAACTGTGTGTGCGGCGACATCCAATCTGCCAATCACATGCTCTATAACTGTACTGCTATGGCCCCTCCATGCAGTATCACCAACACCACCAACAAAAACCTAACAAAAAATTTCTGCAATTCTTCCTTTTCGACCTAACCCGATAGTCGTACCACCTGTCAGCTGTGTGTGTACGACAGAAGAAATGTTAGCATCGACAGAGATTACATGCCACGATCACTCTATTATTGCTTGTTCGCACCACACACAAATTGGTGTTGTTCATCACGCACATCCTGTTCGTGGTGAATCACACATTCAATGCAACATCAACACAGAGGTTGAAACAACATCCCCTCCTCTTAACAATGAACAGCACCGATCGCATGTTCGCACCTTCTTTTTGCGAGGGTTGCACCTGGCCCGACCTTCACATCATGGTCACAGCACCACTTTGTTGATGTATCTCCATCTACCAACATATATTAATTGAATAAGTGAATTTGATTCACTCTTTTCTATGAGAGGGCAAAGATGTTACTCAGGCTTGCAGCTGCTTGAGATATGAAGCAGGCAGGGGATTTGAGAGGTGACACTGTACAGATTATTGCCCTTGACTCTTGCGTCACATTTAATAAGGCATAACGGCAACATTTACCAACCCTTAACAAAAACGGCAACTTGTCTTTACCACAATCAAGAGACAAACATATCGCAGAAAACAGTCTGTCGGTCAGTCAGACAATGAATGCGTTCACTACACTACTCGAAAAATGGAGCCCATGCAAGACTATGCGAGGTTGTAAAGACATGCACAGAAATGTGAACAGAAAAATGCACTAGGCGTAACTGCTAGTCACGCGATGCATACAAACGCAATGTGAACAAGTGAATGGTTTGTGCCCAGCAGATTGGCTCAATGAGTAGTCTACTACAATGTATTGATTGCAGAACATATGTACTAGTCCATATAGTTGGGCCACCAGCCGCAACAAAGCCATACCCCATTTGCGTAGGCAGGAGTGGAAACAGTTGACACCGGTTCAGAGGCAGTTAAGCCAGACCCAGGGATGCATCTGTGGGGCCTGTTTGGCTGTCATGACAGGCCCCTTTTGTGCCGCAGGTCCTCAGCATTAAAGTTGATAAAATATTAAATGCTATCACTGCAGGTCTTTAATGCGTGTGGTTTGGAACTGGTAACAACAAGTCCCTTTTAATGTTGCAACGTCCTATTATGAAACAACAATGTCACAGCCTTGTCTAAGTAGTGCCTGCACAGTGACATGAAACAATCCACGTTTCTGAACACTTTAAATTGACATTGCGTTGAAGGTACGTGTTTTGGAATTCCTTACTCTGACAGTGCCAGCTGCAATGCAAGCGGAGCTGTCTGAAGCTCATACACTGCCACGTGCAGAGCTGTTTTGTAATATTTTGCTTCATGCTGTTTTGTAATATTTTGCTTCATGGCAAGAGGACGCAATCTCCAATCACGATAATTTTTTGTTTTGCAGTTTCAACTAAATTTCATCTGCTGTTTGCACTTCATAGGATGTGACAAAATTAAAGAAGTTTAAGCCTTCCCTGGGGTCACGCCAAGTAACATGAGTTCGTTTCCACTGAAGCTATATTTTTACACGGAATTTGGCATATTGGAAGGCGTGACAGCTTGCCTCAGAAATCGTGGTGACATGTTCTGAACAAACTATCAGTCAAGCATTGTATTTCGAAGATAGTTTTTGAATTGAGCATTTGACGATCTTGTTTGTTGTACAAGGAATTCTATATTGATTTCAAGTAATTCGCTTTTATATTATGATGTAAAATCATCAGAGCAATTGCAACTCAATCGTTCTACTACACAGTGATTTTGCAAGTATATTTATAACGCCACCATCTTCATAGAGAACGCTCCACAGACGCAGTTGTGGAGCTATTTGTCAGCTTTGATTTTATAAGTGTATGAGTATGTACATGAGGATAAACAGCTCTCATTGCTGTATGGCTGACATTTGGTGAATGTTCACCTAGCTAAGTATCTTTTCAGCAACATATTCATAGGAACAAATAGCAATTGTAATGTAAAAAATAGGCTGTGACCGAAGGCAATGATAACTTGAATATCTTTTCTTGTGTGTTTTGACAATGAGCTCAATACCAGAAATAAATAGTTATGTGCACTAGGCTACCAGCGCTACTAGCCAAGTTCGATTGGATTTTAGGTAGAGCTTGATCCATAAGGTTTTTTTTTGGGCCGGTACCAATGTTTTTTTTCATTGCCGATAACTGCTGATATTTTGCAACACACAAACCACTGTTGAAAGACAATACTCCAATGTGATGAAGAAATGTATACCGTCGAATTCTATACAAACCTGGGTCACTAAAATAGTCAATCCCTATGGCACACAGGCTACCCTGATTTGTTCGCAAGTAGCCATCTCCTTACCACGCAAAAACCTGAGAACGAATCTTACATCATAGGCTGGTTTGGGACGAGTGTGGAGTGGTCTAAATATTGCGCACTACTTGCTGCGCGTCATAAGGAACAGGACAGCGAATTTGCATTAATTTGATCAGAGACGAAGTAGCAACTTAGGTTTCCGAATACTACATGCAGAAAACTACCGTAGTGACTAATATGAGCAAATATTGCCTACATGCTCTATGTCGGTAGAATTTTGCTGATGTGATACTTTGGTAACATTGCAAAACTCATCTGTCAATTTCCTGTCTTAAGAGAAAATGTGATTTTATGCTGAAAAGTCACATGAGGAGGTGCAATTCTGCAACAGACCCCTTTTTTCCAGGCTAGATATGCCACTGGCCAGACCCATGCTGTTCATTCTAGGAGGATAGATGTAAATATTGTGGGTGAAAGTACTGAGTCTCGTTGTGTTGAGAAGCTGTTCTGATATTGGCTGATTAAGACTTGCCCCAAGATCTAGTGCGACTAAGAAGTGAAGGAAACTGCTGTTTTTTTTTTAAATGAATAACATCTATTCTACAAATGCATATGCATTCCTTTTTGTTTTGTGCTAATTAGATTGCCAGTTTTTATTTCATTAGCACCGAACTATTTTCAAAACAAAAATATTTTCAGACAACGCAAAAATCATAGATAGGGGCAATTTTTGAGCAAAGTTCCTGTAGGTGGGTGATTGTACAAAAAAGGTTGAACACCCTGGTCTAAGTGCTCAAACATTTTAGATTATTCTGAATTCAACTGTCATAAAATTGCTACTGCAGGTGAGTCTTTTTTTAATCATTTATGCTATATTGTATGTCATGTTTTATTCAGAAAACCATTTGGCAGTGTTTGTCCATTTACTTGTTCTGATTCATCAGCTTATATTCATGGTGCATCTTCCATTTCTTGCAGAGCAGATGGAAGGTAAGACTTGCTGATTTTCATAGTTTTGTGGAAACAACAAGGTTTTGAAATTTTATGTTATAGGTTTTGCTTGTCTCTATGCAGTCACCTATTTTGCAGTGTAGTGCAAAATGTATAAAAGATGAGCCATTTAAGTTCTCAATGAAAAACCAAAGATGCTTGATGTTTGCTAAAAATAATTGCTGTAGGTATTGTCATGATTTTCAATTTTAGCTCCAATTTTTAACCAAGAAAATAGCACGTTATATTATTTCTATTTGTATTTTTTTATTCAGGTGGACACCTGCACAGGCATCCATTTGTCAGCAATTCTGTCCCCCATTGACACTGAATCCCAACAGTTTTTATAGTTCAAAATCTTGTAGATCAGGAATAGCTAAAATTGGTGATGTGTGTACAATCGAATGTGATCGTGGATTTTATCTGACTGGTAATTACCGCATTATTTGCATGCTGAATGGATTATGGAGTGGCGATCTACCTTCCTGCCTAAAAACGTATGTCAAATCAATTTCAATGAAAATAATGTTGCATTTTTCTGCATGCATTATCTCCTCATGTTTTTGTGTGCTTAATCTAAAAAATCTGCCCATAAAAAACTACTGATACAAACACAAAAAAATATCTTCCACCACGCGAAGTGATTTCTATTTTTTATCAGCAACCACTCCTGAAGAAATACTTACACTAATTAAAAGATTAGACTATAACAATCATGTGGACATGATGATATTCCGCTCCGCACTTTGAAATTGTCAAAATTTTGCTGGCACCTCTTTTATCAAATATTATAAACGAAAGCATATACGACGGTGTCTTTATGGACAATATAAAAATGGCTGAAGTTGTACCAATTTTTAGATCGGGAGATAGCGAAATCCCACTCATTACAGACTGCTAACAGTTCTAACATACTTCTCAAAAATTTTCGAAAAGGTACTGAACGTAAGACTGAACGATTATTTTACCAAAAACAACTTGTTGAGTCAGCAACAATCAGGTTTTCACAACAACCATTCCACATCCCTGGCTATTACAGGCTTGTATGAAAACCTTGTTCCGAACCTCGATAAAAAAACTTATATCATGTGTGGTTTTCTTAGATCTAAGACAGGGATCTCCAAACTACAGCCCGCAGGCGGCGAAGCCATTTAATCCGGCCCGCGAAGCCATTTTGTCAATAATGAAAAAATAATATATAGTATACTTTCAAAAAATTTGTTGATTTCGTAGAATATAACATATCCCGCAACAATCACATTGTATAAGACAAAAAAGTTTGGAGACACCTGATCTAAGAAAAGTGTTTGACTCAGTGAATCACTCCATTTTCCTAACAAAACTCGAGCATTACTGTGTAAGGGGAAATGCGATCAAACTAATACAGTCTTATCTCTTCAACAGAAATGGGGTCCCCCAGGGTTCAATACTAGACCCATTGTTTTTTTTTAATTTTTAAACGACTTACCAAAGTCAAACTCTATGAAAACTGTGCTTATCACTGATGATACAGTTTTAATTCAAAGCAGCAACAATCTGGGAAAATTACAAAATGCTGTTAATTGTGAAATGATAAAGTAATGGATTGGCAAACCACAAATAAACTCTCACTAAATATTTCTAAAGCAAAATATATGTTGATCAGAAACAAACATGTTAGCACAGAATCTTTTGTAATAGATGTAAACAGTAATCATATTGAAAGAACTTCAACTTACAAGTACCTTGGTGTATTTATAGATGAAAAACTGCATGTTGAAACTCAGGTGCTAAAATGATGGATTATGGTGCAATAGAAATCTGGTCAAAAATCCCCCTGGAAAAAAAAAATGTGTTTGGCTCTTTTTCTGACAGAGTATAAGAAATACTCAGCTACTAGAACCACACTTTGCGTTCTTATTTGGTGTACATAACAAGTGGATTGATTTAATTACTAAAGCCTGTTACAGTGGAAAGTGTCAAATCATGAAGTATCTGTGTTATTTATTACATTGTTTGGCTTTTCTGTTCTCATGCATGCATTGACAACGAATTCTTTTCTGCAAAGTATGATTGCGTGACTGGTTCTCAACTTGCTTAAATCTCATGACACTATTGCGGTGCTGCAGCAGTCTATAGCTTTTGATGCATTTCCCCTCTAGCATTCACAAATATTTTGGAAGGTGTAAAAACAGTAAATGTTTAATGTGACAACTTTAAACCATTTTCTTCTGGTGGCTTGTGCTTGCCTGCAACGTAATTTACTTCAATTTGCTGTATAACTGCATTGCACATATTACATTTTGTACCCAGAACAAATGACTTTAACTATTATCGCAACAGGACTTTTCGATCTGGTCATTTTGGTCTGGGGACATTTCGGTCGTGACATTTCTGTACATAAACAACTTATTACATTCGTTTTTTTAAATGCTTATAGGCAGGCGAAATGTCATTTTAGCTGGTGTTGTACCAACTCCCTTTGAGGATTCATGATTGCGATTAAATCTGAATTTTAATTATTACTTTGAAGAATTTGTATTTAATTACAAAATGTCAATAATGATTTAATTTTCCTGCGAATGATAATGAAAATCATGTGTTGATGCTGATTGACTGTTGGAACTTGGATCATGTTTGTGTTTTTTAAAATAAAACTTCTCTTTGATGTAAGAATATTTGCATTAAAATGTGAACATGTAAGATTTCTGCAAAATTTCATAGGCTGACCAGAATGTCCCCAGACTGAAATGTCATGAGACCGATACAGCTTAGACTGAATCTGCAAGACCGAAATGGCCAGATTGAAAAGTCGTGTGCCCAACTACTATATGCTGTTCCCTTTACACTATCAGCAGCTTCATCCATGGGAGGTCTGCAACCTAAATGACCCTTGGTCCTTCGTAGCCTTCCACTGCCTCATGCATTTCATTCCTCAACGTACTTGGAAGCCATTGCAGTTCTACATTATAATCATCATGATGGCGTCATTCATGCGTGTCTTAAAAGCTTGTATTTAATCAAAGTACAGTAAATGCATTAGCACGATCAAGGGTACACTCTCTACTACCTTCATGCATATATCCTCATCTTTTTGATGTATTTGTGTATTTCTCATTACTGTGATGCATGTTGAAAGTGTAGCACCTTGCGTGTGGGAGTGAAGACGTTACAATAGAATAAACTTCAGATGAAGTTTTATGCTTGGAGGTGAACTTGCACATACTGTATTGCAGTAGAAATGATTCCAATGTATTTGAAAATTTGCTCAAACAAACTCATTTTCCAAAGAAGTGTGATACTTGTGATGGTATTGCTCATTTATCTTTTTATTTTTTTCAACTTCATGTATAAAAGTTTCTATTTCTCACTTGCAAATAGTTAATAAATACAACACTTTTTTGTAAGTGGCCATGTTTTTTTCATAACAAAGCTAGATTCACTTGAAAAAATAATGTCTAAGATCAGCACAAATTTAGATCAGGTCATTTATATTTTTGCTATGTATTGCAGGTGTCCTATGTTTTCAATGACTCCAGGAGTTTCTTTTGTATGCAGTGCTGATCCTGTCAATGACAGATATTATCCAGGTACTCATTGCTTCCTCATCTGCCCACACAACTACCAACTTTCAAAACACCAATCCAACATTCTCTGTCAGGAAAATGGAACTTGGAGCATTACAGATACCTTTCGCTGTGAAATAATGTGCAATGCATTAAATTTGGATAGCATAATAAAAGTGAGCTAACAATTGTGCTTTAGATTTATTGTGCATAGGTGTCTATGTCTTGTTTTCTTTTTCCAGGGATCTGGAGCACTGGAGCTGGTTGGGATTTTACCTGGAGCTGGAGCCAAAATTAAATATCCAGAGCTGGAGCTCATTTAAAATCTATCTGGAGCCGGAGCTCATTTCAAATTTATGCGGAGCCAGGGCTCATTTTAAATTTATGTGAACCCAGAGCTCAACTTAATTTATCTGGACCCGGAGCTCATTTTGAAATTTTGGACTGGAGCTGTGGCCATTTTTGAGAGATAGCTGTGGCTCCAGTTCCCTTTGCAGATATTACAAATTTTGCCAAATAGACTGACTTTACCTAAAACAGTGCTCTTTACAGCACACTAAATGCAATTGTTATGAGTTATGGAAGCCTTTAGTCTTTCCTTGGTTTTGTTATCGCTAAGGCTGTGGCATCATATCTGGCAGGAGTATCTTACTTTCTAGTCAGAATGATCAAATCAGGTCTATAGTAGTGTGGCGATCTAAAAAAACTGAGCTATAATGAGGAGGTGTATAAGATATAATACACAAGTAACTTCACTCCACAGATGAAACAAGGCAAGGAATCAATCGCAAGTTTTTAATAGGAAATTGATTTCACATAATACCATGCATCATCAGTCCTTACATAAGCAATGGTGTCATATTTTTATAAAGATAGGATGCCATTGCAGATTTACTTGTGAAATGGACAGCACGCCATTGTAAAGTAGAAATTTTATTAGAAACCATTAGGCTTACGAGCAAGGTTTACTAGATTACTGACAAAGTTCAATAGAAAATATTTACTAGCATCAGCATAACATGAAAGGTATAACTAATTCATAGTGAACTAGCATTGCTTTGCATGGCAGTAGATTTTCACAAAGGTAAAACAGTAATGTAAACAAACGTGGACTTTCTTAAAGTTTTCATCTGTGGAAACAAAGTATATGTTTTAAGCATGGAAACCAGTCTTGTTTTTTCCTTAATTTTGCTGGTTAAATTGTGCTTTACTTTGTGACTCNTTACTGCTTATTACNAGTGCAAAATATTAGAAATTATAAGTTTTCAGCTATTTTGAAAACGCTAAATGTGAATTTCATGCTAAAAGTCATGGTATTTTTTCAAACTAAAAGCTTTTAAAAACATATTCGGATTTGTGTTAGTGTAAATGTGTGCGTGTTTGAAATAACACATGAGAAAGGTAATCCACTATGTGTTTTGTGCTCTTTCCATGGTTTGCCCAGACAGAGCTGTCAGCTGGAATTGCCTGGACCAAGGGTGTATGTAGGGGGGTTAGGGTTAACTTTGTGCTTGATATTTTAAGAAAACTTTATTGCCTGCGCACACGAGTTTGATTGTTTTCACATACTTTTTGCTTGTTAATTTGTTGAATTAATGAAAATACCACAGAATAATTTGCATACAAATTTTAAGGAACATTGTAAAAGGGCCAAAAGGTAATAATTGCAGCAGGTTTTGGTGAGAATCTGAGTTAACGTCTGCGCCTAGAAACCATATCACCATCTTTTGTAAACCTTTCACCCACTATGTATGTTTAAAATTGTGTTCCATGATAGTTAACTTTATCCGAAACAGTCACCTTTATTCTGTCTGCTAAGGCTGATCAGCGCAAGTGCTGACTGCATTGGCTACATTACCAATTTTTGTAGCATGATGGAACCATTGCGCGAGCTCAAAAACAGCAGATTTGTTAAAATAGAAGCGCTTAGGCATTTGATAATGTCTCAGCAGGGTAAAAGAAAACTGAATTTTGCTGAACATTTCGAATAACAAAAATCAAAAGTTTTCTAGCGTACTTTATGTGCTTTCTCAATTCTTGTGTAGTTTAGCAAGATTCGATCTTGCAAACCGGGGTGTGCGCCAGCCAGTCCAGCTGCACATTTTCTATGCTTGTCTGCGACGTGCCATTAGCACAGCCTCATTTTACAGTTGTAAATTGCTCTGAAACATTGAGAATGATTTACTCCTGTGTTTTAACGCGCAGACTGATATTTTTGCAGTTGTGAACTGCTGTGTCGTAGCGTTGAGTTTATATTCCTCCAATAGCTTAACTTGGAGCACTGATAGTTTGTATTCAGTGCAATAACACATAAAATAAGGGGAGCGGATGTAGAAAAATATGCATATTATGTCAACAAACTTCACCAAAACTTTGGTTTGGAAACATGACTATGACATCAAATTGTGACATCACAAACAGTGCACATCAAATACAAATGACAACCATGTGCCACTGAATGAAACCCTCCCATGAAAGTTTTCTGCGTAGGCCACTGGCCAGGACTGACACAGACAAAGCATGCAACTAGTGGAAAATACTTAGTAGATTGGGACTGGACTGTGTCTAAATGCTTGGACACAAATGTGTTTTGCAAACAGCTATTTTCTTGATTCTGATCATAAGAAATGGCAAGAGGTCACCAGGCATTACAACAAAACTAGCGAGTCCTTTCTAGAATTTGTATATATTTCTGTTATCTTGAATTATGTTACTGCTGGTAACTGTTTGCTAAATCGACTGAATCTGTGATTGTTCTCTTTTTGCTGATTTCCTCATGGTAAGAGCGCTGTTTGCAAAAAACTACCAGATTAAATTTCTCACAAGTATGGAATTTCCTTTTGTTTTGTGCACTTGATATAGTTCATTTTTCCATTCAACTTAAGGCACAACAAGACTGTTGAAAATATTAATGTGTAAAAACGAACAGAAGCCAGAGCCATGCTATGAAAAAAGAGAGCTCTGGAGCCGGAGCCTAAAATAAGAGTTGTAAAACAAGAGTTCATGTAAAACAAGAGTTCATGTAAAACAAGAGTTCATGTAAAACAAGAGTTCATGTAAAACAAGAGTTCATGTAAAACAAGACTTCATGTAAAACAAGACTTCATGTAAAACAAGACTTCATGTAAAACAAGAGTTCATGTAAAACAAGAGTTCATGTAAAACAAGAGTTCTCATGTAAAACAAGAGTTCCAGTGTTGGAGCTGGAGCTATGTTCATGAAAATAACAGCCCCGGAGATGTGTCATTCTTACGACAGCTCTGCAGCCCTGCTTTTTTCTATGTTGAAACAAGGAACGAATGAAAGAATATTTTCATTTCAATCTCTTCATATAAGCTAAACATGAATGGAGATATGGAAAAAGTGAAATACAACGTGCCACTGCCGCTCAAGTTCAAGTCTTCTTCCTCATTTGAGCAAGTTCTTTCAATCCACTGCACTAGATCTCAGGGCAGGCGTTGAGCAGGCATTTTTGCACAAACAGGAGCAGAAATGGCCAACACTGATGCGTAGGTGGTTAAGTTGGACCAATGCTGTTAATTGCAGGGCCATTCCAGGAGGGTGGGTCCCATTGTACCAATGCTTGTAATTTTTCCACCGATTAACTGTAGGTGGCAACCAATACCTTCCCGGTGATGTGTTGTGTCTGAGCCAAACACAAATAAGTTAATATATTGCTATTTGGACAGAACCCTTTTTATAGCTACATATACTATTGCAGGTAGTGCCTGCAATTTGTAAAAATCAAGCATCACGACCAGGCAGCATGTGCATCTTGACGTGTAATCAAGGTGTTTTCAAGAATGGAGGTGAATTGTCTCAAACAGTCAGACTTGTGTGCGGAAAAGATGGACTATGGAAAGGCCCTACACTTCACTGCTTTCCAGCATGCTCATCATTGATTTCATATGGTTGGAATTAATTTTTTGTTTGTAAACGGTATCCTGTTCCGATGTATGTAACTTGCAAATAGCCATGGGTGGAGAAACAAGGGTCCAGGAGTCAGACCCCTTATCAAGGGGTCCAAGATATAGACGTACCCTCTTTCTTGCATTTCAAGTTTTTCATTACAATGTGCATTGTCTTCAAAATTTTGCTGAGTACCTGACCTTGTCAATAAGGCCAGTTTGTTTTCTTCTAAAACTTGTGTCATGATACAGTACATCTGTCACTCTGTCCATTACTGATGGCTTGGCACAAAATCTGTAAGAAACTAATAAGCGCATGTTTGAAATGAAGATCACAATGGTTGTGTGCAAAGAACAGATATGACAAGAGCATTTTCATGTTTTTATAAAGTATTGACATTTTTTGAAGATTGAGTGCCAATCTTGCCATAGGCAAAGTGAGATTTTGTACCACCAGAATATTGTTTCATAGAGAACTATGTATGTTTTGGAGTAAGTGGTACTTTCTAAACAAGGTAATATCTGTAACAAAGCCACAGAAAGTGTGGATGTGTTTGCCTTCAAATCTTTAGAGAACCTTTGCGAAAAGAGCATTCCAAGATTGATTGAACATTGGTGATGTTGCCAATGTTCAATCAATCTTGGAATGCTCATTTTGAAAAAGTTCACTAAAGATTTAATGACAAATTAACCATATTTCTGTGCATGTAGAACCAACCTGGACCTCATCAAAAATTTGTTTGCCTGTAATTTACATGGCTTAATGTTGTGTGTTTGTCAATCTTGGTATTTTTCTCATTTCCAAAGTGAATTAGCAATACTTGCATGTTTTTTTCTGTTTTACGCTATGGGATGTCTTCCCATCATTGCCAGAATCGATTATGTATTATGCAATTTGCTGATACCCATATTTGTACTGTACTTCAGCTATCTTGTTTTCAGATGAGAGACTTACTGGTATGTTCAATCCAAATGGATGTGGACATGCTGCCCAGCGTGCTGGTTCTGTTTGTGGTCTTGAATGCATCAGTCCATCTTTATTACATGTGGGTGTTCATCAGGCTGTGTGCTCAGCACAAGGGGAGTGGAAACTAGAAAGGCCTTTGCCAGATGTAGGAGCATGTTTCTCATCTTGCAAACCTTTGGTATTGACTCATTATGCCTCTGTAACTCCATTAATTTGTGGTACGAATTACATCAGTCCAGGTAAGTCCTATTTTACAGTCTTCATCTTGCATATGGATGTTTCCCTCTGGGTTGCATGCTTTGTGTTTTCGCAATAAACAATCACGACACATGAATCACAGCAGATGAGGCATAGTGAGGCACTGGCATATGAACACGATACAACAATGTGTTACAGCACATAATTGCACAAAGTGCAGTCGCAATTTTTGGGCCACTGCAGGTGGTAGCAGCATTGGCCCATGAGCTGTGTGCTAAGTTCCGTGCTCAAGGGAACAACCGATGAGGAGCTCGAACTCCTGCCTCACAATTGTGAGGCCAGCTCTTTACCGAAACAGCTAACTGGCCACTCATTTTACAATGGGAAGTTATAACTTCTTACAGAGTTGAGAGCATATGTTTTGCAATCAAACTACATTAAACTTCTAATTTATGGCTATTTTATTGTTCTGAACACCCACAAAAGTTGTCAATTTAAAAGTTAAGTGCAAGCCTGAGGAAAGTTGTTTTGGGCCTAATCCAGGTGTTATCATTTCAATGCAGACATCACATTATTTTGATGCTAACAATCTTACAGCTTTCAAAAATGTTGATGATGAAAGCATTGCATAATTTAATTACATGTCTGTGAAGTATGTATTGCGATTAAAATAAACCAATGCAAAACAAAACATGTCTTTGTGGGAAATTGTCCATCTAAATCAGGAGTGGGGAACCTGTTCACTATTATGGACCTCATGAAATGTGGAAAATAACTGCAGGTGACAAAAAATAATGTAAATTTTCTTCGGAAGTTCTAACTTTCTTTCTGAGGAAAAACAGAGAAAACTGTAAGGAGCACGAGAGACTTCTCCTGCATCGAGTTTTATTTTGCTGTGGTATTGTGCTGTAACTTAGGCAATAAGTTGACTGATGCAAGATACTTTCATTTTTCACTTCATTTGGCCCTTAGGATGCAGTCTACCCCCTTAATGTACAGTAAATTAAATAGCTTGCATGCCATCATAGGTAATACAAATCCCCATTGACTCTTGCTTCACTAAGGTGCACCATGGCTACTAATATATGGCCGAATATGTCACATGTTGCAGGCAGGTAGATTCCACAAACACCTTGCTGCAAAGCTAGAGCTTGTAATTGTATTTTGAAAGCCATCGCTAATAGGTGAATTTGGCTTCGTTCACAATGCAAGTAAACTTGATCATGTATCTTCACGTCATGACTGTAGCAGTGATTTTGGCGACACTGGTGACTTATGGACTTTTTTGAAGCTTTGCAATGCTTTTGCTTAATCACATGTCTGAAAATTACTCCAAAGGTAGAGTTTATAAGAATTCTGGAAAATTTAAGCCATTCTACATAAAACTTATAAACCATACCTAACATAGCAAATCATAGCAATACACCTCCGTGCAATAAAATTCTGCTGCCTGTGTGCCTAAATTTCTTTAAAAATATGCCAAGATGTCAGTACAAAACATTTAGCTTCACAATATTTGAAACAGATAGATTATTTGATGCTGCAATGCTGGTAAAACTACTTTACCAAACAAGTCATTTTACCTGCCACAGAGCCACAACAACTTATAAAAATAACCACAATACCTTGTTTTGCTTATTGATACCAGGGCTATTTTAAAATGTTTTAGGGACCCAATTCGTGTCCCTAGAATCAGAGAAAACACAGGGCAATAAAGTTATTTTTCATTTTCCGTTGCATGTTTTTTTTTAACTGATTCTATACAATTCTTGGTCACTGATTTCAAATCTGCCATCAGTTTTCTTCTGCATGCTTTAGTTTTCATGCAATCAGCATTTTTAATATTCTCATATTAGTGTTATTTTGTACATATTTTGTGTACAGTTTCACCCAATAACTGGCAGCTCTTCATTTTTTTCAGAATCCTATAGATTTTTTGGAATCCTTGTCACCATTAGCTTGTGATAGCTGACTGATTTATCACTTGGTTGAGTCAGTGGGGCCAAATATTAAAAATGGGAGGGGCACATATTTAAAATACAATATTGGATGTAAGCAGCAACTGGGGTGCCAAACATGAAATGGGAGGACCGAGCACCACTTGCTTTTCCGCCGCCGACAGCCCTGGGTCAAGTACTTTGCAAATTTGCTGCAGTAGCTTACAGGAGCCAGTAGCTAAATGGAGTCAAATCCAGACTTGCAAATTTGTTAGAGGGTCACACTAAAGAAATTCTAACACAGGTCAATTGACACATTTTGCTTTATAGCAGAACAAAGTCTGTTACACAAAATATTAGAGGTTCTATTAAAAAACTCCAAAGGGCTGCCTAAAATCTGCTTGGGAGCTGCATGCGGCTCTCAAAACATTAAACAGTGGTTGAGAACAACTGGTCTAAAACGTGGTACAACGGGCAAAATCACTGTTTCTGGTGCTGTTTAAGATCAAACACAACAGCAAAATTGGGCAAGTTGTCGGTAGGCTAGTTGAGGNATTAACGCTTTGGCGTCTGCTAGGATTCGGGGATTTTCGGAAAAAAACGCCTAAACGCACGTGGCTTTGCGTGGGAATTTCTCCGGTCCGGTATGCCATACAGACCTAGTAAAAGTCTCAAAAGACGCGGCAAGTCTTCTAGTCTGCACTCGAAAAAAATTTTTTGCTTGGGGTTGTGGGTTTTTTGTGAGTGACATCAAAAGTGGAGGACTTTTAGGCCACCCTGGCCCACTTTGCCTGGCCCTGGGTGCCAACCGTTTGGTGGTAGTATTTCGCTGAAGTTTTTACTGGAAACTAGGCTACAATCCGAGTCTTTTGGTACTTTGGATGACCTGCTGGGGTTTC
>JGI24158J21664_10005911_pt1 | contig 16063 bp, 9 predicted proteins | sample Ectturendosymbi3_FD_21664 | JGI IMG/M metagenome (IMG submission 21664)
TTTCAATAAATGTAATCATCATTGTGGTATCATTTAAAATCCTGGATTTGTGCCCAATCGCTTTGTTTCAACAATTGTGAAACACCCTGTACATCTTTAATATTTCAATTAAGATTAACATTAAGATTTCAATGCACTCCTCTTCTTGAAGTGACATGCAGCAAATTTAATGTGAGAACACAAGAAGAACAAGGTACTGAACCAAATTCTAAAGCAATTTTCTTCCTCAGTTGACTGATATGCACCTGTTTCAGGCAAGGCAGCGTAAGTTAAAAAACATCAATGTGGGCTACTCTCACTTAACAAAAACTGTGAGAGATAAAACCAGTGCCAAATGTGGACCAAAAACAAAACATAATGTCAAACATTTTTCTAATCTGGCACGCTCTGAAATGATAAAAATCTTCCAGTGCTATTTTCTTGTAGGAGCCCTCATTACAGTTTGGACTGATTTTTCAAAAACCTAACTAGCAACTCATTACAGCAATAACAATTGAATTAGTTACAATGGAGAACACCTTCAGCCCCAGTAAAGGTATGCAGAACACTTTCAGCCCAATAACTGTATGTGGAACACCTTCAGCCCCAGTAACTGTATTTGGCAAATGACAAAACTGAAACGTGGAACAAAAAATTATGCGAAGACCACCACAACAAGTTGACTGCCATCCATCGTCTCTACACAAACCAATATCTTGACAAAATGCGCTATACTCTAGACTTGAAACAACTTGCTTTAAACAACCCCAGGGTATTTCCACCAAGCAGTCTCCTGGCTTTTGTCAAGATCACTGACGCAGAACACCAAATTTTTCTTTAGACAGAATACCACGCTTGCGTCATGGCTTCAACGCTACATATGCATGCAGATTTAGAGAAGTGTGTGCAGATTTAGCTAAATGCACACAGATTCAGCTAAATGTGCGCAGATATAGCTAAATGTGCGCAGATTTAGCTACATGCGCACAGGTTTAGCTAAATGCGTGCAGATTTAGCCAAATGCGCGCAGATTTAACTAAATGCATGCAGACATAGCTAAATGCGTGCAGATATAGCTAAATGCGCGCAAATATAGCTAAATGCGCGCAGATATAGCTAAATGCGCGCAGATTTAATTTTTTTACAAATGGCGCCCCATAGTTAGGATTCTTCCTGTGCTGTTTGTTTTCGCGTGAGGACCTCGTTTTATTCTCAAACAACCGCTCAACGTATTTTAAGATATTCAGATTGTGTACCTCTTTTCGTCAGGCGTGGCATTCTTGGGCTGTGGTCAATTTCGAATGCGTTCTGTTCTACAAAAGCCAAACGGACAGCGGGAGCGAAGTGTCGTCGCGCCACACCCCCAACCTCACCGGCAAAGGAAGCGGTAAATAAAGCGACAAACCCCTTTAGATCTCACTGGCGTGTGCCAGGTGTTAGCGAGAGCTCACAAGATCTGACCGCACGCGAGTTGCACCAGTAATTTAGTGACTATCGACAGCTTTTCATAAATCAACTTTTTAAAGCAAACCTCAAATCTTTCCGTTGTTTACGTTACTTGCTTTGTGCATTCGGGCAGTTTCGGATGACTTATTTCCTGCATTCGGGCAGTTTCGGATGACTCATTTCCTGAATTCGGGCAGTTTCGCATAACTTGTATCCTGCATTCGGGCAGTTTTGGACGACAAGGTGAGCGTCACCAGCGACGAATCGGAATCGGAGGTTTCTGATATCGAAGGCGAAACTCCGAAACCTCGAGCTGGTCAACAGGAAATGCCGAAGGTCTGGCGTTTGAGACAATTTAATGACCTTACGCGTAAATCGTGATTGTGAAAAATAGATAGATTTGCCGAATTGCAATTCCGCTGTAGTAACAATTGTGGTGCTATGACGCGCACCATTGTAGTGTTATGACGTATGCCACATTTTTCTTCATAGCCAAATGTGAAGCTGGGTCTTCGGTTTTCAGACCTTTTCATCAAATATATCCGCATTGAGTGTTGTGGAAACGAAGTTTGGATTTAAAGCTTGTGAAGAATGTTTAGTTAATCGTGATTGGCTTGGGACAAACGTTTACGCAATCCCGACTTAAATACTCGTAAACCATTAAACGCTGCTTTGAGCTCAATTTCTGAGGTTCCAGTAGAGACGATCAACGTTTTTGATCCGAAGACCGTAACGTCAATTTGTATATGACCGCACTGCGGAGTCGGGTCGGGCCGGGTTCCGGCTTAAATTTGCCAAAATAATTCGGACTTGCATACCAAACTTCTTCGCAACGACTTACTCTTTTGTCGCCAGTTACTGTTGAAGCAATCGAGTTGATTAAATCTTCAATAAAAAATGATTAATTGTGAATTATTTCGTCATCGTTAGTTTGCAACGCCACGAACACTCCACTGTTGCGCCTATCTTGTCTCACTCGGCAAATTTGGCTTTCGGGCCTAAATCGGGCTTCGAAAATAAATGTCGGACCAGGTTAGGGCTTCAAAATGAGGCCCGTTTGCAACTCTGCTGCGCTGGATAAAAACTAACGGGGAAACCCTGCCTTACACGAAAGTACCCGCATCCCAAGCGTTGCTTTAACGCTTGCAGCAAATGGTAACAAGCGCGTGCCTGTTTCTACAGCACGACTTCACCAGCACTATACTCAAGTACGCCGTTCCTTCTGTTCAAGGCTTCTTCCGCTCGATCGCCTTATCGCAGGGCAACTCTTTGCAAGATACGCTCAGGTTCGCGATGCTGCGTCTTTTGTCGCTTGTGTTTGAAAGCGTTAAGCTATTCATAGAAGCGTTAAAGTATTTATTGAAGCGTTGAGCTATTTATTGAAGCGTTGAGCTATTTACTGAAGCGCTAAACTAGTTATTGAGGCATTAAGCTATTCATAGAAGCGTTAAGCTTTTTATTGAAGTGTCAAAACTAGTTATTAAAGTGTTAGCGTATTTACTGAGCAAAAAAGCTGAAACAGATCGAAACGAGATAACTGTATTGGAGCAGAAAGACTTCAAAATGTTTAACGATGCGCAAAAAATTCAGCATCAACTTCAAACGTCACGCATGCTTGTTTCGTTCGCAGAGTCCTGACCTTGTGGTTCGAATACGGTCACTGGCCCGATCTGCACGAGGTGCTGGTGGAAGGCATCAAAAGCATCCAGATTGAAAACTGGCTACAGGTCATGTTTGCCTCATGTCGCTTGTGGAATAGAAGGCAGTGAAGCCATTTGAACGTTATCGTAGCTCCGCCTGGGGCTCTTCCAAGTAGCAGCCTGTGTGACGCAACAAAGCGAAGTCTTCGACTAGGAGTTGGTAGTTGTGACGCTATAATCGAACAGTAGACACTTACTATCGAGCGCAGCTGAACTGCAATGTCTCAGAATACCGCGCCGTGTCCGAAATCACCTCATACTCTCTCATATTCCTTTGTGACGCAGGTCATTCCACAGCTGATCGCGCGCATTGACACGCCGAGGTCGCTCGTCTCCCACATCAACCACCAACTGCTCGCCGATATTGGAAAGCACCATCCGCAGGTATTTTTAGTTTCGTAGCTACGCTGTCTATCGTTGAAGTGAAGATAATATGGTCGACGTGAATGTTAATGGGTTTACGCGGCGATGGATTGAACGTCTGCAGTCATAGTGCATTTTTTCTGTTTAAGAGATGACTAAATTTTGGTTAAGCTGTTATTAAGCGTATTGTTTGCTTGAAGCAGTTGCGTTGTCAAAGTATAGCATTGTTGTTAACTTGTTTGTGCAAAGCAAACAACTTTGGTAGAAAAAAGCATTTCGCTAAATCTTCCGTTTATCATTAGTGGGTGAAAGATAGTCTTGTTTTGTCGAAGGCGCTCATCTACCCTCTCGCTGTTGCCTCCAAATCGGTGATTCCCCTTCGAAATCAAGCGGCCAACAAGATCCTGACCAAGATGTGCGACCATTCCAACACCCTCGTGCAGCAAGCGATCCTGGTAAGAGCGCATACGTCACAAAGGTGGTCTCGGCATCGACCGCTTAAAATTTGCGCAGGTTGCATTTTCATATAATGCGTCCGAATCGAAAATCTTATTATTATTCGCTTACGCCCAGGTGTCGGAGGAGCTGATCCGCGTCGCCATCTTGTGGCACGAGCAATGGCACGAGTCCTTGGAGGAAGCGTCGCGCTTGTACTTCGGTGAGAGGGACGTGCGGGCCATGCTGGCCACTCTGGAACCGTTGCACGCCATGCTGGAGCGCGGCCCGCAGACGTCGAAAGAAATCAGCTTCAGTCAGGTGAGACGTTTGTTACGTGGCAGAGTGCGATTGGACAAAACTCAGCGCCGCTTATGACGTCCTGTGCGTCTAGACGACGCCATCGTTTTGGCTGGATCGTATGCAATCCGAATTTATTTAAAGACAGTTGGCGGCAGCCGAGGTGTGGTTGATACCTCTTGTCTATGTCAAGTTAGTAGGCACAAAATAAACGGGAGCAAACGAACAAACAAAATAAGCCAATCGCGAAGCGGCAAAAGGCAAATAATATAACAATAGGATGCACCGAAAATGGACGAGTCAAAATTATCAAACAAGAGATTTAAAGCGACCACTGTGCTTAGGAAATAGAGACGATGGTGTGGAGATGATTACTTTGGTTTAAAAGATAATTCCGGATGGCCAAACAGGAGAATATTGATTAAAGTTTTGTTAGTGAGAGTAGAGTGTTGTACTCAACCCTTTTCTTGAACAAGGGTACACTAAAATTTTATCTGCTGTTGCTGCTTTATGTTTTTATTTCAAACCAGAATAAGAAAAGAAACTTTCATTGTGCTCGCTTTGTACTCTCTTAGGAGTGTCACCAGTGGTCTGCCGACGCCCATCGCCGCTTACTCCGCGCCGTGGGTCAAACGGCCCAAACCAAATCTTCCCAAGCTGCTTCACGTTCAGGAAAAAGTGTTGAAATGATGGATTAATCACCCCTGTTAGCTCCAGCTGATCAATGGTTTAGAAACCTTTTGTCAGAAAACATTGTTTTAGAAACCTTTTGTCAGAAAACATTGTTTTTTACGTGTTTAGCGCGTTCATCTCCAACACGTTTGCTTGCTTAGGTTCATTACCGGTATGCGAAGTTTTATACTAAAAATCGCAAAGGCTCAACAAAAGACCAAATGCCGTCTTTTGTTAGCCACTTGACAAAAGTTGTTCAACCACTTTTTTGTATCAAATGAAACGTTACCTGTAAAGTCAAACGTTTTACTGTGGGAGGGCACGATAATAAGTAATAGATTTTAGCAAATTTTATCTACATGTGTTTGGACGCCCTGGTGCGACAAACCACGCAGGGTTGAAACCGTGCGTTTTCAAATTTTATCCGCTTGTGGACAATCTTTACTGCTCAACGGTCCAGGGCGATTGACCTCGCTTTTCTCTGCTCGGTGAACAAGTCTAATGCAGGGGTAGTCAACCAGTCATAGACCAAGAGCCACATTTCTTTACTGTGTTACCGCAAAGAGCCACATCATACACATGAGCACACATGAACAATACACCACCCCATCTCTTCCTCACTCACACACATACCTTTGCTCAGCTAGATTTGTTGCAAATATCACACACCAACCTGATAATGACAGAAATTTGCAAGCAATTGGTTGTTATGCATGTTATTTAGTGGAACTTCTGGTATTTACGTAAGAGCCGCATGAAACCGGGCAAAGAGCCGTCGCGGAGTGGGCAGGTCTGGTCTAATGGTACGTTTCAAAAGAACAAGTCAATCCTTTATCAGGTGCATACTGTGTCGGTCCGTCACAGCGTTCTGACCTGATTTCGCCACCTGACAGAGATTTTTAACTTCAGGCTTACGGTCGCGACCTGCAAGAGGCGCAGGAATGGTGTCGCAAGTTCACACAGTCCGGCAACGTCAAAGACCTCAACCAAGCTTGGGATCTCTACTATCACGTGTTCAGACGCATTTCGAAGCAACTCCCACAGGTTTGCGATCTGCCTGCGAGTTGTTAACGTACGATTGGCTCGTTTGATTTTTCGGTCAGACTATATTTTCTCAATTTTCATCTCAAAAGTGTGTTGTAACCTGCTTCAGGTCAACGTTTGCAACGCAGACAGACCGGTAACCTAGCAACAAGGCGTACATGTAACTTAGCAACATGACGCACATGCAGGGGTGTAGTGGAGCGGGAACGCGTTCCCACACCTTTTTCGTGTTTTCGTTTGTAATGTAATGAAAGTGAAATACTTCATTAAATACTGATTAAAAAATAAGTTTAAGGTTATGTGTTAAAAATGGCTACATTTTTGGGTGCGGNCCCACATTCCTGTTTTAGCAGTACGCATGTAACTTAGCAACATTGCGCTCTCGCTTTCGTGCAGCTGACCACTATCGAGCTGCAGTACGTGTCGCCGAAGCTCCTGGTGTGCAAGGACCTCGAATTGGCCGTGCCCGGCACTTACGACCCGCACCGGCCCATCGTCCGCATCCGTTCCATTCAGCACACCTTGCAAGTAATCACGTCGAAGCAGCGACCCAGAAAGCTTTCGATTAAAGGTCAGACTTGCCTGCGTGACGCACCCTCAGATCGGATTGCTTTGACCGATTGTTCTCAACACCAGCGAGTTTGATGTTTTGTTACCACATTATAACAAACATTTGCCTCTTTCGAAAAAGATTTTTTCAGTTATTTTATGTGCTTCGAAAGCTGCCCTTAATATCGGACTGCGGTGCCGTGGTTCAAACCAAAGATTTTCAAAATACGGCCCACGGGCCAAATCCGGCCCGCGAAGCCACTTCATCCAGCCGCAAATAAATTTTGTCAATAATGAAAAAATAAAATATATATGTGTACGAAAAATGTGTTGGTTTGGAAGAATGTGACATATCTCGAAACAATCACATTTCCTCAGATGTCCGGTCCTCGAACTGTCGTGCGGTATGTTATGTGACCCTCGGACAAAAAAGTTTGGAGAACTCTAGTTAAACCGATTCGCAGTGGTAGCGATTCTGTTAATGCTGTGCGCTGAAAGTGCGCGTGAAAATGTTCACCTGCGTCGTAACGCGCAAACAAACCATTAGCCGCGAAACGCAAACGTCATATCCCGAAGTTCCTCCCCACGACGCTTTCAGTTGCCGTTCAAAAATGAACAAGGAGAAGCAACCGCTTTGTGCGAAACACGCTGCGAACGGCAAAGCTGTTGATTTGATGACGAAGACAATGTGATTGTGCGTCGAAGCCGTATGGCTGAATTAATCGCGAGACAATTGTACTTAATCCAGGCGGTATATAGTCCTTGGTCTTAGCATCTGCTTCGCATCAGCCAAGTTTTGCGAAGTGACAATGTGATGAGCGTCGTACACCCGCGTTATTTTACAGCAGGTCGCATCCGCTAAAGTTGCACGGGTATATGTTGTACATTGCAGGTAGCAATGGCAAGGACTACACGTTCTTGCTCAAAGGTCACGAGGATCTGAGGCAGGACGAACGCGTCATGCAGCTGTTTGGCCTGGTCAACGCCCTGCTGGCCACCGACCAACTGTGCAGCCGAAAGAACCTCAGGTGCGTGGCGTGAGAATGCGTCGCGTTTTCAAAAGTTTAAAAGACGCCCTTGATTAGTGTCGTCATAATCCGAAACGCTGTGACGGACTTGGTGCCCGCTGTGAGTAACAGAAGGTTCAACGACTAAAGTCGGATGTGAGATCTTAAAAATGAGATAATAGAATGCGGGACAATGAAAACAATGCATTTTTGTCTTTCCAAGCTTTCGGCGAAAGTAGTCTAGTGCTTTTTCACCATGATCTGTTTTTGGGCAGCATTCAGCGATATTCCGTTGTTCCACTTTCAACCAACTCGGGCCTGATTGGCTGGGTGCCCAACTGCGACACGCTGCACGCACTCATCCGTGACTACCGCGAGAAAAAGAAGATCCTGCTTAACATCGAACATCGGATCATGTTGAGAGTAAGTTTGGCGAAGTGACGTGCACAGCCAGTTCGCTCTGACCTTTCCAAAACCTTACACAGTGAATGATTTAAACAAAACCTACTTTTCTTCTGACAACATGCAGTCAACACGCTTTTTTTTGCCTGGCGTGCCAGCCGTTTCGTGTCCATAAGCTTCACGCACGCTAGTATTTTGTCAAAACAACAGGTCACTTCAAACGTTTGTAAAAAGCGAAACTACATCGAGCGGTTTCATCGTCTTGCAATTGTCAGGTTCTTGCTTCTTTGGCAAAGTCAAATGTGTTTCGCGCAAAACACAAAGTAGTCCCTACCAGTGGGAAGAGCAAGCGGGCTTATCCCTTTTTTAAATATATTATACGTTTGGGGTTAATGGATAAGACGACATGGTGTAGAGATGTTTCTGGTTTTTTAATTTTCTTTAAATCGTCAGGAACAAAAGCATGCGAGCTTTTGAAACCGACCGTCTCTCTGACAGATACCTTTTCCTCTGTTTTCGTAGCTCTGAGATGAAGATATTAAGAAATCTCGAATGTGACCACGCGACTTGCGAACAGCGCGTAATTGGCATGCATACATTTCTTGCACAGATGGCCTCGGACTACGAACACCTGACGTTGATGCAGAAGATCGAAGTGTTCGAGCACGCCATCAACAACACGGCCGGGGATGATTTGGCCAAGTTGCTCTGGCTCAAAAGCCCATCATCTGAGGCAAGCTGTCGCAATCTGTTTTAACTTTCTCTCTTGCTCTGAAAACAAGCTCGTCTTGCGTTGTATGCTTGTCAGAGGACACTCCTTACTATAAACCAGTGGTTTTCAACCTTGGGGTTACGACCCCAGATCGTGAACCGTTGGAGGGGGCGCGAGTAGATATTTTATGTGCACAGCTGTATTACACTTGCTTTATTCGAGTTTTAGATGGGGTTCGTTGGGTTAGACTGGGTTGCTATAATGGGTCGCGGTGCAAAAAAGGTCGAAAACCACTGTATAAACTGATACGAGATTTGCGTGTTTCATTTCCTGTAGTGCCTAAACGAGGAGGCGAGTTAATCTTTTTGAGTTCGACGTGGGTCACCTTTGTGCACTTGCTGCAGCTGCTCCACGGTTTTGTTGACGCACAATGCTTTATTGTTACTAGGCCTGGTTCGACCGTCGCACAAACTACACACGCTCACTGGCCGTCATGTCCATGGTGGGCCACATCCTCGGCCTCGGGGATCGCCACCCGAGCAACCTGATGCTGGACCGGGTCAGTGGCAAAGTGCTTCACATCGATTTCGGCGATTGCTTCGAGGTGAGAAGAGCAGCGTAAGTGGTTGCGATGCCATTGTCATTCGCTGTCAGTGATTAGTTACTTTTTCGTGATACCCTTGTTCTTCCTGTTAGTGGATATGCTCATGAAAACTATTGTCTCAGGTTGCAATGGCTCGAGAGAAGTTTCCAGAAAAAATTCCGTTCCGGTTGACCAGGATGCTCACAAACGCCATGGAAGTATGTTTAAGCATTGCCGCCTCGATATCGGCGCAATGATTTGCTAGAGTTGCAAAGTTCAATCGTTGCACAGTAAGCTGAACGTTCCGATGGGCAAATAAGTTAAACGTTTTGTAAAACCTCTCAGCAACATTGCTACTTTTCAGTGATCTTGCTGTTTTGTTTACCAATGTAAGTTTAAGCACTGTAAGTAAACTTAGGCAGTCTAACAATTGCTTTGTAACAACGCGTGACTTAGGCAACGCTTGTTGCTTCCATGCGCTCACCCGCGGTGGACAACGAACACAAGTCCCAACGATTCTGTCTGACTGCTTTTTTTTCTCTGAGACATTTAGTTCATTTGTCTCACAATAGTATTAAAACTCGCCATAACAGTAATCACTAGCCTATATATTCGGACATTATGACCGAATTGACTTAATTGTTTTCGGTCATTTCATAAAAAATTCGGTTTATGACCGAAAAAGAACCCAGGGTTGACATCATGACGTACTAATGCAGGTCACCGGCATCGAGGGAAACTACAAGAACACTTGCCACATCGTCATGGCCGTGTTGCGCGAACACAGAGAGAGTGTTATGGCTGTGTTGGAAGCGTTCGTCTACGACCCTCTGCTCAACTGGAGGCTTGTGGAAAGTAAGAGAGCCGAGTCGGCGCTCATGCGTGCTAGGCTGTAACTTCTCGTTTCGTGCTCACTGCCGCTGCATCAACGTGGGGAAATGGATGCATTCATATATTTGTTTTACTGTCATGGGTTTTATGGCTTGGACACCGACGCATCCGCAAAAGTCTCGTCAGTCAGGGTTCCCGCGCGGTGTTGAAAGTATTAAACTGCGCTGATGCAGGTATTGAAAGAATTAAAGGAGTATTGGATTGTGAAATCGGTTCTCAGGACCTTGAAAAAGTATTGATTTTGGCCCAAATGTACACAAAGTATTGAAAAATTATGGAAATTCCAAATTTAAGCATTCGTTTATTCAAATTTTGTTCTTTACCACTGATGACAATTGTGCAGGTGTTTTTTGCGTTGTGTTCCATGAATACAATTTTACACTCAACTTCAGTTGAAGGAGACATTTTTCTGATAAGCTTTACGCTTATGCACGGTGTGGGTGACTTCCATACACTGCTGTGGTTGCAAAAATGCAAAAGTCACTGCCAACTCGTCCAAAGCATCTTTCTTGTCACGTCAATGTTTCATGAAAGCATTTTTCAAATTATTGTCGGTCGATGAGTCACACTTCCTCTGAACGTCGGCATCGCTGTTCTGCTTAACCGCGCTTCTCGGCTCCGATCGAATCCATGTTTTTCAGGATTTGTTTCATTTAACGGCACGCATCTAAAGGTTCTTGCGAAATGGCGTAATTGATTGGGAGACATCTGTACCCAAGCGAACGTAACGTTTATGTGAAGAATGAATAAATGCTAATGTCAATGGATTTGCTGTACTGTTTCGTAAACCCAGTTCTTTAAGATAGCATGGTGTGTTATGTCGAAAATAACTGACTCAAACAACTTACGAAGTTGTATCTACCTTTTGGAGGTGGTCAAGAATGCTGCTGTCAATAATTTCGTGCCTGGCAGGGCTCCGGGCCAGCAGAACTAAGTGGGCTGATAATAATTATCAAATAATTCACTATTAATCATTTTTATTGAAGATTTAATCAACTCGATTTTTTCAACAGTAACTGGCAACAAAAAGGGCCGTCGTTGCGTAAACATTTTTTATGCAGGCCCGAAATCGGCCCGAAACATTTTGACAAACCTAAGCCCGAACGCGGCCCAGCTTACAACTCTGCACCAGCGATCGCGCAAAGCTTCAGTCAGGAGCGAGTCGCGGACACTTGAAAAAATCCAGACCTGTTGCCGGTATTTTCGTTGTTTTCCTGCTCGTCTGAACCAACTGTCGCTTTTTTTCAGATGCGGCCGATTCGTCGGCGAGGGGAGGAGGGGAGAATCCCATCGCGCCAGACGCCGCTCCTCCCAACGCAGGTACTGTGTTGTTGGAGTGTGTTCTCGGTCAGTGGTATTTACACGTTTTGCTGAAATCTTGCAGGCCGGATGCGGTGTTTGTTGTCGTCTTGTGAACGCGAAACAACCCCATTAGAAAGAGAAGCGCTTCTCAACCAGGGGTAATGAAGCTCTCATAAGTGGACCGTACACCTTTTGCTGAACTAATCCCAATTTTGGCCGATAGTACAAAAAGGAGTTATTACGTACGAAGGGGTTATGGATTATTATCAAAGCCAAATAATCTGTTTGAAACACAATATAATTCTACTTCGCGTGTGAGCGAAGTTGTTTCCTATCAAGCCTCGATTTGATCCGACCATTTCCAATAAGCAAGCTCAAGCATCGCGTTAAAAGTAAATTCCATGTGTTCTTTGCGTTGTTTTTTTGCCGCCATATCTAATTATGGGCCCAGAAATAAAATTATCGGTAAAAGTTGGCCGCGAGGTTTTAAAATGTTGAGAAGCACTGCTTTAGAACAAGTGCTTGTATCCTTAACAGTTACGTTGCAACGTTGATTATTTCGCTGTTGTTTGCAACAGTCAAGCTCTCCTGGGTTTACACCCTGTAACCTCACTGCGTGCTCCAGTCAGGGGCGTAACGAGGGGGGCACAATTCCCTGGGCACCGAATCACTATGAGGCCGCCGAAAAGTCTCAACAATGTCACAAGGACTTTCTTCAATACAGTACATTTGCTCCGGAAAGGCTCGAACATGGGGGCGCCATCTAACCTCGTTACGACCATGGTTCCATCCCTCCTGCCAGCTGTAGAGCACTCTGTGTCCAGCCGTTTTTGACACGACTGCTAGGTCGCTGCCTTTGACCTCAGCATCGTATAATAATCCACGGCAAGCAGAAATATGCCGAAACACTTTGCCTTTCCGCGAGATTGCGCTGAAATTCCGGTGACCTAATCTGCACGATAAAAATCACAGCAACAACAACTTTTGTTCTGCTCATGCACAGGAGATGGCAGCGTTGCAGTCGCCCGGCCAGAAGTCTTGAACAAGAAAGCGCTGTCCATTGTGAAGCGCGTGAGAGACAAGTTGACCGGTAAGTTGCCTGTTGCTCGTGACACCTGCAACTCGCTATGGTCTTCGAGGGGCAAACAGTTTACGTCAGTAATTCTTTTTTACTCGTCTTCTCGTGATGTAACTTGCTTTGCTACCCTGTCGTTACGCGACCTCGTTTGTGATTGGTCGACAGCAAAACACTATCCTGTGCAGGGTTCCCACGTAATATTGAAAGTATTGAATTGTGAAATCGTTTTGCAAGACCTCGAAAAAGTATTGAATTTGTCTAAAATGTACATGAAGTGTTGAAAAAGTATGGAATTTCCAAATTCAGCCATTTGTTTGTTCAAATTTTGTTCTTCACCTCTAATGACAGTTCTGCAGATGTTTTTTGTATTGTGTTCATGAATAAAATTTGGGGAAAATGAGGGTAAGTGATGGTATTAAAGTTTTTTCATTCAGTATTAAAAAAAGATATTGGAAAAGTATGGAAAATGTCTTTTGAAACAGTACGGAAACCTCGTCTTTGAAACTCTCCTCAGGTTGCGACTTCAGTGCCGAACCTATCGACATTCCGACCCAGGTCAACATGCTGATCGCGCAAGCTACCTCGCACGAGAACCTCTGTCAGTGTTATATCGGATGGTGAGTTCCCGCCTGTTGTTTTCTGCTGCTGGCGCAATGCGCACTCGCGTAGCCAGCCCAAAATTTTAGAGGGGGGTTAAAATTTTTGACTTCAGGCGAGTAACAATGTTTTTTTGGGGACAGCTCCTCTCAAAGCAGAAAATGACTAGATATGCCAAAAATTTTGGGGGGCCATGGCCCCCCTGGCTACGCCTATAGCAACGCGTCCTGTGCAGTGCGCTCGACTCGCGTAAAATGGTTTCTAACTGCTGCTGAAACTCGAAACTTGTTTCAAACAAGGTACAAACAATGGTATATGCTTCTTGCCGTGCGCCAAGCTCGGCGAAATTTGTCCCGGAGCCTGACGAGGTTCAACCTGCAATTTACGGGACGAACAAAAATCTGCTTTTATCGTTTTCACTGCACGAATTTAGCTGCTGCTGAAATTTCACAATTTGTTCTATAATGAATTTTCATACAACTATTGCAAGAAGCAATGATTTTTAAAGGAAAAGTTGTCCGGATTTTTAAAGGAAATGATGTCCATTGGTATCGCCGGTTGTTGCGTTCTTGTTTCCCGGGCGACGCCGCAAAACTTCCAAGTTTCACTCTGTTCCAACGAATTTCCAATTTCTCGATTTTTTATCCCCCGCACAACCATTCGCTCGCAAAAACTTACTTGTTGCAGGTGCCCATTTTGGTGAAACGTGCAATCAATGAATGGACGTCGCCACGGACTTTGTTCCGCGCGCGATGTGCGAAAAATCAAGGTTACGTCATCTTCGGACGGATGCTTCGTTCCTCCGCGGAGGTTCAACGTTTTGTTTTGCAATCGGCATCATGATTTTTCGCTTCACTTCGCCGTCGATCATCGCTGGAAAACGACCACGTGCAGCTGCTGCAATAGCTGCGGCCAACATCATCGGGGGGGCATCTCCCCCTCTCCGTCTGGGCCAATTGACCGAATATTCGGTATAAAACAGCGTTTGTTTCCATCTTGCTTGGTGCTGCCGTGCGATAGGCTCCTTCACTGGTGACTCGAAACAAGAAAATGACTTACAGACCTAAGAACATTTTCGTCTCGAAACCAATCGATTAATCGTCTTCGATGCACGGATTTTCCGCCGGATTACCGGTCACGTTGCGTGTTTGCTGTTGTCGGACACGCCTGTTGATTTTCGCTTGTGCGCCCCCTGATGGGTCGCAACCGGGATAAGGTGTGAATGGATCGTGTTGCTGGTGCACGCTTTAATGTCTGAAAAACTTTAAAAACATGCGGTTTGGTAACAGCTTTTGTTCACCATCACCGTTCACAACCTCGCCGGACAACAGGACCGGACTATAGGCTGTGCCATCGGCCAGTTCAACAGAGACAAAAAAAATGAAAATGCCGTTACATTTTGAGGACGAAAAGTACCAAAGGGTGCATTCCCAGCCGCGTCAACGTCGCGAACTGTGCGATCGTGGAACCCGTCACTGTCACTTCGCGGTTTGATTGTCGTGCTATTGAGCGTCGTTCTTTTCCCAAGAAGTTGTTGTTGGGGTTCAAAACGCCTTTCAATGCTCAATCCCGCCATAGTTAAACCGTAGCTGTTCTTTTTTTGTGCAAACAATGTATTGCAAATAAAATAATCTCAGCACGCGTCTGTACGAAGAGGATTACAGCGATGCAGTACTAGTGGTCTACAGATGGAGTTGTGTTCCAGGCAGGGGTGTTGTGGAGCGAGAACACGTGGGAACGGCGTTCCTACGCCTTTTTTGGGCGTGAGAACGCGTTCCTATACCTTTTTCGTAGTAAGCTGACGCGAAGGTGTGTGTTTTTACTCGGATTTTCTGTGTGTAGCTCCAGACCAGTGGCGATTCTAAGGGAGCCTGGGTGGGGCATGCCCCCCAGATTTTTGCTTGGCCCCCCGTTTGGGTCTCACAGTTTTTTTTATCAATTTTAAGATCGTTTGGTTGACATACGCGTTTTGTAAAAATACCGGCCATTTTGTCAACAGCGTCAGATCTAAGCTGTGTCGTCATTCGTAAGCAGCACAGGGAAAACAGAGACAATCAGTGTTGTTAAGCCACAATTAATAATTTGCCTGTATTTTGGCAGATTCGTTACATTTCGGTGTCTGTGTGACGTGATAATCGCACCAAAGATTGCGTCAACAGCAGCAAATAAACTTCGCTGAAGGATCTGTCCTGACAAGGTTCACTACTAGCGTCATTATAATTTGAGAAATTCTGCAGTAATTTTTTTTATAAGTTACGGCAAATTATTTATTTTCACAATACCGGCCTCAGACACTGATTTTCAAAATACCGACCTCTGCTAAACTGGCAGTAAAACACCGGCAAAGCCTGTGAAATACCGGCCATCTGACAACCCTAGACATATGCAGCAGATAACTTTCGGCCAGCAATATTTTAAACGATAATTTAGAAATCCTCTAGCCTGCATTCAATATTTCCCAAATGCATGATAAGCTGTGTTGTTGTTTTTGACGGTTGGGTAACGAGTTGCTTATGACGACACACACCAGGGGTTGCTCGGATCCTGCGTGAAATTTAGTCAGACAGGAGTCGTTACCGGCAGCTGTAACTCTTCCCGTTACCAGTGCTTCATGCGAGAGAAATTTTTCAAAAAGGAAATTGGTGAAAACAATTCCCAGAAATTCCATTACCAGTGAAAGATTGGGTAACATTGATACTTTAAACCAGTGGTTCTCAAAGTGGTCGATATCGACCCTCAGGGGTCAACTGGACCATCCAAGGGGTCGATAAATAGTCAAGGGGTCGAATGGGGTCAATTAATGGCCAGGGGGTCAATGAAAAACTGCTGGGGCCTACTGGAGATATGAAGCCTCCAATTCAAATTATTGTTAATCGGGCAAGGAATGCAAACGGCCTTTTTCAACAAATCAAACGAAATTAAGAGGGCTGATCAAATCTCAGCTACAGTAGTTTAAAAGGACATTCCAGGGGTGGCCAAACCTGCTCCATGTATGAGCCGCAA
>JGI24158J21664_10005914_pt1 | contig 16059 bp, 4 predicted proteins | sample Ectturendosymbi3_FD_21664 | JGI IMG/M metagenome (IMG submission 21664)
ATCAAGGTGGTTGAGTTTTACGGTCGTCATGAAAGAATATCAGAGAAACAAGATGGCAGTTTAGTTGGAGGGACCCCAGGTTTCGTGGTGAGTACAGTCAAGTGTTCATCCACAATATATGTGCTTTCCTGGCTATTCTTATCACAAGCAATTTTTCCTTTTCATAGCTTTTGCTTCCATAATTTCAACCCCCCCCCCTTAGAAAAATCTTGGCTGCGACCTGCAAATAATAACAGGTCAGAATTTTGCAGAGGTCAGAAATTTCGCTTGACACTGGAACGAAAAACTGGTGCCTGAATTTCGAGTTTGGCCCCAAGTCCTGGACGATGGTGCTCATGTTGTCCATTGGAGGGCGTCACTCAAAACTGAAAAACTATTGTTCTTGATGTTTTTGTCATTGGCAATTTGTGTAACTGTCATCGCGAAGCTTGCGGCGTACTGTGCGTTGAAGTGGCACAATTGGATGCGTGAAACGACAAACGTGTTGATCATGTTGTGATGAGATTATTAATATTGAATTTACTACCTAACCTGCTTGTTTCTGTTTCTCGGTGTGAATAGTTTGCATCTTGAAACGGGGAGGCTTAAATGTAGTAGCAGCAGTACTGGCTACTGTAGAGACTACTGAGTAGTAACTGTTATGGTGAGTACTGTTTTTTGGCTTACTTACAGTCAGTGTCACGTCACTGTTGTGTACTTAGTAACTTACTGCGAATGTAATATACTGCAAAAAATATTAAGGCGTCTCAACTCAGCATCCGATCCATGGAACAAATTCAAATGGCATTTGAAAGTGTCTGTTTTGCCGCCAAGATGGCAGCAGCAAAACAAAGGCTTGGTAGAAACGAAGTAAATGTATTAAACCTACAACCTAACCTTAACCCTTAACCGTAGCCCTAATCCTAAACTAACACTAAGCTAACCTAATGCTAAGCTAACCCTAACCTAACACTAAGTTAACGCTAACCTAACCCTAAGCTAACATAAACGTATACTTTAATGCTAAGCTAACACTAAAACTTAGGCTAACACTAAGCTAATGATAATCATTAGCATTAGCCTAATGCTATGCTAACCTAACCCTAGTCCTAACCCAAGCCCTAACCCCAATCCTAACCTTAACCTAACAAACAACACAAACCTGTAAATGTAACACCTAAGTAGAGCCTGAAAAAAAGCAAAGAAAAAAATCAAAATGAAAGTTGGCAAGGTGAGAGTTGAACTGAAAACAATAGGCATAGCAGCCGTAACACCTAACCGTTACACCACGGGAAGGATGGCCTTTCCTTGACAAATTGACCTTTTTCTTGGTGTTATGTCATGCCATCATGAGGCCGAATCTTCGACTGCTGGCACAATGTTAATAGCTCCAGCCGATTCTGTTGCCGCCAGAATATCGCCGGTAAAATAGACACTACCAATTCAAACAGAACCATACGAAATTTATCTGTGAACAATATATAGAGCAGGCAACGCTCAATGTTAAGAAATATGCAGATAAAGAATCAAGAAACATGCAGATAAGGAAGAAAAAAAGCAGTGGCTTCAGAACCATTGATGGATCTTCAAATTTGAAACCTTCTTATTCATTGTTATTCGATCATCTCATCTGACGTGACAGTAAAACGCACGAGGAGAATGCAGTAGGCTTTGTGCTTTTTTGTAGAAACATAGTAAACACAAAAAAAAAGTAAACTTGAAAAGCAGTGGCTATAGATACACCTGTGGATCATGAAGTATAAAACTTATGAATACGCCACCTGTGACATAACAGTAACGCATGATGAGAGTGCAGTAGGCTGGTAGAAAGGAAGTAAACGTAAAAAGATAAAACCTAACCGGAGCCCTAACCCGTAAAGGTAACACGTGAGCTTGAAAAAAAGTTAAAAAAAAGTCAGCAAGGTGAGATTCAAACTGAAAACCATTGGCATAGCCGCCGTAATGCAAAACCGCTACATCACGACACCCACACCGTTTGAATGACAAACTAACCCTTTCATTTGATTGTGTTAGGCCAGGCGTATCTGTAGTCACTTCCAACTTACAACCTAAACGCTAAGCTAAGATAACACTAACCTAACCCTAAGATACTGCTAACCTTAACTTAAGGCTAAACTAACACTAACCTAAGCTAATGCTTACCCCTAAACCTAACCCCTAAAGCAAAAGTTTGCAAAGTTTTGAAAAAAGGAAAGAAAAACTGGTCCCACCAATTTAAACGTACAAGCAGTCACTATTACAAAAATGTAAAGCACCAAGTCGAGAGGTGAACCTTCAACCATTGACATGGCAAGCTTGGAACCTATTCACTAGGTTACCAGATCAACGCTGGTTGAATGACAAATGGACCGCTTTATTTGAACCGTGTCATGCAAGGTGGTATGGTCGAATGGACCGCTTTATTTGAACCGTGTCATGCAAGGTGGTATGTCATGCAAGGTGGTAAGTTTTGAAACAGGAACATCCATGGGTGGTTTCGTAGTTACTTCCAAGAAAAAACCGGAAGTCGTGCAATGCAGTGGATGTAGTATGTATATGTCAAAGAACAGAAAAATACCATATAAGGGTATGGTTGGTTTTGTTGCCAGTAGCAAAAGCTCTGCTGTTATTTTGCCATTTAAACCATATCCAGCTTTGTCCACAATACAAAAACATACACAACATGAACATTATAAAAATACAGGAATATATAGAAAATTGGAGATATTATGCAAAACATCAGATGCAAACATAAAATTGGAAAAGCAAGCAATATATTCCAAGTCAAAAATAACGAATGAAAGGGGATCGTGGCAAACATGAATGAAATATAATCCTATGACATTTCAACTAAACACCATATCTATGCAGATAGGCCTGAAGAATCAAGAAACAAGAAACATGCAGATAAAGAAGACATATATTAAAGAAATATAAAATCATATACATGACCATTTTTTGGTTTCCAAAGTGGGCTGTGATGCAGAAATGGGTGGTTGGGGAGTGATAGGAGACCTAGTTAATCATTACATTTCTGTTGTCTTACTAAATTTGAGTGACCAAATGTCATAAAAAAGGTATGATCAACAAACATGTATGCATATAATTTGTAAACAAAAACTTGGCGTTTTAATAAATTAAGTTTTATAGCGAAATGCACGAAAAAATTGTGTTTATCTGTGCTGGGCGTGGTAGGGGGGCGATAGAAATTTGATTGTCAGAAAAAGGGGCGCTAGCCAAAAAAGATTGGGAAACACTGATTTACATGGATATAATGCTGAGTTTGTGATGCTAGTTTATGGCTTTGTCCACATATAAAGCTGAGCTTGTGATACTTGCAGTATCAGTATAGTGCATCTAGTCGAACGGGAAGTGTCTGTCTGTGCTGTGCAAGTGGTCATTGGTTTGGTTCTCACCATTGTTTGGTTTAGCATGAAGATTTGGGGCTATATGAATGAAGAAGTGAGTCATGCATATAACTAATAAGTGAGAGATATATAGTAGAGATGAACAAGTCCTATTTTGGATTCTGCAAGTGTGGTTGCACAAAGTTAAAATTATGTTCTTGTTTTTTGCATTCACCTTTGCTGGTTTACGCAAGGCTATTGAGAGTGAGTATTGAGAAGTTTACTAGCGTTAAGGCCAAAAATGAAACTGTTGTAAATATTGTCATGCACATAGGTGAATGCTGTAAGTGGCAATGAAGGTTATAAAGTAAAGAAATCCATGCAACAACCATCCATGACACTGCATTATTGTTGGTCATGCATACTACTAGGCATATAGCAGAACCAAAAAACTATCAAACTCTAATTGAACAACTAATTTCTTAGAAATTAGCACTAAAAAAACTTGTAGGTCAACTCGTTACGACAGCCTAAACCAGTGACCAGGGTCTCCAAACTTTTTTTGTCAGAGGGCCACATACGTTATTACACAACAGTCAAGGGCTGGATGTTTTACGTAATGTGAATGTTTTGGGATATGTCATGTTGGACCAGACAACCAAATCAACAATTTTTTCATGCCTATATTTTTTCATTGTTGACAATATGTTTTTGTGGCCAGATGAAATGTCTTTGCAGGCCAGATGGAATGGCTTCATGGACTGGATTTAGCCCTCAGGCCATAGTTTTGAAACCCTGGGCTACACTGAAAACAAATGGAGGTACAATGTCAAGAATGGGTATCTGCTAGTGCAGTTGTCATTACTGGATGCGTGGGGACTAAACTGGAGTAGAAAAAGAGTTTTACATAATAAATAAAAGTAAAAATGCAATAGAACAAACATTTTGTCAATTCAGTTTAAAATGCGCTTTCACCATACATGTAATGCTTAAAGGCTTGAAATGTTTCAAACTTTTCTACATTTGCAATTGTTCAAACCTATTTTTGTGTCCCAGTGGAAGGTATTGACACAGGGTTCCCATATGATATTGAAAGTATTGAAAAAACTTGAATTTCAAAATCAGTTTTCAAGACCTTGAAAAAGTATTGAATTTGGCCAAAATGTACATTGCGTATTGAGGTATGGCATTCTAAATGGAAAAGAAATCAAAAGGATCTGAGCAGAATTTTACTGAATAAGAGCAATTTTTACCGAATCAAACACCTATCAGGGTTATGCATGCGCTGCCTTGCTTTCCTGACATGTAAACGTTTGACATACTTCTAATACTTTTCACAGTTGCCAGACTGCTATATGAAACTTTCATCACTAGTGCTGATAGGCCTTCACTAGATCTTGTTACTTAAAGATTTGTTTTATTTCAAACTGAAAATGCCCATGAGCTGTATAAAAATATTTTGCCTCAACCAATAGCAAAATAAGCACACCCAAAAAAGCAATATATTTTTACTATATTACCCAAAACTTGTACTGCAACTGAATTAAACTGTGGCATAGCTGCACTTGATTGTAACCTGCTTTTTTACTCAACACTTTTAGTCTTTTTTGGTTAACACTTTTAGTACTTGGTGTTTTACCTGCGAAAACAATTTGAATACCAGCCTTTTTGTAAGAGTTTGCCATGTTTATGCAAGTTTCATTAAAAATTCTGCAATTGAAGTGAAGCAAGTGTTTCAATTATTAAATCCACTATTTGTCTTTATATATAATTTTTGTACAAAATTTTAAAACAAAAGGATTACAGTATCCAACAGATGCCAGATCTGTATTGGTGTGTAGCCTGGTATCTATCCCTAAAAATACCAAGTACGTAAAATTATTTGTTAAGCGCTGAGCTCAGTAGTCACTAGTCAGTTACAGAAACATTTAATCAATTGTTGTGGTCACGACTTGCCTCTGGTTTATGTTACAAGTTCCTGCCATCATGGTTACGCACAAGCTGCCAAGGCTAACTTAACTTCAAATGTTACTAGTGCATTTTGAAGGTTTTGTGCATTTGAGTTGCTACATAAAACTTTCCTCACTACTGCTGTATTGCTTTGATGTAGCAGCTGCATGACATGTGACACTATATAACCACTAGATGTCTAACAAGATTTTGGCGAAGATAAGGACTACAAGCAAAAAAGATGTTGAGAACCTTCTTTATGCCAAGTATAAGAGAACCAAGAACAGTTGTGGAATAGTTTGTAAAATTTCTAGTTCATGTGCAATTAACTTCCAAACATGCATAAAGTTTTATAAAGTTTAAACATCACAGCATTGGAATTGATTTTCTTTTTTGTGCGTATAAATTTTTTCTTTTTTAGTTCAAAAGTATGCAAGTTGACAGACAAGTACACAGACCTTTAAACTGATGAACAGATGGTATCAAAAATATTTTTACCTAATTTATTTTAAAACACAAAAACAAGTGAATTGTTACTTGCACTTTTTTTAAGGTTGTCAAAGTTTTTGATGACGTTAAAAAATCCTTTGACCTTTCCCAATCATGACATCACACTAAAAAAAGTGCAAGCCCAAAAGTTCGCAGATTTTTTAAATCAAAGCTAGGATACTGTCTGCTTCTTTGAAGGGCTTAAACAACTCTTTTGTTCCAACAGTCGTTAGTTATGACTGGACAAAATCTGAGTCGCAAATGTGGTTTTGTGGTCCTGAAAGGGCTAGGATTCGAAATATGCAAATCATACATAAAACTTAGTTATTAACATCTTCGCTGCTGGATTGGTTTTACCTTCAAGACCCGCGTGAGCCACTTAATTGCCATCACTTTGTAACTCCATAACTTGCCAGCCAATTGTGCTAAAGAACTGTTCAAACCCTTGAAAGATGTGGTAAGTCTTCTAGATTGCATCAAAAAAATGGAAAATTTTGGATTTCAAGTTACTTGTGGTTGACGTCATCAGTAGGGTAGGTTTAAGCATTTTTGGTCCAGGTTACCTGGCCCTGGACACCAACCACTATAGGGAATTTTTGGACTCAAGTTTTTAGTGGAAACTACGCTGTAATCCAAGTCTTTTGAGCCTTTGATTGGCTTTCTGGCGTTTCTGGTTCAAAGGTTATGGCCTAAAAACAACAAAATAATTGATTATCCCCTAATTAATTGATCAATCAATTATCATTTTTGCTGTTTTTAGGCCATGACTTCTGAACCAGAAGCATTAGAGACATAATACCAAGGGATTATGTCTCTGCAAAAAGCCTAAGAGTGAGACAGTGCATGCTCAAGTAAGCAGTGCTATACTGCAGCAAGTTAGAAGTTCAAGCATATTAGTGTGGTATTAACAAATGATGAAAGGCAGGACCAAGATATTAATACATGGATTAACGAAGCAAATGCAGTTCTGCGAGAGCTTAATGGATCTGTGGTGACAAAATGGAGCTTTCAAACACTGCAAAGATATCACTTTAAATTGGTTTTTGTTCCATCCTTACCTATTGTCATGAATCTTGGGTAATGACCGAATGAACACTACTTCAAGCACAAGCTGCAGAGATAAGATGTTTGTGAGGAGGTCATGGCATGACACTTTGCAACAAAGTGCGTAGCTGTGAAATTTGTAATGCCCTGAATTTCAAGCTACTTCGTTGAATAAGATGTCAGCTTCAGTGGTTCGATTGTGTGAATGATTTACTGTTTCATATGACTCAGCTAACAAACAGAAACACTACAAAGAACCATCGCAAAATAAACCAATTTTCAGTGAATATTAGAATAAATGAAAACACTGGTAAAATAACTGATCAAATGTAAACAAAGAGTATCACTGTGTCACATAGGATTGTTGATTTGGTGAAGGACCATGTCAGTCATCTAGTCAATCAACCCTGTTTACCACTTTTTGAAAAGGGTTGAAAAACAATAGTTAGAAATTAAGTAAGCATAGTTAGAAAAACAAACACAGAACATGGTGAAGTAAATTGACAGATGGAGAGGGCATGCGTATAAACACAAAAGAGTGGATCAAATTTAATTGAAAAAAATTGGCGTGGTTAAAAAATGTTTCAACAAAGTATAAAAATAAAAAAAATATGAGGTACAAAGCCAGAATGCTTAGGAAAGATCAGCAAGGCAGGTCTTGCTGCCTACACGAGAGGAAAGTAGCCTAGATGTTGACTGAGGACCAGGTGAAGTGACTAATATCTCCAACCTTGCTTGGTCCTGTCTTGACACAGAGCCAGCAGAAATATTAGAGATTGCTTAAAAACCTTAAGGTATTTTGAGTCTTCCTAGAGCTGCTGCCCTCACAACCCTAATGAGAGGAAAAGTGTGTATGAAAATGAAGAAACGTTTTTTTGCTGTGTTGTTGTGTACTAGTTAGAAAAGTTACAATATTTACCCAATATAATTATTGTTCTTTTTCCAGGTAACTAACTAAGCAATGCTCTGACTTTTGTGGCTTCATAAAGAAAACCTAAAGTTGATATTTTAAAAAGCAGGGAGACCTGGTGCAATTGTCAAAAAATTAAAGGTATTCTATTCGCCAACCATCAAACCAGGTGTGCTGAAAATACAGGCAATTTCTGTTTGGGATACTGTATAATATGTCCCGGTAAGTTGATATTTTTAAATACAAATTTCAGCTGTATTTTTTATGAGATTATATAATAGATTTTTTGAAGTGTTGCTGAAAATTATCTGTCATATGCTTGAAATATAATTTTTCGTGTTTTTGGTCATTTGGTTTTGCAGTGGTAATCAAATGATCTGCTTATATAATATATATTCTAGGTTTTCAAAAAAAAAATCAACGAAAAAGCTTCCACATACAAATATGTTAAAGCTGTGGAAACAGGGGCGCATCCAGGGGTCTGTTTGGCTGTCATGACAGGCCCCTTTATACTGCAAGTACTCAGCATTAAACCAATAATATGTCAAATGCTGTCACTGCAGGTCTCTATTGCGGGTGTTTTAGAACAGGCAACAGCATTTCTAACGTTGCATAGTATTATTATGAAACTACAACGTCCCTGCCTTGCCTAAAGAGGGCCTACACAATGACATGAAACAATCCACGTTTTGAAAACTAAATTGATATTGCGTTGAGCACGTGTGTTTCGGAATCTCCTGCTCTGGGAGCGCCAGCTCCAATGCAAGCAAAGTTGTTAGAAGCTCATACAGTGCCATGACCATGCAGAGCTGTTTTGCAATATTTTACTTCATGGTGAGAGGACACAGTCGCCAATTGTTTTGTTTTACAGTTTCGGCCTAAATTTAATCCGCTGTTTACACCTACTAGGTTATGACAAAATATTGAAGAGGTTTAGGCCTTCCTCCAGGTCATGCCAAAAACGCAGGTTTGTTTCAACTGAAGCTATATTTTTTTAAAGAGCAGGTGTTCACTCTATCTCAAGTAAATGCATTTAGTCCACCTGCATGGAATCGTATTCTCTTATTTGGCCACGTTAAACCAAAACACCCTTCCTATTTGCAATTACTGTATTTTTCGGCCCATAAAGCACACTGGATTAGAAGGCGCAGTATCAAAAATTCTTTTTTCATACATAAGGTGCACTGGATTATAAGGTGCATTAAATAAAGGAAAACTGAGATAAGTCAAACTATATTCAACTCTTTCAACAATAATTCCTGCTGAGTACCTGAGTCACCAATGGGAGTTTAATCTGTCATTACATATGAGGGAGTTTACTCTGTCACACATGCCTAATCCACTAGATGCTAATAGAATAAAATAAAAGTTGTGCACATGTTTGTTTCGGTGTGCACCAAGGTAGCCAGGAGCTGTGTGGAATAATGCGATCTGTCTTATGTGCTAGCTGCTCATTGCAATTGTTGTTGGCTTATTACGTGACATGATAGTCTATCTACAAAAAAATGCCAATTAGATAAATAGCACTGTTTATCGCATACAATTGGTTCTAGATGAGAAAGCACAACCAGTTCCATACATCAAGCACACTGCATTACAAAGCGCACTTTCAATTTCTAAGAAAATTAAATAATTTTAAATGCGCCTTACGGTCTCAAAAATATGGTATATGATGCTGTTTGTAACTTTCTTTCAACAGATTTGGCGTAGTTGCAGCGATTCAGCTTGCAGCTTGCACTGGGAGCCCAACTTTCTTTTATTAATGCTCTATTATTAAATTTTTTTGCATCTTTATTTACCAACATTTTGCCATCGTATAGCTACTGGTATTGGCAGATGGCATTCTAGGCTCTGGCCTGTCAGCATTTGCCATAAAATTAAACGAACAAATATATATATATTTTTATGAGGAATTTCTCATATTGAAAGGCGCAACAGCCAGCCTCAAAAATTGTGGTCGCATTTTCTAAGCAAAATATCAGTCAAGCATTGTATTTCAAAAATAGCCTTTACAGAATGGAGCACTTGATGATGCTGCTTGCTGCGCAAGAGGTCCTATATTGATTTTGAGAAATTCGCATTTACATTACGATGTAAAATCATCAGAGCAATTGCAACTCAATTGTTCTTCTCTGCAGTATTTCGTAAGTAGTATATTACTGTCATCTTGATAGAGATTGCTCCAAAGGCGCAGCTGCAGAGCCGATTGTCAGCATCAATTTATGAGTGTATGTATGTATAGATAAACAGCTCTCACTGCTGTATGGCTGAATGTTCGACAAGCTAAGTATCTTTTCAGCACCATGTTTGTAGGAACAAACATGATTTTGATGTAATAAATGCACTGTGACTGAAAGCAATGATAACTTGGAAACCTTTCCTTGTGTGTTTTGACAATGAGATCAATACCACTGTCTGAATAGTTAGTTATGCTATGCTACTAGACTTACTAGCCAAGCTTGATTGGGTTTTTAGGTAGAGCTCAACCAGTAACGCTTTTTTGGACTGATACCGATGTTTTCATTTTTTATTGGCAATAACCGATGCCGATATTTTGCACCACTCAAACCACAGTTGAAAGACAATACTTCTGTACAATGAAGAAGCATATAACATCGATTTCTGTGCAAACCTGGGTCACTAGGACAGTCAATCACCACAGTATGTTAGACTACCCTGATCTGTTTGCAGACAGTCATCTGCTTGCCGTGCAAAATCCTGCAAGCAAATGTTACATCACAAAGTGGTTTATTGGCATGATTATGTAGTGGTCTGAATATTGTGCACTATTTGATACAGTCGGAGGGCTGCGTGTCCGAATTAAGAGTTTAGAGCATTTGCATTAATGAATTAGAGATGAAGTGGTTAGGTTTACTAATGGTCCATGCAGAAAACAAGCAGTGGCTTTCACGAGCAAATATTGCTGATATACTGTATATCAGTGGAACTTTGCCAATACGATACTTTAGCAATATTGCAAAATTCATCCGTCGATTTCTAGTATTAACACCTTAGCTGCCGGTGGGTTGAGGCTAAAATCCAGCAGTTGGCATGTGTTTTGCATCGGAATATCTCCACCGACGATTGCACTAGAGAGCCTCAAAAGACTTGGCAAGTCTTTGCGTCTGCAATGAAAAAAATTTTTGGGGTTTTGGGTTTTTGTGAGTGACATCATAAATGGAGGCTTTTTGGCCCATTTCATCTGGCCTAGGCCCCAACTGCTACATGGTAGTATTTCCTTCAAGTTTTTATTGGAAACTTCACTAAAATCCAAGTCTTTTGATACTTAGGATGATTTGCTAGGGTTTTGGGTTCAAAAGTTATGACCTGAAAACAATAAAATCAGTTATTAATCCACTAATTTAATTATTTTGTGAATTTTAGCCCTTAACTTTTGAACCAGAAATGCTAGAAAGTCTATGAAAGACATGGATTCTAGACTAGTTTCCAATGAAAACATTGGCAAACTTCCCAGGTACCAGCAGACAAAAATGGCCAAAAACGTATCTTGCTTAGAATGTCACTCACAAAAAAACAAAACCCAAAACTAAAAATTTTGTTTCATTGCAGACTCAAAGATTTGCTGAGTCTTTTGAGGGCTTGAACAGTAATCGATTGAGGAGCTATGCGGTTGGTGAGACAACCGAAATATGCTTGATTTTAGGCCGATTTCCAAGTACGATACACCAGCAGGGAAAGTGTTAAGAAAAAATGTGTTTTTTTGCTGAAAAGTGACATCAAAAAATGCCCTTTTACGACAGACTCCCTTTTTCCAGGCTAGATGTGCCACTGTGTGGAAACAATGTTCATAAACTAATTGTGACCATGTAGAACTGGGCAATTCCATGTGTGACGTGTGTGACATTTTGATGATTTTTTAAAGATATTTCATCATAATTTTTATATGGTGTATGTAATTCATGAAATTTTAGTATCAGGCCAACATATTTAATAATTACTTTTTAGAAAAAATTTTTTTTCTACAACTTACCCAACTTTTTAGTTTCTTATTTTAAAATTGTGACATGTGTGGCCTTTGCTTGTGACTTTTTACCTACATCGATATATCACAAGAATTCTTTGAAGTAGGGCCACTTCATTGCACAAGGATATCATGACTATTTCTGTAGAAGTTTTACAAGTTTTAAAATGTAAAATCTATGAACTAACTATTGTTGATTTTAGAACAGTAATTAAACCAGTGCGTGAAATGTGACATCAAAATGTGACATGTGTGATGGAGTCCACTTTTGCTAGTTTCATCATTGCATAGTGATATGGTCAAATGTCCAATCTGGCTATTTGCAACTAACTTGTGATTCACTTTTTGCCAGGGCAACTAACCTTTGCATACTGTATATACCCTTGGACAATGACCACTTTGAACCTCTCTACGAACAAAAGTTCATGAGCTCAGCCTGAACTTTGGCTTGAATTTGATTGCCCAAATTTTGTTTAGTTTTGCATTTTTCCCCACATATTTTAAGAACAAGAGAGCGAATGAATAATCCTTAGTTTGATGTAATTTGGTGTTAACCCCGCAGGATTTTGAGAACAAAGCATTTTTTTGTTTCATATTATTCCAGCACACCTAAGAATTACAAAGAATCAATATGTAGGGAAACAGTTGAGTACAAAATTGGTTTGGATACTAGTGCCATTTTTTGTAGAAAAATGTCTGCAGTGAAGCAAGGTTAGGAACCAAGAACTCTAAGCAATTCCAGGTTTCTCCAAACTAGCCAACTTTGAGACTGAATTTGTGAAATGTTGTTTTCGCAAGTCTTTCTTTATTAACACAATGGTAATGTTATGAACAGTAAAACTAATGACCTATTCCCCTGTGTATAAATCTGCAATTGGAGTGAAACGTACTATTGTAAATAATGGTTTGTCCTAGCGATGTGGTGTCATATGACACAGATGTAATTTAGCACTTCCTGGTAGAGTGGTTGTTCCACACACCATTTATGCTTTGTGATCACCTTTGACTTTTAGGCCTAGGTGTGCTTTAGGCGTGTTGTCTTCATTACACTGCTAAGGTTTTTTTACTGTGTTGTGTTGCCCTGATGAAAGCCAGCCATTGATGAGCTGAAATGTTGGTGTATTTTTGTTTTGTTTTTAAGAACGTTTGCTGGTTGAACCCTTTTTTGATATGTGGCCAACTGTGAAGTTTAGTAAGCATTGCAAACACTGTTATGTTCTTCAAACATTCTTTAGTTAATTTGTAACTCCTGAGTCAATGTAGGATTGTGAGGTTGCAGGAAATGTGGATAAAACTTCTGCAAGAAAAGATTAAAGCAGACATGTTATGTTTAAGCATATGATGATCTTGTTGACTGTTCCTTTTTCTTTGAAAATATTAACCATTTACAATAATGTTTTTTGGCAAAACTTATGTTTTGCAACAACTTTTTGAAAAGAAGGAAACAGTTACATTTAATTATTTTGTAAACGTTGTGGTGTTCATCATACCAACATTGTCATTTATGCGTGATATGCATTGGGTACTAATGGTTTGATTGTATAATTATACAAAGGAATTGTTGTGTCAATAAAAATAATAAATTTGTTTGTTGGTGATGGTGAAACTCTATTATTTTTTTTTGGTAACATGCATCTGGAAGCTATACAGTCAGTCAGGTCTCATTTATCCGAATACCTAAAAACCAGAATCCTCAGTATCCAACACAAAACTGCTAGGAATGGATTTCTCCCAGAAAAAAACTGCTAAACCAGATTATGCCAACTGTTATTTAGTTGTTTGTTAAATCATAATAGAAGTGTGAAAGTAAATTTTTTACACACATTGAACATAACAGTGGCAAAGCTTCAGGATGCAGTTAGGTCTGTTGTACAGTTCTTTTTCACATTTAATCTGATTCTGAATGCTTTGCTAGCATACGTATATCGATCAGATCTGCTAATAAACAAAAAAAAGCAATGGGTCTTTCATTTAGTAATTTTCCACCTGCAGTCTACATATTTGCTTAAGTTGACGGTTTGTCTACACTTTTCTTCTGCTCCCCTTTGAGCATCTGCTTAGGCAAGTTCTACTGTACTGCACATCATCACCTTTGTTTACAATGTTGGCATTTGCTCTGGGAAGAATTTCGCTCTTTATACTTTCTATTCCGATTATTCAGATACCTTGCTAAACCAACACTATTTGACGAAACAACTTAGTCTGGATAAACAAGGTCTGACTGTATTAATATGTGGAACTTCTATATTTTGTTGCAGTCGTTCTCCTGCACAAAACAATGCAACTACCAATCCACATGGCCTGAAATATATCGGTTTAGACCAAATATGGGAAGATCTCCAGCAAGGAATTCAGCAGGTTAGTCTACAAGCATGAAACAATAAAAATGATGTACAAGCAATAAATTGCTTCAGCAAAACCATTCTGCCAGTTTATTCATTAAATAAGCAATTGGCAGTAAGTTTGATCCAATGCTGAGAACAAAAAGCAATACATAAAATTTAGTAATTTGTGTTTTATTGCTTGCACATTTGATATATTGCTGTTATTACGTCGAAATGCACATCACTTTTGTGAGCAACTATTGATTTTGTGTGCTGAGTAGAATGTCAGTCCTGAATAGCTTATTTAGATAACAGCAACTTTTTGACTGGAAATATCAGGTTTTATAGTTAACACCTTAGGAGGCGAGTGGATTTACCTTTAAGATCTGCACTTTTTACCATCGCTTTGCAACTCCATAACTTGCCAAGTGATTGAGCTAGAGAGCTGTCCAAACCCTCAAAAGATGCGGCGAGTCTTCTAGTTGAGATTTTAAAAAATTGGAAAATTTTGGATTTTTTATGGGTGATGTGATGTCATAATTGGGATAGGTTTAGGCATTTTTGGCTCAGGTCATTGGGTCCTAGATGCCAACAGCTAGAGGGAATCTTTTTGATGAAAGAATTGTATTGTGTAATGTCTTTACTCCCACACGCTAGGTGCTAGACCAGTGTTACTCAAACTTTTTTATTTCATCGCCCCCTTTTCACTCTTGACAGGTCATTTTTGCTCCCCAAGCCTGATAAAGCAAACACAGGGTAGTAAATTAAAATAATTTTATTTAAAGAAAGAATTAAATAGCTGAACCAGGCCATTGAAAAGCTGAACTAAGCAATTGTATTACGACGCTAGGATTACGTTAATAATTCTTGTGAAAATAATCCAGAGCTACGAAGCCGGAGCTGTAGTTCAGTTAAAAATTTAGGACCGGAGCCGGAGTTACGGTAGTGTAGCTATCTAAAAAGAAATAAGCTATAATGAGTGAGTATATAATAAAATATCCATAGCTTTTACAGCTGTGTAGTCATGCTGTTAGTAGGGAATATGATTAAGATATGATGTCATTACATATTTAAGCATGAAATGCATGGCACACCATTGTAAAGTAGGAAATTTTATAAGAAATCACAAAGCTCACTATCAAGTTTTACTAGATTCAGTTTTGTTTTAAGGAAAATATTAAGGACCTGGTGTGGACCTACAGAAACCCAATTTTCTCTGATTCTAGAGAACTGATGATAATTTTCTCTGATTCTAAGGATCCGAATCGGGTCCCTAAAATACCTTAACACTTTGAGAGCCGGGGTACGATATATTTGTACTTTGAAATCGGTCTAAAACCAGCAGTTGTCAGTTGCCCTACCAACGCCCTAGCTCCTCCGCCGATTGCGCTAGAGAGCTGTTCAAGGGCTTAAACGGATCGGCCAGTCTTCTAGTCTGCACTCGAAAAACAATTATTTGCTGGGGGTTGCGGATTTTTTGTGAGTGACGTCATAAGTGAAGTAGTTTTTGACCATTTTGGCTCATGTTGCCTGGCCTAGGACCCAACCGCTAGGCCAAAGTATTTCGCTGAAGTTTTCATTGGAAACTAGGCTTGAGTCCGAGTCTTTTAAGCCTTTGATCGACTTTCTAGCGTTTCTGGTCCAAAAGTTATGATCTTAACACTTTGAGAGCTGGTCTACGATATATTCGTACTTCGATTTCAGCCTAAAAAACGGCAGTTTTCGGTTGCCTTACCAACGCCCTAGCTCCTCCGCCGATTGTGCAAGAGAGCTGTTCAATGGCTCAAACGGATTGGCCAGTCTTCTAGATTACACTCGAAAAAAATTTTTTGGTTGGGGGGTGCCGATTTTTTGTGACTGACGTCATAAGTGAAGTAGTTTGCCTAGGGCCCAACTGCTAGACCAAAGTGTTTCGCTGAAGTTTTCATTGGATGGCTCGAGTCTGAGTCTTTTGAGCCTTTGATCAACTTTCTAGCGTTTCTGGTTCAAAAGTTATGATCTAAAATAAACAAATTAATTAATTATCTAATTAGT
>JGI24158J21664_10005915_pt1 | contig 16058 bp, 9 predicted proteins | sample Ectturendosymbi3_FD_21664 | JGI IMG/M metagenome (IMG submission 21664)
CTGAGGGTTTTTTCGGTCTCCCAACTGCAAGCTTGGGAATGCTTTCAAGTGTTTACAAATGGCGTTTGTTTTTTATTGCATCGCACCCGGTTTGCAGTAAACAATAAACAATGCAATCTTCTCGTTTTTGTGTTGGCGGTTTTTTCGCCAAGTCGCGAAGGTGACGGCTGGGCGAAGTGACGGCTAGCTTTACTCTGGCTTGTAGTGACAGGTTTGGTTGACGTTTCAAGCAATGTCGCACAGGGGAAGGCCAACGTGAAGGCACCTGTCATCCTACCCATTGATCGTGGCTTACTTACAATGATGGTGAATACCAAGTGTTGTGTCAAGTCAAAAAGATACAATAGTGATGCAAATGTCATAAATATACAGTGCATCCTCGATTTTCCGGCCCCAGGTTAACCGGCCCCTCGATTAACCGGCCGGGTTCAACAGGGAGGTACTTTCAAGTATTTAGTCTAAAATCTACACGTTTTACAGTGGAAAAAAACTAGAAAGCCAACAAACAATGTTGTCAACCCGAGTTTCTGTTTCGTTTAGCATTTAAATTGTTTTGTGGCTAAGCTTGTTCTCATAGTTTCGTTTTTTCGTTTTTTTTCTTTAGGTTCTTTTAAGTGTGGTGTAGGTGGTGGACGGTAGGCACCCTACGATAGATGCTTTTCTTATCCGGCCAAATGCTTATCCGGCCAAGATTTTGGAAAAAGTTTGCCCAACATGGCCGGATAATCGACGTTGCACTGTATTATCATGTGTGTTTCACTTAGGTTTTGCTTCCATTAAAAATTGCCACTATCAAATCTGCCTAGTTCGTAGTTGCTGGTGGGTAAGATAAGTATGGCAGTATGATTGTATTGTGCTGTATTTTTTGTTAAAAAAAGCGTGTCTCTTAAAAGTTTTTGTATGCTTTTTTGTTTTGTTTGCTGTTTTTAAGATTGTCATGTTGCTACTTTGCTTTTGATAAACCTTTAGAAGCTGCAAGTTAAAAAAGTTAGAAAGTCTATTCATTTATTGCTAAAACCATAAACAAAATTAACTATATATTTAAGGAATATTAGTTTCTCAACTTGCATAAAAAAATATATTGTTGAGATTGATCAAGACAAAGAAGCAAAATAAAGAACAAATTAAATTTTTTGTTGGTAAGTGGCTACGGATATGCCTCGCATGACACAATTCGAATAAAATGCTAAGTTTGTCACTCTAGCAGCACCGACATGGACCTGGTAGTGTAGTGGATGCGTTTAGGTCTGCTGTGTCAATGGTTTTTGGTTCGGCTCTCACCTTGGTGACTTTCGTTTTGGTAATAGTGTGGTTGTATGTTTCAATTCATGGTATCACTTTTTCTTTACTTTTTTTGAAAGGTTTCAAAGTTTAGGTTAAGGGGTTAGGTTAAGGCTATAGTTAGGGTTAGGTTTTAGTTTAAGGTGTACCTTTTATGTTTAGCATGTTTGTAACAAGCCTAACTGCACTCTTCTCATGCTTTACTGTTATGTTACAGCCTTACAGGTAGTGTATTGATAAGGTTTCAAATACCAAGATCCACAGGCGTACCTGTAGCCACTACTTTTTTTACTGCTCTAAACCAAAGATTATTTGTTGTATACAAAAATTGTTGTTTGAATTGCACCAGATATTCAAAGTTTCCCATTGACTGACATGATTGTTAAGAATTATTATTCGTGCATGATGTTGTTACCAGTTCTAGCATGGGATCACAAGCTAGATTGTTTTAGCTATTCAGGTGAACACTTTGACTATATAGGGATAAAATCTGAATTGAAAGTAGATCAGCCAGTTTCAGCTCATGGTGCAACAACACTAAACTATTTGTTTTTATTACAGAAGTAAATTGTGCAGTAGTCTAAACTATAGATCTAAAGGTGCAATCAGTCAAATTTGGGCAAACAACTTAAGAGAATATGGCTGATGACTGGGATGATGATGATTTTGGTACATTTGAGAGTGCTGATGTAAAAAATTATGTTGAAGGCACCACAACATCTGCCAATGTTGTCACACCTAGTTGGATACTTGCTGCACAGTCTGTAGCACCTACTAGCAATAAAGGTGATCTATAACATAGTCATGTTACTCTCACTTAGTGAAAACTAATGCTTAACAAACTTTCTTTAAGTTTAATTTGGTTTATTTCATATAGTATCCAGAAGACATGTATAGTTGACTGTAGCTAATGAGGTGAGACAAGGTAGAGTTCTCAGTCCATATCTATGTACTATTTACCTCAACTGGTGAACTCTCAATTCTGTTGGGCTTGGCCAGAATGGGATGCCCTGTGAGATATTGTTGCGATTATGCTGCTGAACTTGAAATTCTTTTTAACTGTAAAAAGACAGTCAGTGTAGTTTTTCTCAAAAATATAAACAGTGTGCTACACTAGTTGTTTACTTGAATGGCATAGGTATTAAATTTGCTGAAAAAGTCAAATATCTTGGCATAATACCACATGCCTTGCACTGAAGGATGACAATGACATTTAGAGACAAGTGAAAACAAACTCAAAGCACCTTTGCACAGTGCTTTAGTGCATTTAAAAGCACCCTGTACTGTGCCTGTTTTATGCCAATGTATGACTGCTAACTGTGATGTATGTACACACAGTCTGATATCAAATGCATCCAAGTTGCCTACAACACCTATTGTTACTTGTAATACATCCTAAGGAATGCACAGTGTTCACCCACATCCAGTTGCCTGCTTCGCCAGAACATTTAATGCCTTAAAAAGAAACAATTTGTATGCATTTTTTCAGCAATGTGTATCTTTGTGTAAGTAATTATCTGTTCACTTCAACACTGTCTTTGGAAAGAGATCCTTTCTCAGCAAAGAATCAGACACTTTAAGATGTTACAGAGTATATATTTCGCCTACGATGTAGGCATCATCAGCTTTTATTCAAATAGAATCTGCTCACTTCAATTGTGGTTGTGCAATAAGTGCCCTCACACCAAAGCTTGAAATACCCTTATGCCACAGCAGCTCAAAAGAACTAGTTTCCAGAATATTTGTCACCCTCACACTGGGCCTGTGGATCAGTCTTCTCATGTCTTAATTAATTGGCAGTTATTACTGCAATTAAGCTATCACACCAGCCATCTGGATTTGATGTGTGTAATGTAATTTTAGAAGACTTTTACTGAAGCCTCAGCAAATTTCAAAGACTCAGTGTAATGCATTTGTTTGTGTACAAGCTCCAGAAATGTTGCATATATTTAATTGCTTTATGCTGATACAGCTGTGTAAATGCAGTGCGATGATCTTTGGTAGGAATACAATTTCTAAGCTGATTCAATGTAACAAGCTGCACAAAATACATTTCATCAGCCACTGAACTTCATTTTCACGAGAACCAAATCTATGCAAAGTCTATTTGAATTTTTTCTCTCTCTTTTTTTCTTTTCTCCCCCTTCTTAAGATTGTTAACACTTGTGGCCCCCTGCTCAGCAATAGGATTTTGCAATATCATGGCAGAGCTATTTAGTAAAGGCCTCTGCTCCGCGGCACCCAAGGGGGGCCCAGGGCCCTAGTTGAGAAACCCTGGTGTAGGCCCTACAGTCTTGGTTTTCATCCTTTCAACTATTTGCAGATGATTAAGATCTCACCTTCAGTTTAGTTTTTCATACTGTGTTCATCAACTACAACTTCAGCTGGAAGATGCGGCAAAGAGTATAACTGTCAGTATGTAAGTCACATCCCCACTTAATTAGAAGTACTGCACAGCGCAAGCTGCCAGTAGAAGGTGGTCAGTATTTACTATGCTGATTGATCATAGGCATCAAAATGTTTATTTACTGTTTAGATGCCATTGAGGATCCAGGATCCATCGGTATTTCAGAAACACTTGCTACTGATTTATTTCCATACATTAAAGAGGTAGGTTGCGCATTATGCGAGTAGTCAGCTCTTCACGGTTTACTGTTAACTACACTATTTTTCAAACTCAAGTATAGTTTTCTGCGAGTAGAACCTTGATGAGTACATGGTTAAAGTAGAACCCTTTAGGTGAATTTCAAGTGAGGAATGAAGCTTAACAATGTAAAAGTTACAGCTTTAAACTGTGCAAACGTTAGATAGAATAACCTCAGTTCTCTTTCACGGCAGAGAATGCGAGGTTTAAGCACAAAAGATGTGCAATTGAGTTCACTTCACTGATTACTATCCCACTTCGTTGCACTCAACCTGTTGCAGTGTTATTGTAGCCGTGCGTATGGTTTATTAATGTTTCTCATAGTCGTACATTGTATATGCAACCGTGCGCTAAAATGGTCGTTTACCGCGTCGCGCTAACTCGTGCTGACGAGGTAGTGCTTTGGCATTTGCGCTGGTGATAGCGGGCTGACAACTACCAAGATTTGATTTTTTACAAGCTTTGAATGGCGTGCTATGACAGTGGTTTTCAACCGGTAGGCCATAGCCCAGTGGCAGACCACAACGCTTTTTCCAGTAGGCCACAAGAGCTTGGCATGAATCAGATGAAAGCATTATAAGACGTGTATAATGATGTCATTATCATCAAATAAGATAGACCTGTGGTTCTCAAACGGGTGCCGCTTGGCTCGCTAAGGGAGGAATGTTTAAGTCCTAGGAGGAAATTTGTTCCAGGGAGGAATTGGGGAGGAAAACTTGTGGCTGAAAAAACCTTGACGTTTTTATGATTAGTTTAATCAACACAAAAAACTGCACTACGAGGTTGGTTTAGATGGGAATGTCTATAGTACGCAAGGAAAAGCTGCTTTAACTGCAGCGACTACCGTTGTAAAAGAGTCAGAGTCTGTTTGGTGTTCATAATCGTCTATTGTTTCTTCACAGTACGTAGTGTGAAATTTGTGCACTTTTTTTGTGATATTCGTAGGGGAGGATTTGACAGCGTTTGGATTTGTAAGGCAGGATATGAAAAAAACTTCGAGAACCACTGAGATAGACGAATAACAAAAAAATTCGACCGGAATGTTACGTTTGTGACATAACTCCTACTTGTCAACGCTAGCTGAAGCAGTATTTACGAGAATTGCTATGACATAGCATTTCAATTGTTACAGCGCAGCAACTAATGCTAAGCTAAAGTTATAGGCTGTGTTAAATCTATTAGATTCTAATCTTTGGGTCACTACCAATATTTTTCCTACTGTAGTTGGATGGGCGATGATCAGAAAAATGTTGTAAACTCCTGTGCTATGACCGCAGTAAGCTTGTAATAATTTTTCCGCAGGTCGGTGATACTGCTGCTGAAGAAAGCAATGACAGCACAAAGGTTATTTTTGATGATTCCCACAAACCTGATGGATTGCCAAAGTAAGCTCATAATATAAGCACAGGCTTTGGTCTCATAGGTTTTATTGCGGACTGTATTCTGTCCATCTTTTGTTTTCATGTGTCAAGTTAGCATTCTTCTTCAGAAATAATGCTTTATCTTAATAGGATTAACAGATATTTAGGTTTCTTTGCCTGTGATATAGTCAACTTCAAATGAATCTGGTTAATTGCAGTGTGGCGAAGTAACTGTAATTTAAGTCTAACTGCGATTTTTTGAAGTCGAGTAAGTGTAATTGAAATGGCTGTAATTTAATCAATAGACAGTGTAATTAATAAACTTCTTTCGTTTGTTTTATCATCTGCAACAAAGGACTGCGTACAGGCTATAGTTAGAGGCCGCATTACTAGGCTTTTTGATTAAAGAATGAAATGCTGGGAACTTTTTTCACACAAAAAGGAGCCGTCTGGGACAAGTATCTATTTGCTTTCTGATGTTGATAAAGCGAAATGAGGGCCAAGCAGAGTCTGTTTCCTCTTGTGTTAAACTGAGTTCTTGAATTTTCTATTCGTATGAATCGATCTGGTGTGCTTATGCAAGCGCGGATTCTCAGAACATGTTTACTGATCGACTGTGCAGTCTGTTCATAGGTAAGGCATTCACACAAAAATCAAACACAGCCTGAATTTACGAGAAAAATTGATTTTGGTCGTTATTGTGTTCATCATGTGCACCCATCTCTCGGCCACTCGCGTTTGCATTTATCTATAGTAGTACGCTTTTGTCTACAGACGGTTGCTCCCCATTTGCTTTGGTGTGTCACTCTATCGTTTGTTTCAGACCAGTTGCACTTTAGTTGCTAGCTCCCCAGCTTGTCCGCAGCTGTATAACTTATTTGAAATCAGTGGTACTGCTACTTCCTGTGGTTTGGTATTGCTTTTCCCTGTACTAGGGACAGAGTTAAATTTATTTTTGGTTTTGAAGGTAACCAAGTGCTTTATTGTTGTGTACTACAGATCCCCGTATCTATGTAGGCCTCAACGAAGGTTTTGAATTTGAAATAGGAATGATTTGCGGTTGGTATTAAACTTCGAGTTGGTGCATTTTATATCGTTAGTTATTTTCGTTTGCTACATATGGGCACTTAGCGCTTGCGCATTAGGAAAAATTGATCATGATTCCAGATGGAAATTTATTTTTCTCGTGAATACAGCCTGTCCCTAATTTTTCAGTAAACGCCCTTTTTGTGAAAACAGTGCGATAGTAATGAGGACTTGATCGAAAATATTTGACACATACCCGTTGATTACGTGTTTTATCCATTGCAATTGAAAAGTAACTCGGAATTCAAGTCATTGTAATTTGTTTGTAACGGTTTGCGAAGTGATTGTGATTATGATTTTTATTAAAAATTTTTGTAGGCGTGTAATTACAATTGAAGATAAAGTATTTGACTCCATCACTGTTTTTGTCCCAGGTCTGATGCAGAACTGTTTGTTGTTTCACCGCAAAGTCAAGATAACAGCTGGCATGATCAAAGTAAGGAAGGCTACGAAAGTACTTTTATAAAAAGTTAATCGGACTGTAATCAGCTTCTTATATTTTTCCACATTGCAAGTTTTTTTGGATAAAGCTGTACTACAAATAGAAATTAAAACTCAAAAAACTTTGGTACAGAAACCCTTTTTCTGTTTTTGTTTCAAAAGATGTGATTGTTTCTTTGATCTTTCGTAAGCGATAGGTAACAAAATCGTTGGAAACTTGGCTGTGGGTGTAAAGTTCTTNTTGCTCGTTTTTGGTTGCAATTGNCTTTTCCACCGGCAGATTCCTGAATTTTTCAAACGATGANNCCGGGACGTTGTGATTGCGGCACTTCAAGAACTTGCTTAAACAGCGCGGTGTTTGTGCTNTCGTTTACAAGTTAACAAATGCTGATTTGCACGCGCTTGGGAAATATTATGGGGTATATCATATGCATTAAAAAGATCCTGTACGTTTGCAGACAAACTGTCTGTTTCTTTCGTAACGGAACCTTCGAGCATCGACCCTGGAGCTGCAGGTGATGAGGCACTGACAGCGTCTGATGCGGAAAAAGGTAAGACGCACTCGGGAAGTTTCGGGAAATTAGAGTCGTTCCATAAATTACTTCATGCTTGGGAATGCACAGGAATTACATGTCTGTGCAAGGTCAGCTTTTCTCTTCAAAGGGGTGAAGAGTTCGTCATAAAACATGACGAGAGGGAGGAGTAGACTGGTATGGTTGCAAAAAAGGCGTCACGTCAACAAAAATCACAACGCTTTCTCACAAAAAAAGTTGGTTTACGTTTCGCATACCAGCTGAGTTGTATGAGACAGACCGGTTTCCGCCTGCAGGTTCATGCAAAGTAGAAGGATATTTCATTTTCCACATGATGCCGACCCACACACTCTACGCTTAATCCAGGGGCGATTCCAGGTTAACAGCGTCACTCGGGCTCATCATGCGATTTACACTGACTGAATGCAACCGTTCGAGGCTTGAGTCACTGAAATTTTCATTTAGTCATCCCGCAGTCATTCGGCGCCCCCATAGTGACTCGGCGCCAGGGGAATTGTGCCCCCCTTGTCTCCCTCGTTACGCCCCTGTGCAGAGGGCAGCTCGGGCTCTAACGGATGAGTAAAGCGCGAGCGAACGAAGTCGAGAGAACCCTTGCTACGAACCATATTGTGTTGTTCAAGTCACCTGCAACATGAACGCGAAAGGCGAGACATGGAACGAAAATTAATGAACACTGACAAGGCCCAATGAAAAGATCCCGAGTTAACAACCTTAATCAGTGAAGTGGGTGGTGGCACAAATATACAAAGCAAGCAAGCTCACCTTCTGCAATTTACCCCTAATACAAAATCAAAAAAATTGATTTTACCCCCAACAATGTTTGTTGTGGCAAGGCATGACTTTTTTGGAATGGGGCCGAGGCAGGTTATCCTGGAAAAACGTTGTAAACTTGCACTCAGATACATGAATTTTTGTGCTTAGGCTTTCTGGACAGTGGCGTACGCAGAAAATTTTCATGGGGAGAGGGGTTTCATTCAGTGCCATATGGGGGTCATTTATATTTGGTGTGCGCTGTTTTTGACGTCACAAATTGACGTCATATTCATGTTTCCGTCAATTGATGTCATATTCATGTTTCCAGACCAACGTTTTGGCGAAATTTGTTGACACAATATACCTATTCTTCGACACTGCACGCGCTATCCCTATCAGCGCTCCAAGTTAGTATATCGGAGGAAAATACACTGAACGCTACGACACAGCAGTTCATAACTGCAAAAATATCAGGCTGAGCGTTAAAACAGGAGTGTAAAACACACTCATCACTACGTCAGAGGAATTTACAAGCGCAAAATTAGGCTGCGCTAATGTCTCATCGAATACGAGCAGTCGAGCATAGGTGTGAGGCTGGACTGGCTGGCGCACACCCCGGTTTGCAAGATCGAATCTTGCTAAACTACACAAGAATTGACAATGCGTATAAAGTACGCAACTTTCAATTTTTTGTTATATATAGAAGTACAGCAAAATTTTAGTTTTCCTTTTTCCCTGCTGAGACATTATCAAATGTCTGAATGCTTCTATGTTAACAACTACTGCTTTTGAGTTCGTGTATCCTGCTTGGAAGTAGGAATACATAGCGATATTTGTATTTTTCTTTTATTGAAAATTGACAAATAATTTGAACCAGTCAGTCACTCACTGAGACTTTTTAAATTTGTTTTCAACGCGCAATATCTGAGATTGTGGGAACAGTGGTTGACAAAGATACTCTCATGTCAACCTTCGGAATCAATCGATGTTTTGTTTCATGGTCATCGTTGAGGAGAACCCTGCCTCACACAGATAAGCATTTTGAAAAGGTACAATAATTTTAAATGCGCGCTTCGACACCGTACCAAAATTTGGAATGGTGACAGTTGCAAGATGAGTTCGTAATAGTGCATTTTTTAACATTGAAGATCAATCAATTCATCTTTATAAAGCACGCTGAAAAGACGAGCCCGTGCCCTGATAAAATTTACACGTTCTGTTGCATGTTTCAAAACTATTTTCAAATATTCTAGAAGGGCTTTACTCGCCAGTGAATTACTCGCCATGAAGAACACCAGGGGTAGAAATGATGTGCAATGTCCGTAAAATTTACCAGTTATGAAACCTGACTTCCCTGAGCAGAAGAGGCACAGCGAGCCAACGTGATTCCATGAATTTATTTTGTTCAATGAATTTATTCATTTTTTCCTGATCTTCAGTCACTTCGCTAGTCGTCTCTAGACCTACGCGCATCAAGAACTAAACCTTCCAATTCAACTGCACGTGTATGTCAACAGCAACCCAACAAATGTGCAGTTCGACACGTCAGTGGACTCACCTAGCTGAAGGGTGACTCTTGCCTTGTTAGTTTAAACGACAACGTGCTGTATTGTTTGATAAATAAATTTCCTTAGGTTTCTTCTTTTGTTCTGTTTTTGATTATATCCATTGTATACGGTTGGATAAGTCACTCCGCAAATGTATGCGGTTTCTTCTCTTTCGCTATTGTGAAAGAAACGTGGCAGGATGCTTTCAATCCTAATGTGTCTGTAGATTAGAATGAACCCTGATATAGGCGGAGTTCCTACAGCACGAAACTGAGCGCAATTGCTCTGCAAAGACATGTGGTTATCGTGTTACCTGTGTCGTGTGGGATGGAGTGAAGCGAGCTTACAAAATTGACGGCTTCAATGAACCATTACCAGGCACTTTGGATAAAAAGAGACACTGAGGTTTTTGAACGTCATCTGTTATGATTTGCACTATTAAGGAGCACCCTTGCTCCATTACGAGGCTTTCGAGGCAAACGGATTGATGTTCACCTCCAAGATCTCACAGACATTGACTTCAGTCTAATCCCAAGGTTAATAATCAATTTGTTAAGGCTCAATTGTGAAGAATCAAGTCGGTGTCAAGACCCCGACATAACTTGTGCACTGGGTGGGATATGTCATGGCAATATGAATGATTCACGATCGTTATTGTTCATCTGTTATAATGAAGTCGACCTGAAGTCCACGTATGATTCTAGATCAGTTATCTTCTTCGACATAATAACTGAGAATGTTGAAACCTGCATTTGTTAACTTAAGAAAAACTCATTCACTAAAAAGACCAAAAATAGCTGTCCACTGTCCAGTCTACAGCATCATGCTGTGAAAAGAAAGAGAAAAATGGTGCACGAGTCTGACCATTGTGAAAACAGTGAAATTCATTGCACAACAGAGGATTTTTTAATCTGAAAGAGCTACAATCTCCTTTTACGTACACACTCCAAATGAAGTCGTGAACAGAAACAGTGTTGCGCTGATGATGTGCTCAAATGAATCTGGTAGCCTACATGTGTAAAGATGAATTAAAGAGCAAACTTATCACTAAGCATACCTTTGAGTCACAATCCAAGGTGCAACATCTCCAGCTTGTGTGATATATCCATAAACCTACTTCGTAACAATGCTCTACGATGCCTGACATTACGCCTCTCATCAATCTACGAAGAAAACACTGTCCGATGTACTTTTGCATTTTGTCCTGTAACCAAGTAGCCTAAATCCAGAATATCACATTTTCTAAAAATTAATAAAAATGTATGTTTGCTACAATTTATGGTTCGGTAAATTTGCCCCCTGGAAAGATGAAATTTACCCCAGGTTAAGAACCACTGAACTAGACACAAGCAATCCGACTCTTGTTTGACTCCGCATAAATATAAGTCAAGCAAACAACCGGTAACGTTTTTTCAGCAAACACAATCGAATCCGGCTTCAGCAAAGAAAAACTCACCGGATCCAAAAACACGCTTTTAGCCGAGTAGGTTTATGTCGAAACCTACACTAAATCATGTTTCAGCCATCCAGTGTAGTCAGGTTTGGAAACACTGTCGAAACGTCAGCATTTTTAGCATTAGTAGCCAAGCTAACTAAGGGGTCCGCAAGTATTTTTGGCGCGACCCTAAAAAATAGTTCAAAACTTCTCGCGACCCAAACATTTCGTGAGCATATAATAATCAAATAGAAATTTTAAGACTGCTAGTAACAGCAATTTTCTTGCACAAAATTTTATGAAATTTAGCACACAAAACAGCAAACGAGTGCATTTATTCTGTCTGACGAGAATGACATATTTAAAATGTAAAATAAAATATTTTGCGACCCAGAGTCATAGGCATAGCCAAGGGGCTCACAGCATGTCTCGTCAGTTTGTGCTTTGATAGGTGGCATCCCAAACAAAATACTGTTCCTCGCCTAAAATCAAAAATTTTGACTGTTCTCAATTTTTTGGCGACCCAAATTTGGGTCGCCACCCACTTATTGCGACCCTAACCTAGCTAACCAGTCAGACTTGGACTATGGGACGCACCACCGTAATTTATGTGACAAACCTACACCAGCTGGAACGCACCGTAACCAACATGGTGACCTTCGCGAACGTCAGAGGTTTGTTGCATATGCGGAACTTCGTCGATTGTTACGACATTAAACTGTAAAAAGAGTTTGAAAGTCCTATGCTAGAATTTTTGTTTATGTAAATGCTGTAACGGCTGATGCCTGCTAAGAATAATATTTAGATGAATTTGGTGTTCAAATAATCTCGGCATGCATCTAATAAATTGGTTTGACGTAAAAAAATCGTCCTTAAAAGGGTCTTTTTGGGAGAGTGGTGCTAGAATGAACCTTGCTTAGGTCCCACCGGTAATTTTAAGATGTGCAAAGAGAATGTATCTGTTTACCAAGTACAGTAGGTGGACAATTTTGCATAAAGGTCCTGCCACGGTTGATCGCATGACATCATAAAATATTAGGGGGCGCTGGAATAGTTTGCGCCGGCCCTGAGTGGAAGTGCAACTTGTTATTCTTCACCAAGGCTTTCACTTGGCAAGCGCGTGCAAAGCACTTGGCGAAAAATGGCATGTTATTTTTTATAGAGTGAAGTCGATTTTCACGGTCGTCGCGTGTTTTGTTTCATGCTGTTGGTTTTCAGTGATCGGGCTATTACATGTGTGTGTTTCACTGAACCAGCTCAGTTTAAACCAGAAACAATATGCTTTTCCGGAAAGAACCAATAAGTGTCCAGCAGCGCATGAGTGACGCAAAGAAAGTTTCCCAATCGAAACCAATTTATTCGCATATCCTGGTAAGAAACGTCAAGTAAATTAATTTCTATTATCGTGTGAGTGGAAAAACTGATGTCACTACCCGATCTTTATTTGTTCGTCAATTGTTTGATCGTCTTCGTGTTTATTACACTTCAGACATGAATCTCTCAAACCTCACGGTAAAAACTGACTACGATGCTCTGACGAAATTGGAAAATGAACTGGACAATGCGTTATTGCTCAAGCAGCAAACAGAACAGGTGCTTTCTCGACTTTGTTAATTGTGTCAGACATGGTGTTATCGGCAGGTTATAGTCTTTCTTCCGATGTGATTCCCACGAAACTAGAGACACACAATACCATTATATCATGTGCATGTCTAACGTCTATCCTCTACAGAGCCGTGGCTAAAACGTTCCAAAACATCCCATTAGGGGTCCAATGAAAATCGGGTAACCCTTGGTTTAGTAGTCACTCCCAAAAAAAGGCCCCACGACCTTATTTTCGGGAGCCTCGCGTCACTACGCCATGGCACTGAGCCTGTACATTTAATCATTATTGTGCTGTTACTGTATAATAATGGTATTCAACCAAGAAAATTCGTGTTATGCGGCGTAAAATTACTACCGATGGAGCAAATTTGAAGTCCCTTGTCTCATCTAATCAAGGGATAATTCCATGGGAATCCTATTTCCATGGACAAGCTTGGTTATCAGTGAAATGCGCGTGAAATAGAAAGCTTTAAACCGTGTAATCGACAAACTACTTTGGATGTAGTCAATTCGTTTAAACAAAATGTCTATGGTGAAGTCTTTGGAAGGTCAGGTTACGTTAAATTTTAAGGAACGCCATTCGAATTGTGCAAGATATTCCTTCTGGTTAAACCTGTAAATTATTGGGGACAGCAGAAAACTGATCAACATGGCGGGAAATTCTTGTTTTATTGCTGGTTAACGCATTGCGCCATGCAGGATGTGGTTGCAAGGCAGAACGGAACTTGAATTATAATGTGCGCACAAAATCTGTGACTACCTCTTAAACCACTTAAAACGTTCTGCTCAACTCTTCCTGCAGAGTCGGACCTTGCAATAGATGCAAAAAGAAAACATATATCTAAGTTTCTCATATCTTATGACTTAAGTTTGTAGCGAACATTTCTTAGTCTCCCGATCCATAGTATTGCACAGCTTTTGTTTGGTTGCCACTTTGTTCGAATTGTGTCAAAATTTTATTTATCCGCTCATCAACAACGTGTCACTTGCTTTAATCCAAGTTACTAGTCCACACAAAGGCGACTGGTTTGAATCCACCAGTAAATTTTTAAAATAGGAAATCGATTTCACGTCACACTACACATCCTCGGTCCTTAAATCTTATTCAAATAGAACATTCTATTTGGTATTGTTATGTGAAACTTATTTCCTATTTAAACATTTGCTGATGGATTCAAATCCGTCACCTTTGTGGAGACCAGTTACTTGAGTACAGATATGTGGAAGTTTGAATCACAGCAAAAAGATGAAAACAGAGTCCTATCGGCTGATTGCTCAAAAGCTTACAGCAAACCCAGGTTTTTTAATTGTTGCATTAATTCAGGCTGACCTTGAACTAACCGGGTTGTTCTTATTTGGCGTCGCAGAGTATGGAGGAGTTGAGAAATGAAATGACTTCGACGATAAACGAAATGACGGAGCAAAGAGAGCGACGCGAAAAAGAGCATCAGCTTGAAATAAAGAGACTGAAGGAGGAGCGCGAAAAAGAAATAGTTGAGCTGCGGGAAGATTCACAGAAGGTAAACTCGTCATGGAAACAATATGTGGATGGCTGAGAACCAGGCGGTTACTGAGCCGCCCAACGCTCGATGCCTTTGGAAGGCATTGTTTTTTCCGACGAATAGTTTGTTCCACGGTTTTAGGATAAATTAATACTATTTCGTTTTTCTTCACTCATGTATTTCGACATCCGAGGAAGTTTTGTTGGCAATATTCTTTCTCTGGCTTTCCGAATGCATGCCCCAATACCATTTTTGGAAGATCCCGAATCTTGCATAAATAGGATGAATGTTACCGGTAATTGTATCAGGATCCTTTCTTAGCTTTTTCCGTGCATCTGCAGTATTTCGTCCTAATACATAACGTTGTTTTAATCACGTCTCTACTCGCAATTCCTTCACTCACTTGTAACGAATGACCGCCTTTCACTCGAACAAAGGCTCATGAACCTTTACTTGCGATATGTCTCAGACTTTTTATCCGAGAAACGCCATCTTTACTGCGTTAAATTCTACAACGGGTTAGATTCATTGAAGTAGCCACGAGACGATCCTGACGTAATCATCAGTAAACGAGGCAAGGGCAGCGGTCGCGTCATCCTTAGTTTATCTGATTTTAATTATACGAGGCGACCAAATGTTACGTTGTATAAAGTTGCGCGTTTATGAAAACGAGTTTTATATTTTAAATCCTGATCGCGTGCGCATGAAAACTGAATTGGTACGTTTGGATTTTTCTCTAATTAGTTGTTTTTCATTGATTTTTTGTGAAACTTCAACGGTGTTTTACGATTTCTATTCGATATTACCCACTTATTTTGACACCATTTAAACAACTTCTTAACGATCGTGCATCTCGTATTTAGAGGCACTAGAGTGAAGTAACAGAGTCGCGTAGCTCCGCGTCTTTGCCACGTGTCCGTGCAGCAGCTGTTGAAATGACGCCAACAAAACGCTAAAAGATAATGGTGGGCTAAGTTTGGGAATTGAGTATCTGTTCCTGCTTAATGGGTTTAAGGTTAGCGTGATCGCGCCATTTTATCTTGGCAGTTACCGTGGAAGATATCTTTTCCTACGGGTATTTAACAGTGTTTGCAACAGCTTTTTCTTCTTCAAATATTTTTTTTCAATGCTATACTCTGGATCTTTGCAAATGAGAGCAAACATTTGTTGTTGAAACTCTAACGAACATACAACATGTTTCGCATGTTGTTAAACAACTTGCGGCTAACTTACAGATATGTTAATTTATGTTGTTTAACGCACGTAACGATTCATAACGCAAGTCTGCTAATGACCAATACAGCCGGCGGCAACACCTTTGCCCATCTGCTTGCACATGAGAATTGCTTCGTGCACGCAGATGATGAAGACGCTCACAGACCAGTATTCCGACCTGTGCAATCGTGTGGCGCGTCAGCAGCAGATCGAATTCGAAAAGAAGATGGAGGAAGTCTCCCGGAAATGCGTCGGAATGTTGGAGCTGCAGGTTTGTGCTTTTGTCCTTGTTCCGAATTTTCAGCTGTTTTCAGAAGACGTGCAAAACTACCGCAAAAAACACTAAAATTTCGTTGATTCTGCATCGCCGTGAAGTGGTTGCTCCCTTCTTCTTCCATAGAGCAGCGTTGATGATCTTATGACGTACAGCCGCGGTTTCCACTGAGATCCGCGTTGAAAATATCTGCAGCTCTATTTCACGACCGGGGAAGCTTTAATTCACCAGCTGCGTGCTTTTTATGTAGCGACGTTCGGACTTCGGCGCCTACCGTGTTGCACCTCGCGTCGCATGTGTTTTGCTTCGGCGCCTACCGTGTTGCACCTCGCGTCGCATGTGTTTTGCTTCGGCGCCTAC